>Ga0172375_10002173_pt1 | contig 30889 bp, 34 predicted proteins | sample LakKiv1m_FD_114537 | JGI IMG/M metagenome (GOLD analysis project Ga0172375, IMG submission 114537) | Freshwater microbial communities from Kabuno Bay, South-Kivu, Congo - kab_092012_11.1m | ecosystem: Environmental > Aquatic > Freshwater > Lake | place: Democratic Republic of the Congo... | reverse complement strand
TTTCCATTGTATTTTCCTCTTATTTAATTAATTATAAATATTTTCTTTACCAATAGATATATATATCTTTCTAGTTAAGCCGTGAAATAAATTATAAATGGGAAAAAAGATAAAAAGGGAATTATCATTCAATTGACCAAAACCTATACCTACTGTTGATTACCTTCAAAATATCAAATATCAGGATAAATAATAAACCAAGACCTATTGCAATTCCCCATTCCCATAAATGAAGAGGGACAGTTCCAAATATCTGATTGAGTGGAGTATAAATTATAGCAATTGTTGCAAGAATAGATACAACAGATGCAATAAACAAATACTTGTTTGTTAGAAGAGATCTTGTAAACACACCCTTTCTAAAAGATCTATACACAAATGCACCAAAGACTTCAAGAAGTATTAATGTTAATAATGCAGATGTAGTTGCATGAGCTGAACTTAAAGAATAAACATTGAAAACAACATAGTATACTCCAAGTGTGAATCCAGCAATAAACAAACCAGAAAACACAAACAAGTATATTAAATTTCTTGTTAAGATTGGTTTTTTCTTTGGCTTTTCATCCATTATATCTTTTGAATAAGGATTAAACCCAAGAGCAATAGCTGGAATATCATCAGTTACAATATTCATAAACAATATCTGTAAAGGAAGAAGGATTGGGATTACCCATCCAAGCTCATTTGCAAAAATAACCCCAAATATAATTACAAACAATTGTGCAAAATTACAGGATAATTCATAAGTAATAAACTTCCTAAGATTAGAAAATATAGTCCTACCCTCTTTAATTGCAGTTACGATTGTTGAAAAATTATCATCCTTTAATGTCAAATCCGCAACAGACCTTGAAACATCAGTTCCTGACTTACCCATTGCAACCCCAACCTGTGCTTCTTTTAGTGCGGGAGCATCATTTACTCCATCTCCTGTCATTGTTACAATTTCTCCATGTGCTTTTAATGCTTTTACAATTCTTAGTTTGTGTTCAGGTCTCACTCTTGCGAAGATAACAATATTATTTATAATTTTAAATAGTTCATCATCTGTAAGTTTATCAATCTCATGCCCTTCAATAACTTCTCCATTAGCTATTCCTATCTCTTTTGCGATTGCAATTGCTGTTTCTTTGTGATCCCCTGTGATCATTTTAACTTTAATTCCTGCAGACTTACAAAGTTCAATTGTTTCTTTAACTTCTTCTCGTGGAGGGTCTTCCATTCCCACTAATCCAATAAACACAAGATCTGATTCCATGTCCTTATCATAGATCTTATAGGCAAGAGCAAGAGTTCTTAGTGCTTTCTTTGAATATTTTTGACTAATTTCAATTATATCTTCTATATCTTTCTTAGTCATCTTTTGAACTTTATTATCTTTATTCATGTGTGTACAATTAGTTAGAATATACTCAAGTGCACCTTTTACGTAAACAATTCTTTTTTTACCATCAAGTAAAAGCACACTCATTTTCTTTCTTTCAGAAGTAAAAGGAATTTCATTTTCTCTAACAATATTATAATCTTCTTTAAAGACTCCTCCTTTTGTTGCTAAAACAAGAAGAGCAGCTTCTGTTGGGGTTCCTGATATCTTGTAGTTTTGATCATCAATAATATCTGTAATAACAGAGTCATTACAAAGAACAGATGTTTTTAATAACATAGACAATGTTTCATCCTTTGTTATATTGACTTTGTCTCCATTGTATGTGATTTCTCCTTCTTTTTCAAAACCAATACCTGTTACATCATATTCTTTTGAATTTGCATATATCTTTCTTACTGTCATTTCTCCTTTTGTGATTGTTCCAGTCTTATCAGAGCAAATCACAGTTGTTTCACCAAGTGTTTCTATAATTGACATTCTATGAACAATTGCATTCTTCTTTGCCATCCTATAAACTCCTGAAGAAAGAGTTGTAATTAAAACAACAGGTAAGCCTTCAGGGAATGCAGAAACAGAAATAGCAATAACAAGAATAATTACATCAATAACAATATTCTTTGTTATCATTGGATTTTTTAGTAAAACCAAAACACCTGTTAGAATTGCAAGAGTGATTCCAATATATGCAAGAACTTTTGTTATGAAATTTATTTTTCTTTGTAATGGAAGGTCTTTTTCAGTTTTAGAGATTAAACTTGCAATCTTCCCAAACTTTGTGTTCATTCCTGTATGCATTACTTTTACAATGCATTTGCCATTAACAATAAAAGAACCCATATATAGTTTATTTTCATGTTCATACACATCTGAAGTTGGAATGGCTTTCTTAACTTCTTTTGCTTCACCAGTAAGGATAGATTCATTAACTAAAACATTCTGTTCAAATAAGATTACACAATCAGCGGGAACTCTTTCACCAGTTCTTAGGATAAGCTTATCTCCTGGAACAATTTCTGATGAAAGAATTTCTTGTTCTTTTCCATCTCTATAAACTAATGCAATAGGCACAATCATTTTTTTAAGAGCAGAGACTGCTTTTTCTGCTTTGTACTCTTGAATGAAACCAACACAAATAACAAGAAAAACAACTCCAAGAATAACATACCCAGTAATAGTCTTTCCAACAATAAATGAGAGAACAGACGCACAAATAAGCAAATAAATAATAAAATTATTCTTGATCTGCCTTATGAGAATCTTAATCCAGTTTGTTTTATTAACATCAACAATCTCATTAGGTCCAAATTTGTCAAGCCTATCTTTTGCTTCCTTTTTAGTTAATCCAATATAATCCATAACATCTTTTTTATAATCTATATTAAATTGTAAATTGATATATTTAAAAATAGATTAGATTTGGAGTATTTTATTTTTATTTTTTTGAAAGTTCTTTGTCTCTTTTAAGATAATCAATTACTGCTCCTTTCATATAAGAGGTTTTCCCTGATGTGTTAAAAATATCTATTTTTTCAATTAAAAAGTTAGATTCTAAAGTTGTAGGTAAGATCACAAGATCTGCTCCTTGTTCATATAATTTTAGAGCTTGATCATTCGTATTTGCTAATGAATAAAATTCAATCTTTGGATTAATTAATTTTACTCTTTTTAATAATCTCATGGTAATATCAAACCGTGGAATTGTACACACAACTAACTTTGCATTATCAACAGAAATAGAATGAATTATTTCTTCATTCATGATATCCCCACACACACAATTTATTTTTCTTTTAATGAGTGGGGCTATCTTATCTGGATTTTGATCAACAATAATTATAGGTATGTGATAATCTCTTGAAAGAACTTTTTGAATCGCGTCTCCAACAACGTCTGATCCAACAAGTATAATGTGCCCAATAAGTTTGTTTGGAAGATTATGTAGTTTATCTACTTTTCTTGAATAATATTTATTTCTTTTAAAATAATTAAAGAGAGGCTCTATAAATCTATATATAGATTCATGATATTCTGTGAGGTATGGGGTTAATAACATTGAAACAGAGGTAACAATTACGATTGCAGAGTATTGATTACTTGTTATATGACTTAAAAACAGACCTTGCATTGCAAGAATTAAAGAAAACTCAGAGACTTGTGCAAGATACAATGAACAGGTTGCAGAAATCCTTGCTCCAAAACCAGAGAGAACCAGAAGTAAAAAATGAAGAATTGGTTTTAATAGATATACGCACAAAAATAATACAATCAATAATAAGTATCCTTCACTATGGAAACTAAAAGTTAATTGCATACCAAGAGATACAAAGAATATCATTGATAATAAACTTCTTATTCCAGATATGTTGTTGGAAATTTCAAGATTGTATGGGAATATAGATATCGCAAGCCCCCCAATAAATGCACCAACTGCAATATCAAAATTAAGAAGTTGAGAAAGTAAGACAAATAAAAAACAACTAGCGATTGTAAGAAGAAAAAAACTTTGTGCTGATTTAATTGTGTGTTTTATTAATTTTGGATACACAAATTTATTCAATAAATATGCACAAGCAATTAATAATAGTACCTTTGCACTAATTATTCCAACTAAAGTCAAAGAAATATTCTGGATACCTCCAAGAATTGGGATAGCAAGTATTGCAATTAAATCTTCAACCAGAAGAATTCCAATTGCTATCTGTGCATTTAATGTACCCATCTCGAACTTATCAATAAATGTTTTTGCAACAAGCATAGTTGATGAAAATGAAATTATAAAAGCAAGATACAATGATTGAATAAAAGTTAACCCAAGCAAACTCTTTAATAAGAATAAGAATACAAAAGTAAGAATTATATTAATTATTGGTAATAAAAAAACAGTTATATTTAATTGCTTTATCTTATTCAGATCAGTTCCAAGACCAACAGAAAATAAAAGAAAAGCAATACCTATTTTAGATAACATTTCTATTTCAATAGTGTTTGGTACAACTCCAAGTACTATTGGGCCAACCAAAACACCTGTTAAGATAAATGCAAGAATAGATGGTTGATGTAATCTATTAAATATATAAGCCATAATGGTTGCAGACAAAACCATGATAGAAAAGTAAATTAAAAATGAAAGAAATGTAGCATCCATAGTTTAATCATATTTATTACATATAACAACATAGAAAACAATATAGTTTATAAATATATTGTAATTAGATAATAAGTATAAATAAAGTAGATATATTTCTTGGACAAAAATAAAGGTGTGAAGAAAGATATGAAAGAATGTTTAAACTCAATAAATAAAATAAAAGCAATTAACAAAGATTGTGATGAATTACATTTAACAATTGCAATTTCTAAAAAAGATATGCAAAAGATATTGTTATCTTGCAAAAAGATAAAGACAATCACAGTATCCAAATCCACAAAGGATAGAATATCCGAAGGAACAAAAAAATTAATTAAAAGTAAAGGAATTAATTTTTATATTAAGACTGAACAGGGAAGACCGATTGATATTCCAATCGACAAGATGCAAAAAATAGTTGAAATGCACAAGGATTTTTCATATAGAGATCTCGCTGATAAGTTAGGGATCCCAAAATCAACAATACATTATTTAATTAAGAAATCAAAGAAAAAGAAAATAAAAGATGGGAATAAGATTATTTATTTAAAATAATCTTATTTAAAAGATTTAAGCAATCCCCTCTACATTTTCATCTACTTCGTCTTTATTATCCTTATCTTCTTTTCGTGTAATCTCATTTAATTTTTTTACAAGTTCAGTTTCTTGTTTTTCAAGATTCTTAATTCTTAATCCAATTGTTTCTTTTGTTTCTTTTGTTTCTTTTAATACATCTTCCACGTTCTTTGATATAAAAATGTTACCTAACCCTTTATAAACTTTTTTTTCTGAAGTTGTTTCAAGTTCTTTAATTGTAGAATCAAGTATATTTGATTGGAATTGCATCTGTTGTTTTTGATTTGTAATATACATTAGTTGTTGTCTATATGCATTTATTGCTCCTGAATTGTTTTTTGTATCTTTTGTTTTATTGTTCATAAATCCACCTCATAAATTTTTTTAATCAATTCTAAAATAGTAATATAGTTGTTTACTGTTGCTTTGAATGCAATTATATCTCTTGCAAAGATATCCACTTTTATTGTTTTCTTTGTAATTGTTACTTTTGATTCTGATCTGTTATATTTTTTTCTTTTAAATTCAAGATCCAGTAATTTCTTTAGGTTTTTTGGATCAGTAGTTTCAATTTCCAAAATGCAAGACATGATTTTTTCAATCAAACTATTTTCAACTCTTTAAATTTTTTTGTATCTATGTGAACAAGAAAGAAACCAAGATCAGTATTGTTTAATTTAAATGAATATTTTTTTCCTTTCTCATCATCACAAAAAACGCCATAGTTTCCTTTCTTTTTACTAGATAAAAAATAAAATAATTTATTTTCATCTGTAAAAATATTTTCTGTATTTAATTCATTGTGTGCTTTCTTAGAAAGGATTGCATTCATATCCAATACCTTAAAAACAATCTCCTTATCTGGGAAATACGATTTTTTTTTATAATCTGCCTTGTATACCATTAATGAAACTTGATCTTTTGTGAGGGAGTGGGAGATTAGAAAGTAAGAGTGTCCAAGAAATATAGCAGTTTTAAACATCTTATCAAGAGGGGTTTTGCCTCGTGGAATATATTTAACATCGATTAGGAAAAGAGATAAATATTTTGCAAACTTCTTAATAAAATTGTCTGCTTTTCTTGATACTGTTACAAACATCTTTAACTACCTAATAGGCCTTTACCTTTTTCATTATTGGTTCTCTTTTTTTATAGAATATCCTTGATCCACAGGATCTACATTTATTGTTTTCAGGAAGTTCATCATAATTTTCTTTACATCTTGCACAGGAATACATTTATTTTCACCCTTGTAATTATAGTATATTTAATTTGTTTTCAGCCTATAGGCCCCACCAGATATCATTGTTTTACATTTTGAGCATTTGAAGATTCCTTTAGCTGTTCTTGATATCTTACCAGTAAATCCACACCTTGGACAAACATACTTAGATACATCAGTTTCTGTTGCAAGAAGGTATTTTTTTCTAATCCCAACCCCAGCTCTAACTCCGTGTTTTCCAGTAACTTTTACTTTTTTTGTAGTCATAAACTATCACTTTCTTTAAACTCCAATTCTATTCCTTTATTGCATTTTTAATAACCTTTGCAAATTCATCATATTTAGATGTTGCAATATCAATCATATAATTAATTTCATCAGCAGTAAAAATTCCTCCTTTGCTTTTATGGCAAGAAAGAATATTATTCTTATACACTCCTAATGAAAATCTAGTTGAAGAGGTGTATTCTTCAATTTCTGTTGCATCAAGTACAATCTTATCTTCGATCTTTTCAAAAGTAAATGATAAAGGGAATGTTTTTAGATTAATTTTTTTATCATACTCACCATAGATGATTACATTGTTTTCATCTAATTTTGGAATTTTTGCATTCATTATTGCAACTAAAGCAGCAATCTCTGTTGCATCAATTAAATTCCCATCTGCATTGATTGCATAACAATCAATAAACATTGTAAACACTTTTTCTCCAGGAACAATTGCTAGCTCTTTAAAATCAATTGCATCTGCATGTCTTATTGCTCTATCAGCAACTCTTCCATACTCCAATGCATCAATCTGTGGAGGGCCTGTGTTAAATTCAGGAGATGATAATCCAGTTAACTCTAGATTAAAGCTCATGTTTCCCTCATCAGGAGAATCAGGGTATGGGACACCAATTACAAACTTAATCCCACAAACAACTTCTGTGTTTCCAAGTTTTACCCATGACGATCCATCAGCTGATTTAATATTATTTACTTTTATTTCTATATTTCTATAGTCATTAAGAGTTCTTCCATCAAGTCTCTCTCCTTCTTTAATTTTAGCAAGTACATTTTCTGAATTTACAATTTTTAAAGTTTCACTCATTAATATCACCTTCAACAGGGTATTTTTCAAGAAGTGCTTTCTTTTGAAGATCATAAATCTTCTCAGCTCCAGCAATTCCCATACCTATTATTTTTTTCCATTCATCCTTTTCAATAAATCCATCCATTTGAAGTAGAACTATTTCCTTTTGAGGCATTAAAACAGCAATTGCAGTATCAACAGCATCATCAATATCCTCTTCTTCTTTTGTTAGATCCAAGATGTGATTACCATTAGCTCTACCAGCAGAAACTGCAGAAACTAATCCTCTCATAGGAAGACCTGCATCCGCACAAGCAAGAGTAGCAGCAGTTAATGCAGCAACCCTAGTACCAGCATCTGCTGATAATATCATTGCATCAATATCAATAACTGTGTTTGGAAATTTTTCAATCAATATAACAGATTCTAAAGCATTACCAGAAACCAAAGATATTTCTTTATCTCTTTTTGCAGGAACTGGTGATTTTCTATCACTTACTGAAAAGGGAGCCATCCTGTATCTGTAATCAATAACTGATTTTTCTGCATCTGCTAAATGTTTTGGAAATATTGGTCTTGGACCATGTACTGTTGCAACAACAGTATTTTTTCCCCATTCAAGATAGCACGAGCCATCTGCTGATTTTACAACGCCTAGTTTTATTTTAATTGGACGAAGTTCATCATTTTTTCTACCGTCAATTCTTTCACTCATATTTTATCACATTCTTTATTTTTTTAATATTATAATTATTTTGTATTTTTTTCAAGGTATTCTTTAATAGTGTTTGTAAGATTTGATTTTTGAGAATTATTCACCACTAAACTCAATGCCTTTTCAAGTAATTGTGGTTTTTTTGAAACAAACCACACCCATCCATTTTTACCAATAACTATACTTGATTCAGTATATTGTTTAAATAAATTAAGCATAGAATCATTCTTACCTATTAATCTTGGAACCTTAACAGGAGATGTATTAAAAATATATCCACGAGGGAGAATATTTATATTATCAAGTTCAATTGAATCAGATTCAGAGATGTTTTTTATTCTTGCAAATATTACTGATCCAATCTTTAGTTCTTTTGATAAACTTGATTTAGGTAAATATATTTCTCCTGGAGAATTATAATCTAAGAAATAACCATTAACAATCTCTGATTTAACAATTCCAAGTATTGCATCTCCTACAATTGGTAAATAAGGGCCATTTAATGCAATTACTGAAACATATTCTTGGTTTTCATTAACTAATCCAATAACAGAACTATAAATTTTATCATTTTCAAGATATGTATTTTGTCCTAACTTCTTTTTTTCAAGGGATAGTAAATCCCCTGGTATTACTATTTTTTTATCCATAAATCATAACCTTCTTATTCCTTTTATTATTGTGCACCTTCAACTCTAATCACAATGTTACCATGAGTGATGTTATTTAAATCAGACACAAGCTGTTGCTTGATTCCAGCTGGTATTCTTATTTTACAAAATAAATCCCCTGATGATAACCAATTTTGCTCAGAAATCTCGTATTTGAAGATAACAGCAGATGCTTTTCCTGTGTACATTGCAGGAACTTCAACCTCAACAATTATCTTCTCAACAGAAATTGGCATGATTCTTTTTAATTTGTCAAGTATTTCTTCTATTTCTTTCTCCTTTGGAGTATTTAAATTAATCTTAATCTTTAATTCAGCAAAAGCATTAATTAGTCTCTGTGGTGGAATTGGGGTTTTTGCTTTTGGATCATGCGCGTTTTTTGCAATGTAATCGATTATTTCCTTTTCTTTCTTCTCAATTAACAATTGTTTTTGAGTAGTTGTTAATTGAACTTCCCCATCTTTAACTATTTTTTCTGCAATCTTATGCACATCATCTGTATTAAAACATTCAATTAATAATTCTTTTGAGGCAGTATTTGCTTTCTGAACATCAGAATACACTTCATCATAAGCTATTACTTGTTCAATTGAGATACCAGGGTGATTATGTCTATAATCCCATGCTATAAATGGATAAACAAGTATTTCGAAATCATGTCCTTCTTTTTTAAGTCTAGCAACAACTGTGTTTTCAAGAGTCCCATTATTTTTTTCACCTTTATAAAACATAATCATCACCAATAATACTATTTTGTTTATTAATTCCTATTTTCTAATATTATTCTTCTTTCTCTAAGGTATTCAAGTATTTTATTATTAGGAATTGATTCTTTTCTAATTAATTTCCCTGATTTATTTGCTCCTTTTTCAAATCCTCTTAAATCTCTAAATATTGCTTTAATTACATCATCATATTCTCCTATTCTCTGAAATAATTCATAGCGATCTTTAAGCAATTCGATTTTATTTATTTCATGAAGAACTTCTTTTCTATATTCTGGGGTTTCTTTTAAAAGTCTTCCATTAAGATAATCTCTTAAAATAAATTCCCTTAGAATTATCTTTGCCTTCGATGAACTTTCTCCCCCCCTACTAAGAAGTCTTTCCTCAACAGGTGTTTTATTTGATTTCTTTTTCAATTCAGTAATTTTTTTTGATTGTACATCTATTAATTCTTTAGTTATTCGAAAATTTTGATTTTCCATTAATCTATTTCTTGGTCTACTTACTGGTTTTGGTCCTGGCATATCCCTTCATCTCCTGTTTTAAATCAAATTAACTTAGAATATTTATCTTGTGAAACTATTGCTTTCTTATCATCATCAGTTATATTAATTACCTCAAGATTATTTGATTCAAGCTTCTGTTTTGGTTCAAGATTTTGAGTAATAGTTTTTATTGCAAGCTTAAGAGCATCATCAAAAGACATATTTAGTTTGTAATTTTTTTCTAGATATGCCATTAGTTTTTGCTTATTTTGCCCAATTGCAATAGCCTTATAAGCAGTTGTTGCTCCACTTGGTTCTGTTTCATATATATGCTTGCCTAAAGTATCAATTCCTGCTGTAATTATAGAAACCCCAAATGGTCTTGCTCCTCCATATTGTGTATAATATTGGACTATGGATGCAACCCTTTTAACAAGAGTTTCAATTTCAATAGGATCATCATAGTAAGTCTTGTTTTCCTGTGCGATTTGTCTTGCAAAATCAACAAGTCTTCTTCCATCTCCTATTAATCCAGAACACGCAATCCAAACATGTTGATCAATCTTAAATACTTTTTCAACAGATTCAGGGATTATAAGAGAAGAAAATATCTTCTTATCAGCAACAATAACAATTCCATCCTTATAGGAGATAGCTACTGCTGGAGAACCTTTTTCAATAATTTTAGATGCATAGTCAACCTGATATAAATGCCCTTCTGGACTAAAAACTGTGATTGATCTATCATATGCTTGAGCCATATTATTATTCTGAGAAACTGAAAACAAAATACTCACCTTTTTTCCTTAAATATGTTAAATTAGTTAAAATAACAAAAATCTGTTTATATAATATATAATATGAGAGATAATCATTAAAAAGCTTACCTAAATTGAAATTATACACTACAAAGAGAATAATGTGATTTATTTTAAAAAACTATTATTTTTTACTCTTTTTTATGGTTTGATTAATGCTTTTCACACAAACTAATCCAAATTGTTGTTTGAGAAAGAAAAGACTAGTTAATAAATCATCAAGATAATCCTTATTTACTTTTATAAGTATTTCCTTTTCTTGTTTATTAAACGAGATGATTGTTATGTTTGAGTAAACAGATTTAAATAATCCATGTATTCTTTCAAAGTTTTTAATAATTATTTTATAAATCTCTTGCTCATTCTTAATATCTGATCCAATTTTTGAGAGATACAAAAGAACATATCTTTTTTTGTCTCTTTGGGTTGGAGGGATTACATTTAATTTCTTTTTAATTGGACTCATATGTTTATCCTATTCTTTCCATTTGCATTCGTTGAATTGTTTCTTGATTTAATTTAAAATTTAATAAAAAAGATCTTGCAATTATTGGATCAATCAAATCAGTGACATTTCTTGCACATGAACAAAATCTCATATCAATTTCATTCTTTACAAGTAAAGAGATTATAAATCTTGCTTGCTTAATTGATGAATAGGGTTTATCTCTAAATAGATTAAGATCAAATCCAATAACTAGTTTATTTTCTTTTGCAAGATTGGCTGATGATGTATCAAAAGATAGCTTTTCAGAAATTGGATTAATAAGTATATCAATCCCCCTGTTCTTTTCTAGAATCAAAGAATTTTTTGTAATTTCACCACCATAAGCAAGAATCAAATAATTATCCTTTTCTTTGTTTTTATTTTTGAAAAATGGGATTAATGATATATCATAAAATAAATATGCTTTTTTAAAAGTGATTCCATTTGAAAGTGGAAGTTGATATTCATATTCCAAATCTGATTTTTGCTTAATCTCTCTCATCACATACACTGTTTTTATTGATAGTATTTCTAATGCATGGATTAAAGCAACCATTGATTCTTTTTCTAATATTTCCTCAAATATAAAATCAATATATTCTTTTTTTTGTTTCAAAATTTCACCAAAATTACATTCTATCTGGAATATTTATTCCAAGTATTGATAATGCATTAGTTAAGGTTATTAAGAAGGCTTTAGTTAATAATAGTCTATTGTTTCTAATTACCTCATTTTCATCCAAAACCTGGCAAGCCCCATAAAACTTATTAAAACACCTTGATAAAGATAAGCAATAGGTAGCAATCACGTTTGGTCTATACTCTTTATAGGCATCTTCAATCTTCTCTTTAAATAAACTAATTTCTGATAAAAGATCTCTTTCTTCTGGTTTTAAACAAACTTGCTCAATGTTTTTTGGAATCTTGAGTGCAACACTTCCTATCTTTTTTAATATACTTTTTGCTCTTACTCCACTATATTGTATATATGGTGCTGAATCACCTTGTAAATCAAGAGCAGAATCAATATCAAAGATTATATTCTTATTTATCCCAATTTTTAACATTTCAAATTTAATTACTCCAAAAGAAATGTCCTTGATTACTTCATCATCTATATCTAATCCATTTTCTACAAGTAAGTTCTTAACTTTTGAAAAAAGTTCATCTCTAAAATCGTCATATAAGATTATACTTCCTTCTCTTGATTTCATCTTTCCTTCAATACTATTCACTAAACCATGGCTAATATGATAATGATTTGTGTTTGGATAAACTAATTTGAATAACGCAAATAACTGTTTAAGATAAAAGTCTTGCTCAGATGCAACAATATATAAAAAATCATGGCAATCTGGATATTCATCCATCTTTAATTTAACAAGCCCAATATCTTTTGCACCATATAGTGGCGCTCCATTTTGTTTTATCAATATTAATTTTCCAAGTTCTGGATTATTTAAATCAGCAACAATTGCACCTTCACTTTCTAGAAATACATCTTTGTAATTGTTGAATAGAAAGTCTTTCATTTCTATAAATTTTCTTTCAGCATGAGATTCAAAAAAACTATTTGCTAAATAAATCCCAAGCTCACAACCAATTTCCATATATGCGTCATGACTTTCTTTAACTAATAGTTTTATTTCTTTTTGTAAATTATTGTCAGTCATAATTTTTACTTGAAGATCATCAATTTCTTTTTTATATTCAAGTTCATTTGTTTCAAGAAGCTCACCAGCTTTGAGGTATATGTTTCCAAACCATTTAGATATATTTTTCTTTGGTAGAATTTTTTCGTCTAGTGGTAATTTTTGATAATACCAATACCACTTTGCAACATGCGTTCCTATATCTCCCCCATAAGATATAGGAATCGGATTAGCTCCTACAAACTTTAATAATCTATAGATTGCATCACCAGTAACTATGTTTCTCAGATGTCCTATGTGCAAAACTTTTAATGGATTTGCATTAAATGTGTCAATAACATATTGATTGTTATCTAATTCTAGTTTTCCATAATCTTTACCTTTAGAAACAACTTCAGTAATTGTTTCAGGAAATAAAAGATCTGACTTAATTTTTGCATTTACATAGCCTGCAACACTAGAAAAAAGAAATCCGCTTTCACACTCATTAAGTTTGTTTACTAATTCATCAGATATTTGTGCTGGTGCTTTTTTAAAAAGTTTAGCCAAAGTAAATGTTGGGAAAGATAAATCTCCCATATCTTTTTCTGGTGGTCTTTCAATTAATGCAATGATTCTAAATGAATCAAATTCTGATTTTAGAATTACTTTCTCAAGATATTTTGCAAATTCAAATTTATAATCAATCATTTTTCCACTATTTTCCTTATTAAAATCAAAGGATAATGTAAAGCGAGCCCGGTGGGATTCGAACCCACGACCTACAGCTTAGAAGGCTGTTGCCCTATCCACTAGGCTACGGGCCCACTATATATTATTTGTATAAGAAACTTTAAAAAGAGGTATTTCTTATAAAAGATATAAAAAATCAAAAAAATCATTTCTGTTGAGCAGCAATTATTTTTTGATACTCAACAGTAAGAGCATCAATTTCTGATTGATATTTATCAATTACTGTTTGAACAACTCCATCAGTTCCTAGTGTTGGACTTAAATCAAATAACAATTTATTTGCTTCAAGATATTTGTTTTGCTCTTGTGCACATCTTGCAAAAATTGCTGGATATAATGAAGACATTTCTCTTACAATAAAGTCTTTTTTAACAATTCTTACTTTATTAGTATTCACGTAATTTTGCATTATTTTATCAAGATTGTCTTTTTCAAAACCGTAACATGCTTGACAATCATAATTTGAAAACAAATGCAAAGTTACTTTTGCGTCCTTACTTCCAATCACATAATCATCTTTGTCAGAAATTAATGAATAATCTATAAGTTGGTGAACAGAGTCAATCTTTGATGTCACAAGTATATCATATGCAATTTTTTGATTAAATATATATCCACCTGCATCTGTTTTTATAAATAGATAAGTAAATAGTTCATTGTTATTCACATCTGCTATTGTTTTTATTTTACTTATATCTCCTTCTAAATATATTACTGGGATCACTTGTAGATCTAATGCTTCAATTAAGTTTATTCCCTTTGTAGATGAGTATGAATAATAATTTATTGAAAGTTCTTTAAACAAATCAACAAAGAAAGATCTGAGTTCAGGGGTTAATGCATCTGATGTCTTAAGATAATTAATATATTCTAAGGTTTTGTTTTTAATTAGTTCATGATCCTCGTTATAAATTATTGTGATGCTTGGATCAACAGTCATATTGGATTGATAATTATCACTCTCATAGTTCCAAACTATTGGTTTATCAGCTAATGCAAAATCAATGCCTTCTTTAATTTGGGAGTAGGTTAAGTTTCCTGATAAATAATACCCATTAATAAATATTCCTGGTGCATCAACGATTCCTAAAATGGGTGCTAAATATGTATCTTTTTGTATTTTTAATAAGATTTTTGAATTTTCAATATGAACATCTGTTCTTGTATAATCATTTGAATATATACACGAATTAATTTGATCTATGTTTAAGTTAAGTTCTTGATAGTGTGGTTCAATAACCTTTTTTTGTTCTTCCTTTATCTCGATATATATTTTTTGTTGAAGAGCAAGAGAAATATTTTGAAATTCTTCTATACTCAAGATTTTGTCTTGATTAGAAGGAGATAGATTAGTATCTATTAAATTTGTAAGTATGTTTTCATCAGTGGTTGGTTTTACAAAAGTGGTTGATGGAACAAAAAACGCAAGAAACACAATAATAACTACAAGAAGTAAAACTCCTGAAACAACCCATTTTTGTGTTTTTGTAAGCCCTCTTTGCTTAATATGTATTTTTTCAAGCTTTGGTCTTAACGGAATGTGTTCTACTTGCTTTTGTGAAACGTGTTTTTGAATAATCCTATGTGAATTTGATTTTTTTGGAGCTTTCACAACCTTTTTAATCACAGGTTTTTTAGGTTTAATTTTTGTTATTTTCTTTTTCAAAACACCACCAATTTATTTATATTAATAAAATAATATATAGATGCACAAATGTATTTAAAAACATACCCTATTTTAAATAATTTCTATCATAAATATATTGGAAGACTTAATCTATTTAAGGAAAAGAAATATGAATAAAGAGGAAGTATTCAAAGATTTAAAACACAAACACTATGGTATTTTTGGATCTCATTCTGCTGTAGAAATATGTGAATGGAATAAAAAAGCTTTGAGAAATGAAGGGGTTTGTTATAAACAACGATTTTACAATGTTGATTGCCATAGGTGTGCTCAAATAACTCCTGCAGTAATCTGGTGTCATCAGAATTGTGTTTTCTGCTGGAGATCTGCAGAAAATATGACCCATCCAGAAATTAAAGAAAAGCTTGATAGTCCCAAGGAAATTATTGAAGGATTGTTTAAAGAACGTGAAAAATTACTATCTGGTTTTTTTGGATATCCAGGTTCTAATAAAAAATTACTTGATGAATCTATTATCCCTAGTCATGTCGCAATATCACTTGCTGGAGAACCAACTGTTTATCCACATTTACCTGAGATGATTAAATATCTTAAAACAAAAAAAGAGATAAAAAGTATATTTTTAGTATCAAATGGTCTAGATCCAAAGATGTTTAAAAGACTTGAAAAAGAAAAAGCACTTCCTACTCAATTGTATCTTTCAATTAGTGCGCCAGACAAAGAAAAACACAAAAAAATAAATAGACCAAAGATAAAGAATGCATGGGAGAGATTACAAAAAACACTTGCAATTTTTTCAAAATTAAAAACAAGAAAAGTAGTTAGATTTACCTTGATAAAAGGAATAAATGATGATCCTGCTTTTGTTAAGAAGTATGTAAAACTATTTGAAAAAAGTAATGCTGATTTTTTAGAAGTTAAATCATATATGTATCTTGGAGAATCCAGGAATAATTTAAAGATAGATAATATGCCATCATTTACAGATGTATCAAACTATGCCCACTTACTTGAAAAGGAATCAAAACTATTTAGGATTATTGATGATGTACCTCAATCAAGAATTGTATTATTAAAAAATATGAAAAGCAAGTATAATAAATTTATTAAATAAATTGAATATTATGCCACTTAAAAAACCTCTTGAAAGAAGGATATTTACTGACGCAGATGTTAAGAAAATCACATTCTCAAAAAAAAAGAATGAGCTTATTCCTGTGGGTAAAGGAAGCGCAGTAAATGTTTATGTAGGGAGAATTCATTTTAATCAAGGATCAATTAAAAGAGTAGCAATAAGAAGATTTAAAGAGCCTATTTCTGATGAGCTTGCAAATAAGTACAAAAAAGTTATTGAAGATCTAAAGGATATAAAACTAGGTTTTGATGAAGATTTTCCTGATAGAAATTTAGATGCAACTAGATTATTTCCTAAGATGGAAATATTAAAGATAAAAACCACAGAACATCCGAATGGAGAATGGGTGCATGTAACCCAATTATTTGGAGGAACTATTAAAGGTAGTAAATTCCAAGAAAATAATTTTATAAGACTTAATTAAAAAAATATTGAAGAAATTAGTTGGGTTTGTGCAAACGTTATTGAAAAGGGATATTATCCAGGGCATCTGTTTATGAGTCTAAAAAATAAAAAAGGGGTTATTCCAATAGATATTGATTTGCTTGCTGAAAAACCATTTCTGAGAACACAAGAGGAAAAAGCAAAAGCACTAATTAATAGTCTCAAGGATTATGCAGAAAATATAATAGACATTAATACAAGCAAAAATAATTTATTTCAAATAATGTGTGAACAAACAGTAGAATATATTAATAATCGCGAACTTAAAAAAATATTTCACGATAAAATAAAAAAAATGAACAAACATGAATAAAGAATTATTAAAAATAATTAAAGGACTACAAGCTAAAAAATGTGTATGCCTTCTTGCACCTTCTTTTCCAGTTGATTTTAACTATCCAGACATACTTTATGATCTACATGGAATTGGGTTTGATAAAGTGGTAGAATTAACCTATGCAGCAAAGTTAATAAACAAAAAATATCGTGAGATTATTAAAGAGAGCATTAAAAAGAAAGATAAAAAGCAATTTATATGTTCGAACTGTCCAACAATCATTACATTAATTGAAAATAAATATCAAGCACACAAGAATAAAATTTGTGATATTGCATCTCCCATGGTCGTTATGGCAAGATATTTAAAAAAAGAATTTCCAAAACAGAAAAATATATTTGTGGGTCCGTGTCTTGCAAAGAAGCAAGAAGCAGAAAAAAACAAGAGTGTTGTTGATTTTGCAATTACCTTTTCTGAATTACAACAAATAATAGATTATACTAAAGCAAAAAACATATACAAAAATCAAAACAGAAAAATAAAAATTGATTTTGATAAAATTTACAATGATTATACAAAAATTTATCCTTTATCTGGAGCTGTTGCTGAAACTATGCACTCAAGAGAGATACTAATCCCAGAAGAAGTTCTTGTTGTTGATGGTCCAAAGAACATAGATTGGGCAATTAAGGAATTAGAAAAAAACAAGAAAATAAAGTTTGTGGATGCTCTCTTTTGTAAGGGTGGTTGTGTTGGAGGTCCAGGAATAATTTCAAAAGATTTACAGCAATATAGAGAAGACAGAGTAATAAAATATAGAGAATGCTGTAAAGAAACACCCATGAAGGAACACAAGGGTAGATATAAGGATGGAAAGAAAATAGATTTAAAAAGAAAAAAATAAATCAATATATTTATATTCCCTACCAAAGAGTATATCCTTATCTCAATCACTGCAAGTTATAAGGTATTGAAATAAATAAAATTTCAAGAGGGGTAATTATGACATTACCAAAACTCATAAGAAAAATTAAGTTTATGCAAAAAAGATTAGCACATGGAATAAAAAGAGAAGGACCAAGAACAAAAACCGGAAGAACAAAAAGGTATTATGGGGTTGGGGCTGGTGGTTTTTCACTTGATAGCGAAATATTACCTGAACTCAAAAGACAAATGAAAAATAGAAACATAATAAACGACGCAAGAAAAATAAGAAGAGCAAATCTAATTTTAGAAAAACTTAAAGCAAAGGGAGCCAACATTCCATGGGATTTTAAAGAGGAACTAAAATTTCAAATTCATAGAGCAAATCAAGAAAAGATTAATACAGCACATGCAAACGTAATTATTAATAAATATTTAGAATTTATGAAAAAAAATAATAAAAAATATTCTGATCTAACTTCTAAGGATGCAAAAATAATAATTACCGAAATTAGACGAATAACCATAAAATAATTATAAATAAGCTCCTGGGGTGTTTTAACCTATTACTTTTGTAAATAAAAAAAAGGAAGAAAAGAGAAAGGATGGACTGATATTCTCTAACCTTAATCTATGATCCCATCTTCTGTAATATTGTATACTGTTTCTCCATCTGGGAGTCCTGGTGAATCAACAAGCTTTGCTATTCTTTTTGTACCTGTTCCTTTTCTTAAATATATTCTCGTTTTTGAAGCATGTTTTACAACATTACCACCAACCGCATCTGTTGGATCTCCAAACAATACATCTGGTCTTGACATAACCTGATTTGTTACAAACACAACAATATTGTATAATTCAGATAATTTTTGTAAAAGGCGCATATGTGTATTAATTTTTTGTTGCCTATCAGATAATGTTCCTCTTCCTGTAAACTCAGATCTGAATTGTCCCATTAAAGAATCAACAATTAAAAGCTTAACATTCTTTTCCTTAATAAGCTCAGCTGCTTTTTCTGCAAGAAGCATTTGATGATTACTATTGTATGCTCTAGCAACAAATACATTCTTTACTATTTCTTCTGGATCAAGCCCTCTGTATCTTGCTATATCTTGCACTCTTTCTGGCCTAAATGAATTTTCTGTATCTATATACAACACATTTCCTCCAAGGCCACCCTTTTCAACAGGCATTTGAGCCATAACACATAATTGAAAACACCATTGTGATTTACCTGACGCAAACTTTCCATAAACCTCAGTAATTGATTGAGATTCAATTCCTCCACCAAGAAGTTCGTCTATGCTCTCTGATCCAGTTGATAACCTTGATATGGTTTTTCTTTTTTCAAGTATTTTTTCTGCGGATTCAAAACCCATTTCAAGTGAATCTCGAGCTGCCTTAATTGCCTTAATTGCAGTCCCATCACCAAGACCAGCAACAGCAACAAGCTCCATTGGAGAAGCAACAGCTATTGCTTCATAAGAATCATATCCAGCTGCTCTTAATTTCTCTGCAGAAGTTGTACCTATTCCTGGAAGATCAGAAATATCTCTTGGTTTGATTTTGTTAATAATATCATCATCAAGCTTGGATTTTTTTTTCTTTTCAGAAAGGTCTTCTTCAGATACTTCTGTTTCGTCCTCTGTGTACTCAGAAGATTCAGCATACTCATCATCTTGTTTTCTATTTACTTTACTCATATTTATTCACCTTTTTATATATTTTCTTTTGTTTTTGCGTTTTATTTCTTGTGTTTCTCGCCTCACAATTCATTTACCAAGAAGTTAGGTTAACTTCTGGATTTATATCATAAATATATACATCTTTTGTTTATATATCCTTTTCGGGGGAGTAGCTGTCCAATCAAAATTAGCTTATTTGTAAATACTATTCAACTTGGTTAAGAACGTCTCATATCCATACCAACTAGTACTACTATAATTAGAATTATCATAAAATCTCGATTCATGCATATATAAATCCTTTTTCGTAATAACTAAATCAATTCTTGATACATTATCAATAGTTATTACTCCATCAAATTTTCCAAAACCAATAAAATCACCAAATTGAGGTTCAATAAGATATATTTTGTTTAATTTGGATAAATCAGAAACAGAATTAATATCAATATCAGTAATCATTACAACACAATGCCCATTTAATTCATCTGTTTGTGGATCAAATAAAGTACCACAAGCAACAATTGGATAAACATAATTATCATCTAACCTGTATCCTTCGATTCCTTGATCATAATACCAGTCTCCAACAATTGAATAATCGACACTTGTATCTGTTAAAATCATTGCTTCAATAATTGGAGATTTTTTCTTTTCTGTTATAATATAATCAATCAAATATCTAATCTCTGTAGAAAATAATAAAGAATAATCTTCACAATCTCCACTTCCACCTAATAAAAAAGATTCAATAGATTGTAATTTGTCTTCTTTTTTAGATATTATATTATCATCAGTATATTCTAAATAAAACTTTCTTTCATTAACAAACCAATTAATACAAGCTGTTTTGATAATGCAGATTTCATCATTACAATTCACACAAGTGCGTAGATGTGATTTTAATCTATCGGAATAAGACACATTATCGATAGTTGAATTTATCTTAAACCAATCCATTGATTCAGTAATTTCTGTTTTAAATCCCTCTACCTCTGTTAAAAGGGATGTATATTGTACACTAAGAGTATTATAATCCGTAACTAGTGTGTTCTTGTCTCTCATTAAACTAGTTATTCTTTCTAAATTTAAAATATTTTCTGATTCTAAAGAAAGATATTTGGAATGCAATTCAATAAATTTATTTATTTCTGTAATCAATAAACTATTATAATCATTATTTAGTTGAATATTCTTATTATTATCTAGTTCTAATAAAAAATAATCATAAGATAATCTATTGTACTTACTTATTTGAAAATTAATGAAAAAGATTAAAAAAACAATTATAACTAATAAACCAATAATAACATATATTTGAGGATGATTTCCTTTTTGCTTATATCTTATCATAATGACACTTATAATTAAGCTTATTTTCAAAATATATTCAATGGATAGCTCTTTTAAATATTACTTTTATGGCTCTTTTTAAAATATACACCCATTTTCCTAACCAATAAAGTATAAATATGTTTCTATATATTATAATAGTGAAAAACTATAAAATTATATTTTTTTCTGCTTTAAAAATTGTGAACAAGATTGAGAAACTATGGAAGAATTAATAAAATGGCTTAAAGAGATCAATGAAAATGATATATATACGATGGGATACAAGGCTACCCACCTTGGGGAGCTAACTAGAGAAAAATACGCAATCCCAAGAGCATTTGCAATTAGTTCAAAAGTATATTATAGTTATCTTCAACAAAATAATCTAAAGGAAAGAATAACAGAAATAATACAAACGATTGATTATAAAAATAAAAACGATATCCAATTAAAATCAAATGAGATTAGAAAACTATTTTTTAAAAACAAAGAAACAGATGACTTAAGATCAGATTTAGAAAAAATGTATAACAAGGTTGGAGAAACCAAAGTCGGTTGGCTAAATAGTAAGATCGATGATTTTGTTGCAATCAGAGCTTCTCTTGCATCTGAAGAGGTTTCTCAAAAGGATCTTGACTTTATAGAAAAACAATGTGGGTATCTAAATATAAAAGGCTTTGATAACGTTATTCAACACATAAAAGAATGTTATCTTACAATGTTCTCTCCAGAGGTACTAGAATATTTACATGAAAAGAAAATAAACTTTACAAAAATCGGAATGTGCATAATAATACAAAAAATGGTTAATGCAAAAATATCTGGAATCATGATAACAAGTAAAGAGGTTGGAGAAAAAAACACAATTATTGAAGCAGTTTGGGGAATTGGAGGATCCACAATTGTTAAAGAAATCACTCCTGATCACTATGAAATGTCAAAAAAAACATTAGATGTGGTTAAAAAAAGCAAAGCAATTCAAGAATGGCAACTAAAAAGGGTTCTTGGGAAAACAGTTAAGGAAAATATTGAAAAGAAAGAACAGGACAAACAAAAGCTTGATACTGTATATTTGAAAGAATTAACCTCATTAGCAAAAAAACTAGAATCACAATTCAATTGTTCATTTTTTGTGGATTGGGCATTTGAAAAAGCTGAAATATTTATAATTTCTGCAGACCCTCTTGATTGCAAACTCAAAGAAACAAAAAAGAAGAAGAAAGTATATTTCCAAGAGAAGATAGATGCATTCAAGAAAGATCTTGTTTTAGAAGGAATACCTGTATTCTCAGGAATTACAAACGGGTATGTTAAGATAATTAAAGATGTTAAAACAGACCTAAAGGATATTAATGAAAAAACAATAATTGTAACAAAGATGACAAATGGATTTATGACAGATATTATTAAAGATGGATGCGGAATTATTACAGATGTTGGATCAGCAATTTGCCACGCAGCTCTTGTTGCAGAAAAATATTCTTTACCTTGTGTGGTTAATACAAAAAAATCAACCACTGTTCTAAAAAACGGAGATTATGTTCAAATAAATGGAACAACAGGAGAAATATTTGCACTTACTGGTTTAAAACCAACAGGGGGAGTTAATGCAGCATATAAAGAAATTAAAGAAGAAAAAGAAATTTCAACAATAATAGGAGAAATACAAAAAAAAGACCCAGAATACCCTGATACAATTACTAAAATAATTATAAAACTTAAAAAACCTAGTGAATTAGGGGAAATAAATTTTGCAGATGTTGATGGAATCATAATAAATTTTAAATCATTATTCACAAGCGATGAAATATATACAATGCTAACAAATAAAGAACAAGTTATTCCAAATCTTAGTAAAAAAATAGATACATTGATGCTTGCTTTACCAGATAAAACAATATATTATCAATTAAATCTACATCAAGATAACTTGGTGGATGAAAACTTGTCACATCTTGAAATCGAAGCAATACTTGACATTAATAAAAAGCAAAACATAAATATTATCATTGAAAATATAAAATCAACAGATGAATTTGAATCAGTTAAGAATGAAACTAATTGCCAGACAGGAGTTTTCATTACTGATTTAAATAAACCACACATATTAAAACAATATCTTGAAGTAGGATCTGATTTTATTGTGTTTGATGTTCCAGAGATTGATTACTTTGATAAACTAAGAGATGTAATTAATATATGCAAAGATAGTAGAATACAAAGAATATTTGATATTAAGAACGATTATACAGAAGATGTAATTAAAAACCTTGTTGAACTAAAAATAAATGCGGTTCTTGTTACAAAAGAACAAATAAGATATAAAGAAATAATACATAAAAAAGAAAAAGAAATCTTAAAGAATTTGCTTTCTATTTAAAGAAAGCGGGTTTTCTAATTTTATTAGAAACAAATGATTAATTATAATCCTTCTAAACAAACTTTATTTTGTATTTTATTAAACTTCTCGATTAATTTTGGGAGGTATTCTAAACAAGTTTTTTTATCTGCAAGTCTCATTGATTCCAAACCAGCTCTGATATCTATTAGTTCTCTACTATATATTCTTCTTGCTTCGAGGTCAAGCCCTGGAAATTGTAAACTTCTTGGAGATAATTGATTAATTAATAAACTCACGTTTTTAATAGATAAAGTTACTTCTCTAGAAAACTTATTAGGCTCATGCTTTACTTGAACAGGCCTTATTCTAGGTTTCTCTAATTTTCTTGTCTGAATAACGTTTTTCTGAGCTTCTCTTTGTGCTAGTGCTTTCAATCTTTCTGCTAAAAGAAAAGCGCCTCGTCCTGTTCTAACCATTCTTTTTCACTTCCAAAATAAAAATTAGAGAGCCTCGGTAGGGAATCGAACCCCACTCTTCCGCTCTGCAGGCGGATGCATAACCTATCTGCCACCGAGGCATAACTCTTATATTTATTTACTACTATATATTTAATGATAGACATATTTATATTGATTACCTTCTAAAATGAATCGTGAGAAAAACATATGAAGATTGCAATAACTTCTGATTGGCATCTTGGATACCTTTGGGGAGATCCTAAGCTTGAAATGGATTCGTTTACTCATCTCTCAGAAGCATTTTCAATCATGCAAGAGGAAAACATTGATCTGATTTTAGTATCTGGAGACTTATTTGATAAGCAAACACCAACTCCAGAGATTTTCTATGAAGCAATAAACTTATTTAATAAAGTTGAAATAAATAATAAATTAAATATTAAAACAGAAGATAGAACTTTAAAAATACCAATGATTGGAATTCCTGGTAATCACGAGTATAGAGGAAAGGAATACAAAAGTACAATTGAGCTTCTTGAGGTCATGGGTTTTATTAAGTACCTACATGGAAACAACACAACAATAAATAATGTTAGTGTATTTGGGTTATCAGGTATTCCTGACAAATATGCTCTTGATGCTTTAAAGAAATGGAATCCTCTTCCTGTTCCAAATAATTATAATATTCTTCTTGTTCATCAGTCTTTTAGAGAATTTCTTCCATTTGATGATGAAAATATTTTAACACTAGGAAACCTTCCAAGTGGTTTTGATTTAATAGTTAATGGGCATCTTCATTGGAGAGCTCTTGAAAAGCTTGAACAAGGCGGGACATTTATTATGCCTGGTTCAACTATTGCTACTCAAAATAAAAAGCTTGAATCAGACACTCCAAAAGGCTTCTATATTCTTGACACAGAAACAAAAGAATTAAGATTTATTGAGCTTAAAGAAACAAGACCAGTTATCTATATTGATCTTTCGTTTAAGAAATCAAATCCTAAAGATATTGAAAAAAAAGTAAGTGAAGAGCTTGAGAAAATAAATAACAAGAATCATAAGAAAGATCCATTTGTAAGAGTAAGAATTAAAGGTGATCTTGAAAACGGCTTCTTTTCAAAGGATATTGATCTTAAAAAATTTGAAATAACATATCCTAACTTTTATCTCTCATTTGCAAACAATATTGAAGAAAAAAGCTTAAAAGAAAGCATAGATAAACTTAAAGAACTTGAAAAGAACAGAGGAAACATAGACGAGATTATAAAAGAGATATTTATTGAGCAAATAAAACAAACAAAGACATCTCAAGATTTTGATTATCAAACAATCTACGAACTATTAGAAAAAGGAGATGTTGAGAAAGCAAAGAAAATTATTTTAAACGAATAAAGAAATAAATCTATTTAAATACATATATGTCTACATATACATATGAACACACATTCATATCACTTCTTTAAGGTTATCTCAAATAACACTAGATGGATAATAATTGATGCTCTTTACTATAAAGATCTATGTGTTAATGATATCTGTAATATTACTAAAATTGAGCAATCAAAGGTGAGCCACTCTCTTAAGGTTCTTTCTGATTGTAACATGGTTTTTAAGAAAAGAAGTGGTAAACAAATTATTTATTCATTAAACACTAAAACAATTAAACCAATTCTTAAAATACTTGAAACACATCAAAACAATTTCTGCAAAGGTAATTGTAAATTATGTAAAGAAAAATAAATGTAGATTAATTATGAAACAGATATATTTAGATTATGCAGCAACAACCCCTCTTTCAAAAGAGGTTCTTGAGAAAATGAAGCCGTATTTTTCAGAAAAGTATGGAAACGAATCAAGCATGCATTCTTTTGGAACAAGCGTTCATGAAGAAGTAGAAAAAGCAAGAGAAAAAATTAAACAAAAATTAAATGCAAGTAATTACAATCTTATTTTTACATCTGGTGGAACAGAAAGTAATAATCTTGCTCTTAAAGGGATTGCATGGAGCAATAAAAACAAAGGTAAACACATAATTACAACTAAAATTGAACATGATTGTGTATTACAAGCTGCAAAATGGTTACAAGAAGAAGGTTATGAAATTACATACCTTAAAGTAAATAAAGAAGGATTTATTGATATTGATGATCTTAGAAAAAAGATTAGAAAAGACACTATTCTTGTTTCAATTATTCATGCAAACAATGAAATAGGAACTATTCAAAACATAAAAGAAATTGGAAGAGTATGTCATGAACAAGGAACTATTCTGCATACAGATGCTTGTCAATCCTTTACTAAGGTTCCAATTGATTTAGAAAAAGATAATATTGATTTAATTACAATTAATGCACACAAGATATATGGGCCAAAAGGAGTAGGAGCATTACTTGTTAAAAAAGAAATAGATATAACTCCTCTTCTTCATGGAGGAGGGCACGAGAATAATCTAAGAAGCGGAACACTTAATGTTCCAGGAATTATTGGTTTTTCAGAAGCAATTAATGTAATTAAAGAAAAAGATATTAAAAAAATGGAAAAATTAAGAGATATGTTAATTGATGGACTTTTAAACATTCCAAACTCATCATTAAATGGCCCAATAGGAGAAAAAAGATTATGCAATAACACAAATATTCTTTTCAAGTACATTGAAGGAGAATCAATTCTTCTTCATCTTGATTTTAAAGGAATATATGTATCAACTGGTTCAGCTTGTTCATCCCACAATCTATCTCAAAATCATGTAATCAAAGCAATTGGGGTTGATCCAGAGATTGCAAATGGGGCTTTAAGAATAACCCTTGGAATAGAAACAACCGAAGAAGATATCAGGAGGGTTCTTTCAGAAATAAAACCAATAGTTGAGAAGCTAACAAGGATGTCTCCACTTTCAAAGAAAAGAAGATGATTAAATGAATATAAAAAAAAGAAATCCAATTGAAATAAAAAAAATTAAAAAAACAATTATGAAACATTCATTCGGATTTGAAGATTTGAAAAATGAGATTAGAAAAAAACACGGAAAACCAAAACAATCATATGTGTTTCAAAAACCAAGTAAGGACGAACCACATTTCAAGATATACAAAAATGGATTTATTTACAAAACAATAGACAAAAATAGATTAAAGATCTGGCAAGAATTATTAAAGAAAGGATTAATGATTGAAGAGATTGAATCAACGTCTCCAAATCTTAAGAATGCAATAGTAAAAGAAATGAAGGAGAATGGACTTAATATAGGAAAAGATGAAATACTTGTAAAAACAAAGGTTGGAGGAATATCACTTGCAAGTGGGAAGTATAAAACAATGCCCTGGTTATTAGAACACTTTAAGATTGATGAAAATACAAGAATCGAAATTGCAAAGCAAATGATAAAAACCATTACTCTCCTGCACAACGAAGGATATATTCATGGTCACCCGCATATAGGAAATTGGGTAATAGACCTAAAAAGCAAAAAATTAATATTAAGATTAATTGATCTAGATAAAATAAAGAAGGCAAGTAGATCTGAAATTGTTCATGAAATGGGTTCTAACGTACATAATTCAATAAATAATGATATATCAATTGTGCTACGTGGAACCAAATATTTTGAAAGTAATGAAATATACAAAAACTTTATGAAAGAACAAGTAAAAAAATACAGAACCTGGTGAAATTATGAACTCAAATAACACAAATTATTCAGAAACTGTTAAAAAACATTTTTTAAATCCTCACAACATGGGTGAAATGAAAAAAGCAGATGCTGTCGGAAAACTAGGAAATCCAAAATGTGGAGATGTTTTTTGGATTTATTTAAGAATTAATAAAAACAAGAAAGGAGAAGAAATAATTAAGGACATTAAGTTCCAAACAATGGGGTGTGCTGCTGCAATCTCAACCTCTTCAATGATAACTGATCTTGCTAAAGGCAAGACGCTTACAGAAGCAATGAGAATAACAAACAAAGATGTTGCAGAGAGTTTAAAGGGACTCCCACCAATTAAAATGCATTGCTCAAACATGGCTGCAGATACTCTTCATGAAGCAATCAAAGATTATCTTGCAAAGAAAAAAGATAGAAATGGAAATAAAATTAAGACAATTAAAAAAGAAGCATGCTATAGATGTTGCCATAAATAACATAAAGGAAGGAGGATGAAAGAAACATGATTACAAAAAAATCAAAGTATGGAGAGGTATTAAAGATATCAGGATCAGAAAAGGTTTTATCAAAGTATAATGTTCCATGTGTAACCTGCCCCATGGCAAAAATGGAAATGGATACATTAACACTTGAACAAATAGGTGGATGGTATGGTATTGATGTAGATTCAATAATTAAGGAATTAAATAAACCAGTCCCAAAGAAAGTACCGCTTTATAAAAAGAAGACTGCAGAAAAAGAAAAATCCAGAAAAAAAGCAAAAGTTATTAAAAAGAAAAAGTAAGTTTTGGTTATTTATTTTAATAACCATTTATCTATTTCTTGTAACTTTGATGAGACTTGCGATGATGCATCTTCATATGCATCCATTACGTGATCAGGGACCTGGTGGTCAACAAGATCTCTATCTATTGATTTATCAAGTGCTAAAATATCTTCTCTTAGTTGCTTTAATTTCTCCTTACTTAAAACAGAAAGATTAGTTTCAACGAGCTTCTGCAATGTTTTAACATTTAAGTAAACCTTTGACATTGAAAATGGTTCTTCTCTTGAAAATTCTTTCTTTTGAATAGTCTTATACATTGGGGCATTCATATACACATCACTCTCTTTTTCACAAAAATTATTTTTATAGGCATGTATTTATATAATAGAATATAGGATTTATAAATATAATTAATTTGAAAAGTTAACTAAAAAGAAAAAGAAAAAATTAAAGGAAAATTAATTCCTTTAATCATTTGCAATTGAATAGATTGCTTTTAAAGCAACTATTATAACTGCAGGGATAACAAATGTCATTATTGCACCAAGTACGCTTTGTAAATATACACCAATTACTGCAACGTGAGCAAGAACTGATCCTCCAAATGAAGTCACAATTACAAGTGAAACTGCAGCAAGTAAGTATGCACTTGTTTCCTTATCTGTTATATTTAAGAAACCAACAATTATACCAAGAAGTATTAAAACACTTGTTACAACTGCATTAGTTCCAAAGAATAGGCCCGCTATGATTGCAAGTATTACACCTATAATAAATGCCCAAGCACCTACCTTTTCCACACCATTTCTTGATTTTGCCATTTTTATTCCTCCATTTAATTTAATAAAAAATTTGTTCTCAAAAAAAGCTTAAAGTATTATATAATTATAATGAAAACCTTTAAAAACCCTTATTTCTAAAGCAAATAACTAACATTAATTAGTGAACATTCACCAAATATTTTAAATTTTCAGAAAAATCTTTTGGATCTCTAAAACAAACAATATTTCTGTTTTCAAGTTCAATTATGAATTTTTTTGTTAAGTTTCCACCAACCGATATCACGAAAATTGGTTTTGAAGTTGTGTTTTTTACAATCTCTAATTTTTTTATAATATCTGTTGTTAAAGATGGAAGTTGAAATAAAAATAACAAAACTATTGAATCAATATTTTTATCACTTATGCATACATTGATTGTGTCAATAAACCTGTCAGTTGTTGCATCTCCTGTTAAATCGATTGGGTTTTTGATCACTGCATATTCAGGAACTCTCTTTTTAAGTTTTAATGTTGATTCCTTTGATAATACAGCTAAAGGGATATTATTTAGACCTAATTGATCAGAAACTAAAACACCGAGTCCGCCTCCGTTCGTGATTACCTGAATATTTTTAATAGTTTTATTTTTATTAGTCGCAAATATTTTTGCAAGATTAAACATCTCTGTTATAGATTTAACTAAATATGCACCTGATTCATGAACAACAGCTTCAAATACTTCCTTTGTTCCTGCAATTGCAGCAGTATGACTAATTGCTGCTTGGTTTCCAACATCGCTTACTCCACCTTTTAAGATTATTACTTTCTTCTTTTTTGAGGTTTTATTCAGGGTTTGAATAAACTTTTTACTGTTTCTTATTCCTTCAATATATACTAATATTATATCAGTATCATTATCTGTTTCTAGAAACTCAAGTAAATCAGATTCGTCTATATTTAATGCGTTCCCGTATGAAACAAATTTATTTATATTAAGGTGCTCGTAACCCGCAAGATCAAGCAAAGCAACACCAAGAGCTCCAGATTGAGAAATAATAGATACATTTCCTTTTAGAGGAAGAATCAACTTATCTTTAGAATTAAAGGTTGCATTCAGGTCATTATCTTGATTTAACAAGCCCAAACAATTTGGACCAACTAAGTTAATATTATTTTTTTCTATGATATCCATTAATTCCTTTGTTAATTTGTCTTTTCCAATCTCATTAAACCCAGAGGTTACCATGATTATGTTTTTACATTTACTTTTAACAACCTCTAAGATTACAGGGATAATGATTTTTGTTGGAACTGCAATTATACAAAGATCAACAATTTCTGGAATTGTTAAAATTGATTTATATATATCTCTTCTAAATAGTTTACATCCTGAAAGACGAGGATTAATTAAATATACATTTCCTTTATAGGTTGATAGGTTCTCTGACAAGGTCCTTCCTACTGATTCTGGTCTATCAGAAGCTCCAATTAGTGCAATAGATTTTGGATAGAATATCTTATTTAATTGAACCATAAGTATATATACAGAAAAAGTAATATAAATCCTTCTGGTTTATATAAAATAATGAGTTGAATAAAGATATGAGTGAAATATATATTAATAATCAAAAGATTAACTATATTGTAAGAGGAAAGATGAACCAAATCGCTTCGCGATTTAATAGTTATCGGGAGCCCTTATCTGCACATAAATGTGCAGTATTATGAGCGGGCTCCCTCGTTTGTATTAATTTACATGTAACAATTTGTATTTATTTT
>Ga0172375_10002172_pt1 | contig 30924 bp, 28 predicted proteins | sample LakKiv1m_FD_114537 | JGI IMG/M metagenome (GOLD analysis project Ga0172375, IMG submission 114537) | Freshwater microbial communities from Kabuno Bay, South-Kivu, Congo - kab_092012_11.1m | ecosystem: Environmental > Aquatic > Freshwater > Lake | place: Democratic Republic of the Congo... | reverse complement strand
GTTCCCTTCAGGTCTTTGCACGACGTGGAGGGCTCCGACGCTGTGCTGGTGCTTGGAGAGGACGTGCTGAACACCGCGCCCCGCGCTGCTCTTTCACTGCGGCAGTCAGCCCGCATAAAGCCCATGAGTATCGCTCGCAGGCTGCAAATACCGGAATGGAACGACAGGGCTGTTCGGCAGGCTGTTCAGGAAGAAAAGGGGCCGCTCTTCATATTGACCCCGGCTGCAACCGGCCTGGATGACATTGCGACGGAGACTTTTCGGGCGACCGGGGCCGATGTGGCCGCAATCGGCTTCGCGATAGCCCATGAGCTCGATGGTAGCGCTCCGGCCGCCGTAAATCTAAGTGAGAATGCACGCAGGTTTGCTTCCAGGGTCGCAGCAGCCCTGAGAGAAGCGGACCGGCCACTGGTGGTCTCCGGCACAGGCGCTGGAGAAAGGACGATCATTGAGGCCGCTGCCAATGTTGCGTGGGCTCTGGCTGCCGAAGGTCGAGACTCGGGCCTGTTCTTCGCGGTGCCCGAATGTAGCAGTATGGGGGCCGCATTGATCGGTGGCGAACCGTTGGAGGCAGCGGCCGCAAAGGTCGCGGAAGAGCCGTCCTACACGGTCATCGTCGTGGAAAACGATCTGTTCCGCCGCTGCGAGCACGGAGTGGTCGGTGAGCTCCTGGGCAAGGCCAATCACGTCATAGCGCTCGATCACATCGAGACCAACGTGACGCAATCGGCCGCATTGATTCTTCCCTCCGCCACATTCGCGGAGTCGCACGGGACTCTGGTAAGCGGCGAGGGCCGGGCCCAGCGGTCTTTCCAGGTCTTCCAGCCTTCGGGGGATATCAAGGAAAGCTGGAAATGGCTGCGGGAAATCATGCTCGCTCTCGGACTGCCCGATGCAGATCAATGGAAGGACCACGATGGCTTGTTGGAGGATCTGGCAGCGGCTTTTCCCGTTTTCGAGAAGCTGCCGGATGTGACACCTGCTGCCGACTTCAGGATCGGCCTTCAGAAAATCCCGAGACAGCCTCACCGTTACAGTGGACGGACCGCGATACTTGCCGCCAGGGCTGTGAGCGAACCTGCTCCTCCGCAAGACAGTGATTCGCCCCTGGCTTTCTCGATGGAGGGCTACCAGGGTCAGCCGCCTTCCTCGCTTGTCTCGCGTTACTGGTCTCCAGGCTGGAACTCAGTGCAGGCCCTGAACAAGTTCCAGAGCGAGGTAGGCGGTCCGCTGCGGGGCGGCGATCCCGGAATTCGGCTGATCGAACCACGTGAAAGTACCGGCGCAAGGTACTTCACCGACGTTCCCGAGCCCTACGAACCCAGACCGGCCCAGTGGCTTCTGGTACCGCTTTACCATATATTCGGCTCCGAGGAACTTAGCGTGCTCGGTCCCGCGGTGGCCCAGCGAGTTCCAGAACCATACATGGGGATCAACTTGGCCAATTCGGCAAAGCTTGGCCTGGTGGAGGGAATGTCGGCCGACGTTGCAGTCGGTGATCGCGTTGTGTCCTTGAAAGTCAGAATAATGCCTTCCCTTCCCGAGGGCGTGGCCGGAGTGCCTGTGGGCCTGGCCGGTCTGGAAGGGATATCTCTGCCCTCGTGGGGAACTATTGTCGCGACTGTCTCAAGACCGGCACTTGGCGGAACATCGTAGCATGATCCTATGGCCTGTCTCTCTTGGGCTCTCACCCCAACCCTCTCCCAGCGGGAGAGGGAGCCACTGGAGCGGTACAAGAACTCTCTCTCCCCCTGGAAGAGGGAAGGGTGAGGGCAAGGCGTGCTACGATTCGTGTGCGTTTCCAACTTCCGAGACGGTTTTTGCCACCATGCCTGATGGACCAACGACATGAACGAAGCCCTGAGATCAGTAATCACTGTTGTCTGCGTGCTGGTGGTGCTGCTCATGATGGCGGCCTGGCTGGTGTGGCTCGAAAGGCGGCTGCTGGGCCTTTGGCAAGACAGGTACGGGCCGAACCGGGTCGGACCCTTCGGGCTCCTCCAGGTGCTTGCAGACATGATCAAGATATTGTCGAAGGAGGATTGGATACCGCCGTTTGCGGACAGGCCGATCTTCGTCATCGCACCCGCGATAATAGTCCTGGCCGTGCTGATGTCGTTTGCCGTAATCCCGTTCGGGCCGGGAATACAGGTCGCGGACCTCAATGTGGGCCTCCTTTTCGTGCTCGGGATGTCCTCTTGCGCCGTTTACAGCGTGGCGCTGGCAGGGTGGGCTTCCAACAACAAGTACTCGCTTCTCGGAGGACTTCGGGCTGCAGCGCAGATGTTGGGTTATGAAGTCTTCATGGGGATCTCGCTTATGGGAGTGGTGATGCTTGCGGGCTCCTTCAATCTCCGCGAGATCGTGGAAGCGCAGACCGGAATGTGGTTCTGCGTGCCTCAGTTTCCAGGAATGGTCATCTTCTTTATCGCAGGGCTGGCCGAGGCCCGGCGCATCCCATTCGACTTGCCCGAAGCGGAGACGGAGCTGGTGGCCGGCTATCACACCGAATATTCAGGCATGAAGTTCGGTCTGTTCTTTGTGGGTGAATATCTCGGCGTTATTCTCATATCCGCGCTGATGGTATGCCTGTTTTTTGGAGGCTGGAAGGGGCCGATCCTTCCTCCCATCGCGTGGTTCTTCCTGAAGACCATCTTCTTCGTCTGTCTGATCATCCTCGTGAGAGCCGCCTGGCCCCGGCTGAGGTACGATCAACTCCTGGCCTTCGGATGGAAGGTTCTGCTGCCGCTGGCCCTGTTGAACCTTGCGGCCACGGGGGCAGTCATCCTGGCCGTAGGTGCTTGAAAGGCGACCCATGCTGAGTTTGCTCAAAGGTCTCTGGACTATCCTCACCCACACGATACGGCCGAGGGAGACCATTCTTTACCCGGAGGTCAGACCGAAGCTTCATCCCCGATGGAGAGGTAGGATAATACTTTCCCGTGACCCCGACGGAGAGGAAAGGTGCGTGGCCTGCTACCTGTGCGCGGCAGCCTGCCCGGTTGACTGCATCTCCCTGCAGGCCACGGAGGACGACCACGGCCGGCGCTATCCCGAGTTCTTCCGGATCAACTTCTCTAGATGCATTTTCTGCGGGTTCTGCGAGGAGGCTTGCCCCACGTACGCGATACAGCTAACACCCGATTTCGAGATGTGCGAATACAAGCGCCAGAATCTTGTGTACGAAAAGGAAGACCTTCTCATAAGCGGGCCCGGTAAGTATCCCGACTACAACTTTTACCGGGTAGCGGGCGTCAAGATCCGTGACAAGGACAAAGGTGAGGCGGAAAACGAGGAACCTCCTCTCGATGTCCACACGCTGATGCCATAGCAAGGTGCTAGGATCGGTCCATACTGATGAACGCAGTCTTCTACATATCAGCTGCCATCGCGGTTGCCTGCACCACAATGGTAATCACCAGGAGCAACGCTGTCCATGCGCTCCTTTACCTGATCGTATCGCTGTTGGCGGTGGCGATGATCTTCTTCGTACTGGGGGCGCCCTTTGCAGCGGCCCTGGAGGTAATCATCTACGCGGGCGCGATAATGGTGCTGTTTGTGTTCGTGATAATGATGCTGAACCTCGGCGAGCGAACGCGCGAGCGTGAGAGCCTGCTCTTGAAGCCGTCCGTGTGGATCGGACCATCCATCCTCACGCTGATTCTCCTGGGCCAGTTGGTCTACGTCCTGGTTCGCCAAGGATTTCACACGCTTGCCGCGGCGGAAATCGGACCCAAACAGGTAGGGATAGCCCTCTTCGGGCCGTATGTCCTTGGCGTGGAACTGGCCTCGTTACTGCTCATGGCCGGACTTGTGGGAGCTTTCCATCTGGCAGGCCGGCGGAGTGACAGGACTCCCGAAGGCAAAGAGGAATCATGATGGCCTCGGTACCCATGGAACACGGGCTCCTGCTGGCAGGGATACTCTTCGCCCTTGGCTTGACGGGGGTGCTGGTGAGGCGAAACCTCATATTTGTGCTCTTTTCGGTTGAGATCATGCTGAATTCAGCCGCGCTGGCCTTCGTGGTAGCCGGTTCCCGTTGGCAGCAGCCCGAGGGCCAGGCAATGTTCATCTTCATCTTGAGCATGGCTGCGGCGGAGGTTTCTGTAGCACTGGCTCTCACCCTGCAGTTCTATCGCAATTTCAAGACACTGGATCTGGATTCAGCGGACAAGCTGAGAGGATGACATGGCGAAGCTCCTGTGGATGATTCCGGCTTTCCCACTTGCAGGATTCCTGTGCCTGGTCATCTTTGGCAAGAGCTTGCGTAGATGGATAGCGGGCTTCATCGGCGTCGGGTCGGTGGGGCTTTCTGCGCTGGTATCGGTGATAGTGGCCGTGCGGTTCCTCTCCCACCTTCAACCGGGCAAGGCCTATTCCCGGAAGCTTTGGACATGGATAGCGACTCCGGATTTCGCCGCGACCGCGGGGTTCCATTACGATGCGCTCACCATGGTAATGGTCACCGTGATCACGGTGGTGGGGTTCCTCATACACGTGTACTCAGTGGAATACATGCGAGAAGACGAGGGTTATACGCGCTTCTTTGCGTACATGAACCTGTTCGTGGGAGCGATGCTAATACTGGTGATGGCGGACAACCTGGCGCTGCTTTACGTGGGATGGGAAGGCGTAGGGTTGTGCAGTTATCTCCTTATAGGTTTCTGGTACAAGGAGCCGGCCAACGCAAGAGCCGCCATCAAGGCGTTTCTCATGACCCGCATCGGCGACACGGCCATGATCCTGGGAATACTTCTCCTGTTCTATGTCTTTGGGACAATGGACATACAGGAGATACTTCGTAGGGCGCCTGGAGAATGGGCCGTCGGATCAACCCCGGCCGTGCTGGCCGCTGCACTTCTCCTTGGAGGAGCGCTGGGCAAGTCCGCTCAGATGCCGCTGCAGACCTGGCTCCCGGACGCTATGGCAGGTCCCACGCCGGTAAGCGCTCTCATACACGCGGCCACAATGGTAACCGCCGGGGTTTATCTCATTGCCAGGACCAACGTACTGTTCAGCCTGGCGCCTGTGGTCCAGACAGCGGTGGCCGTGATCGGCGCGGCAACGCTCCTCATGGCCGGGTTCAGCGCGATGGTCCAGTCGGATATCAAGAGAGTCCTGGCCTACTCGACCATGAGCCAGATCGGGTACATGTTTTTGGCACTGGGGGTAGGGGCGTGGTCTGCCGCGATGTTCCATTTTTTCACCCATGCCTTTTTCAAGTCATTGCTGTTTCTTGGGGCCGGTGCAGTCATAATCGGGGTTCACCACGAGCAGAACATGTTCAAGCTGGGAGGTCTCAGGAATCAACTACCGCTGGTCTTTTGGACCTTTGTGGTCGGCGCCGCGTCTCTGGCCGCGCTGCCTCTGGTTACCGACGGGTTTTACAGCAAGGACATGATTCTGTGGAACGCGTGGTCATCCGAGAGAGGTTCGCCGTGGCTGTGGGCCGCAGGCGCTGCCGGGAGTTTCATCACGGCCATTTACGCCTTCCGGATGGTTTACCTGACGTTCCTCGGTTCAGCGGGGGCAAGAGTCTCTCGGCGGCCGGGTTTACCGGTGAAACTGCCTCTAGTGGTGCTTGCCGTGCTGTCGGTGGTGTTGGGCTTCATTGAGACGCCCCACAACCTCGGTGATGTGCGGCTTTTCTCCACCGTACTGGAGACCGTCCTTCCGGCAATCGTCACAGATCCATCGGCAGCGAAAAACGAGGCTTACCTTCAGGCTTTGGCCGCTGCCGCTTGTCTCGCTGGGCTGCTGGCCGCTTACATATTTTTTGTGAGCCGACCAGGAGCAATGGAGAGGCTCGCGGAAAGCCGAATGGGCTCGCGTATGCACAGGTGGTGGTTCGAGGGATGGGGATTTGATCGCCTTTACGAAGCCGTCATTGTACGGCCGTTTATTTGGGTCGCCACAATCAACCGGGGAGACCTGGTGGACAGAATCTACGACGGCCTTGCCGAAGCGACGTCCGCAGCCCATCGGTTGCTCGCGCTCTCCCAGATGGGAAGGGTCCGGAATTACGCGATGGGGATCTGTATCGGAGCCGTGGTGATAACGGGGATAGTGATTCTCCTATGACGCTGGTTTTGCTCATAACCATCCCGCTGCTTGCAGCTTCGGCAGCCTGGATTTCAGGCCCGCGCCGGCCGTCGTCGGCCAGGTGGATTTGTGTAGCGGCCCTCGGCTTGGAACTGATCATTTGGGCCGGACTGTGGCCTCGGACCTGGATCGCTCCCGGCGGCCAGTGGCTCGCGGTGTTTCACAGGGAGTGGATTCCGCAACTCTGCATAGGATTCAGTCTAGCCGTGGACGGCCTCAGCCTTCTGCTCATCGGGTTGACCATTCTTCTCGGGTTGGCTTCGGTGATCTGCTCGTGGACCGAGATAACCGAGAGAGTAGGATTTTTCCACTTCAATCTCATGGCAGTTCTTGCAGGCATCATCGGCGTATTCCTCGCGACGGATCTGATCCTGTTCTATTTCTTCTGGGAGCTTATGCTGGTCCCGATGTATTTCCTGATCGCGATCTGGGGGCACGAAAACCGCAGGTACGCGGCCATGAAGTTCTTCATTTTCACACAGGCCGGGGGGTTATTCCTGCTTGCGGCCATCATAGGTCTTTTCATATTTCACGGCCAGGAGACCGGCAATTATACATTCAGCTATTTTGAGCTGCTCGGCGGCCGGGAATCCTGGTTCTCCCCCTGGATAATGCTGGGGTTCTTTCTGGCCTTCGCGGTGAAGCTGCCGATGGTGCCGCTTCACACGTGGCTGCCCGACGCCCATACCGAGGCGCCTACTGCAGGAAGCGTCATCCTGGCCGGTCTGTTGCTGAAGACCGGCGGTTACGGGATCATAAGATTCGTCCTACCTCTTTTCCCGGTTGCTTCACTCCAGTTTGCACCTTACGCGATGGTCCTGGGGGTAGTCGGGATCGTGTACGGCGCTGTGTTGGCTTTCGCGCAGGAAGATCTGAAACGCCTGGTCGCGTACACCAGCGTCAGCCATCTTGGGTTTGTGCTGGTCGGAGTATTCTGTTTGAACCAGGTCGGAGAGCAGGGAGCGGTGATGCAGATGATCTGCCACGGCATAAGCACCGGCGCTCTGTTTATAGTGGTCGGGATGATCCAGGAACGGATTCACACCAGGGAACTCAGACGATTGGGAGGCCTGTGGTCAGCTATGCCTCGAATGGGCGGTATGGCGATGGTGTTTGCCCTTGCGTCCCTGGGGCTTCCCGGCCTGGGTAACTTCGTCGGGGAATTCCTGGTGTTGATCGGTGCGTTCAAGGCTTCTCCCGGTATAGCAGCCGTCTCAGCTCTGGGTCTTGTTCTCGCGGCGGCTTATTCCCTGTGGTTCATGCGCCGCGCCTTCTTCGGCCCCTCCGCGGAAGACTGGCGACTACCGGACCTCTCCGGGCGGGAGACGCTGGTCATGGCGGTGCTAGTCGCGGTTATAGTTTTCCTTGGCGTCTTCCCGCAGCCGGTGTTGACTGCGGCCCGTCCGTCCCTGAAAACGACGGTGCCCTATAAGCAGTCAGCATTCACAACCATTCAGGTGAGGCGGGGGAATCCCGGATGCTGTCGTGGGGCAGGCTTTCCAGCCTGCCAATGCGGAAATGCCCATAATGACGGGCTGGAAAGCCCGTCCCACGATTTCCTGAAATCACCCCCAATAGTGCTCATCTCATCCAAGACTGAACGGTTTCCCGTATTATCCATGTATCCGGTAGAGCAGCCCGCGGCGTCCAGCGAGTGGCTTCCTCGGGAAGTCGTATCTTCGCACGTTCCGGAGGGCCTGCCGTGTCCATGAGCTCGGGTCAATTCTCTGCGCTGTCGCCCCTGTTGATCCTCGCATCGGCAGCCGTCCTGGTGATGTTGGTCATCGGCTTCCGGAGGAATCACCTGTCAGCTGCGGTCCTCGCTGCATCGGGGCTTGCGGGGTCGTTTGCGACGACTTTAGCCGTGGCCCCCGATAGTCTTTTGGCCTTGACCCCGCTCCTGGTCTGGGATCAGTACGCTACCTTCTTCGTGGCGTTGCTTCTGGCCGCTTCTTTCGGTGTCGTGCTGCTGTCGTACGGGTACTTGGAAGCCCGTAGGGAAGCCAAGGACGAGTACTACATCCTTCTACTCTTAACGGCTCTCGGGGCTTCTGTCATGGCTTGCAGCAGCCATTTCGTGTCTTTCTTTCTGGGGCTGGAAATCATGACGCTGGCCTTCTACGCCATGATCGCTTATCTGCGGGACAGAGGGGCGGGGATAGAGGCCGCGACAAAGTATCTCATCCTTTCAGCGGTCTCCGATTCTTTTCTGCTGATGGGCATGGCGCTGTTATACTCGCAGACTGGATCAATGGAATTCAGTCGCGTCGGGGCCGCGGTCTCCGGAATGGATCCTGTTTTCTTCTGGGCCGCCACGGGGCTGCTGGTCTGCGGGGTTGGATTCAAGCTGTCGGTGGTGCCTTTCCATATGTGGACACCTGATGTGTACCAAGGGGCGCCGGCACCGGTGACGGCCCTGTTGGCCACGGTTTCCAAGGTGGCGGTCTTCGCTCTAGTCTTCAGATACTTTGCAGCGGCGGACATTCACGGTTCGAGGGCCATGGTCACCGTCATCACCGTTATCGCGGTCGCGTCAATGTTCGCCGGTAATATCCTCGCTCTGCTGCAAGACAACGTGAAGCGCCTGCTGGCGTATTCTTCCATAGCTCACATGGGCTACCTGATGGTGGCGCTTACGGCCGGCGGTAAGACCGCTCTTGCCGCTGTGGGGTTCTACCTGGCCGCATATTCGGCGATGACCCTAGGCGCGTTCGGTGTCGTGACCTTCGCCTCAGCTGATGACCGAGAGGCCGATAGCCTTCAGGATTTTCAGGGGCTTGCCTGGCGTCGGCCGGGGCTTGCAGCGGCGTTCACTATCATGCTGCTTTCGCTGGCCGGGATACCGCTCACCGCGGGGTTCATCGGCAAGTTCTATATGGTATGGGCAGGAATCAGCAGTCAACTGTGGGTGCTGACGGCAAGTCTTTTGGTTACAAGCCTGATCGGATTGTTCTACTATCTCAGGATAGTCCTGGCCATGTTCAGCCGCCACGAAGGCTCCCCGGAATCCGAGCTCGTGGCCCCAGGCAGCTCGAAAGCGGCGGCCGCGGTCTTGATGGTCCTGACCTTGCTCGTCCTCTGGTTCGGCATCCAGCCGTCCGCTCTGATTGACGCGATCGAGGCCACGGTGACAAGGCTGGGCTGAAAGACCCGAAAGTATGGCCATTGCCAAAAAGCAGCCATGGCGCCTCGCCGCAACGAAGGGTGGAAATTTTGGGAGAACCGCCATATTGCCGGCCCCTGGGTGGTCGTTTTCATGTGAACAATGTCCGATAATGGACGTGCTTGGGTGGGGCGGGCATCTTGCCCGCCATTCCCGGGCAGGCAGGATGAGAGTGTCCCAGAATTCGGGAAATACCAGGGATTGTGGCACGACCCCTACGTCAGACCTGTTATGAACCGCAGGACAGCGGTTACTCCGGCGTTGAGGGATCGACGAAAAGCGGTGGTAGGGGCGGGGGTTATCCCCGCCCGTGTCCTCAATCCTGGAAGGCCGGGCGGGGATAAACCCCGCCCCTACCGGACATCGTGCTACGGCTTTGGCCCTTCTGGAAATTCTGAGACAGTTTCGGATGCCTGCCCCACCAAGACTTGGGCCGACATCGCCACCCGTTTACGACGTGGACATGGGTGAGAATTTGGTACGACGGATATAGCAGAGGTCATCGGGTTCACCTCAACTGAAGTGACAACTATCCGGGCAAGTCGGATCGGTTACCGACGGGCACGGGCATGAAACGAAAAGCCGTTTTTGCTTGACGCGTTGCCTATCGGCGGAGTAGGAAATTCTTTCCAAGGCAAAGAAAGAGGCTCATCGAGACAGTCGGCACACAATGTCCTTTTCAGATCAGCTCGCACAGTTCGTGATATCAGGCCTTACCACAGGGAGCATTTATGCGCTCATAGCCCTGGGATTCTGCATAGTGCACAACGCGACGGGCATCGTGAATTTCACCCAGGTGGATTTCGTGACCCTGGGGGGTCTCTTGATGTACACGTTGCTCCTCGGGCTGGGTTTGCCGCTGCCTTTGGCCTTTGTGTTGGGGGTAATCGGGGTCAGCGGGGTAGGCGCCTTGTTGGAACGCCTGGCCATAAGACCGTCCCGATCAAAGGCAGTCCTGATACTAATTTTCATAACCATCGGCGTCTCTATATTGATGCGAGGCACTTTCAAGATCCTCTGGGGCAAGAGCCAGATGGCCGTTCCGTCGTTTTCCGGAGAATCTCCCTTGATCATATTGAGGGCCGCGGTTCTGCCTCAGAGTATATGGATATTTGCCATAACAATCGTGGTGGTGGCGGTTCTGCACGTCTTCTTCACCAGGACACGTGTGGGCAAGGCCATGCGTGCGACTTCCTTCAATCCCCGTGCGGCCGCGCTCATGGGAGTGAACGTGAACCGTATGATACTGTTTTCGTTTGCCCTGAGCGGCGCCCTGGGAGCAGTTGCGGGAATAATAATAGTCCCGATCACGACACTTTCCTACGATGTGGGGGTCATGCTCGGTTTGAAGGGCTTCGCCGCTGCCGTCATGGGGGGGTACGGGAACAGTCTGGGAGCCGTGATCGGAGGTCTGCTGCTCGGGGTAATCGAGTCGGTGGGGGCCGGAGTAATCTCTTCACAATACAAGGACGTCATTGCATTCGCCATATTGCTTCTGGTGTTGTTCGTGAAACCCGGCGGACTTCTGGGTTACGGCGAGAAGGAGCGTGTTTGAGGCTATGGGGATAAGCCCTGGAAAGTTCGGGTCTCATCTCGGCTTGATTGCGCTGGCTCTGGGCATAGTCTTGTTCCCCCTGGTGATCAGCAATCCCTATTACTTGAATGTTGTCAACATCATAGGCCTCAATGTCATAATCGTAGTGGGACTGAACCTCCTTATAGGTTACGCAGGCCAGATATCGCTCGGGCACGCGGCCTTCTTCGGCCTCGGGGCTTACATTTCCGGTGTTCTCACAGTGAGTTACGCGGTTCATCCGTGGCTTGCAATGGCCATAGCGGTCGCGGCCACCGGTGCGGTGGCTTTTCTCATAGGCATTCCCACGTTGAAGTTGCACGGCCATTATCTCGTTATGGCCACACTTGGATTTAACCTCATTGTTAACATAATGATGATTCAGTGGGACAGTGTTACAGGGGGGCCTTCGGGCTTCCCGGGAATACCCAATCTGTCGCTGGGTTCGCTTGTCTTCGATTCTGACGGGAAGATGTATTACCTGATATGGATGGTTGCCCTTGCATCCATAGCCCTGTCCCTGAATCTGGTGAACTCGAGGGTGGGCCGCGGGCTCAGGGCGCTCCACGGCAGCGAGATTGCGGCCGCAGCAATGGGAGTTCGAACGGATAAGTACAAGATCAACATTTTTGTACTGAGCACGGTCTTCGCATCTTTGGCAGGGAGTCTGTACGCACATTATCTCACGTTCATCAGTCCCAAGACCTTTGACATCTTCTTTTCGGTAGAATTAGTGACCATGGTGATCGTAGGTGGGATGGGTAGCATATGGGGTTCACTGCTGGGTACTGCTTTTCTTACGTCACTGCCGAACCTACTCCACGCTTTTGACGAATATAAGGACATCTTCTATGGTTTGATACTGGTTCTCATCCTCATGTTTGTTCCCGAGGGAGCTGCGGTGGCTATCAGACAGCGGTGGTTCGCGGGGAAGAAGGAGAAGAGGAGGCCTGAGGGCGAAAAGCCGAGGCGGGAAAGCATAGGGCCTTCACAGCCGCTGACCGTGGGCCCATGCTTCACTTCGGGGCAGGAATCCGAAGCAAATAGGCAGGAACCAAAGGCGATTCTGAAGATAGAAAAGGCCGGCGTGACCTTCGGCGGTCTCTTAGCGCTCGCGGATGTCTCCTTTGACGTCGCGGAAGGCTCCGTGACCGCGCTCATAGGCCCTAACGGCGCAGGCAAAACCACGCTCATCAATGCCGTATCGGGCGTTTGCAAACTGAGACGAGGAAACATCTCCTTCAACGGCGGCTCGCTTAATTCAGTCCCTTCATGGAAGATGGCCGGAATGGGCCTCACCAGGACGTTTCAGAACGTTCAGGCTTTCGAGAACATGACGGTTTTGGAAAACGTCATGGTTGGAGTTCATTCAAGGACGAGAAGCGAGTTGATCAGCTCGATGTTCCATCTTCCCGGATTCAGCGCGGAAGAGAGGGATATTCAAGACCGGGCCTGGGAATGCCTCGAGTTTTTCAGGCTGCAGGACAAGGCCCACTGGCCGGCTTCCTCTCTGTCTTTCGGGGAGCAGAAGCGGGTCGAGATGGCACGGGCCCTGGCACCTCATCCCAGGCTGATCCTGCTGGACGAACCCGTTGCCGGCCTCAACATGACCGAGACCCGGGAGATTGCGGCTCTGATCCAGGACATGAAAGCACGAAAGATAACCCTGCTTCTTGTGGAACATGATATGAATCTTGTCATGGGAATCTCCGACAGGATCGTAGTCCTTAATTACGGAAGAAAGATAGCGGAGGGATCTCCTCAGGAGATACAAAAGAACCAGCAGGTCCTCACAGCTTACCTGGGAAGCCAAGCCGTATGCTGAAACTGGAAAACATTGAAGCCTATTATCGAGGACATCAGGCCCTGAAGGGGGTTTCCCTGGAGGTTAACCAGGGCGAGATCGTCTCCCTTATCGGGGCCAACGGAGCAGGTAAGACCACATTATTGAATTGTATTTCATCTGTCCATTCCCAGCGAACCGGGGGCATGTTTTTCAGGGGCAAGGACGTCTCGAAAGCTGATTCACAGGAGATGGTCCGCCTCGGAGTAGTCCAGGTCCCGGAGAACAGGCAGCTCTTCTCTCCTCTTACCGTGGAAGAAAACCTGGAGATGGGGGCTTATCTCAGGGCCCGCAGTATGAACAGCGGGGTCATGAAAAGAGAGATCGAAGCTGTCTGCGATCGTTTCCCGGCTCTCAAGAACCGCCGTGGACAAAGGGCCGGGACGCTCTCCGGCGGCGAGCAGCAGATGGTGGCCATGGGGCGAGGGCTCATGGCGGACCCTAAACTGCTGTTGCTTGACGAACCTTCTCTGGGGCTTGCTCCTCTTCTGGTCCAAGAGATCTTTAGGATTATTGTCGAACTCCAGCGGGAAGGCCGGACCATTCTTCTTGTCGAACAGAATGCTCTGGGGGCTCTGGCGATATCTCACAGGGCCTACGTGATAGAGAACGGCAGAATAACCACAAGTGGCCCCCCGGCGGAACTCATGCGCAATGAACAGGTCCGCCAGGCATTTCTCGGACAAGATGTGTGTCTTGGGCAGGAATGACGATCGGAAAATGGTAGGCTGGAGGATACTGTTTCAGAACTTCGGCAACGGTTGAGATCGTGGCACGATCCAGCAGGAGGTTGCCTGCGGGAACCGTCACCCCATCTCTCACCCGGTGGGAGAGGGAGTTGTGGGAGCCGGCCGCTCATAACCCCCGCCCTCGTGGAGAGGGTAGGGTGAGGGGTGTTCGTGGGACGCCCCCGCGGCAGGCCCCATTCTGGGAGAGTATCCGACTCCCGGTCACCGGGAACAAAGGGGAGGTGATGTGCTGAACGCGAGGTGGCGTCACCCGGTCGAGTTTGCTGGTCGGTCAACCATCCATAGGGATTTCGGTCCCCACCAAGGACGAAAATGGGAGGAATGCACAATGAAGAAGATGTTGGCTTTTGTTCTTGCTCTCTTGCTGACCGTCGGGGTTTACTCGGCATTCGGAGCGGATCCCATCAAGATCGGGGCGTTCTATTCCCTGTCGGGACCTGCGGCGGCCATAGGGACGCCAACCAAACTGGTGACCCAGATGGCTGTCGAGAAGATCAACAAGGAAGGCGGGATTAACGGCCGTCCCATAGAGCTGGTCCTCGGGGATACGGAATCGGAACCTACCAAAGCGGTCATGGTAGCCAAGAAATTCATCAACGTGGACAAAGTGGCTGCGATCATAGGCCCTGACCGCACCGACCTGGGCATGGCGGTCAAGAAAATGATCGAGGATTCCGGGGTACCCACCTTCATGACTGTCGGTGGAGATCCCGTGATCATGGGAGGCGGTCCCCTGGGTACTTTCAAGTGGGTGTTCAAGTCTCCGCAGCGCAGTTCAACGGCAGTAGAGAAGCTTTACGGGTATCTTCAGAAGGAGAAGGTAAAAAATGTCGCGTTGATAACTGCGTCGGACGGTTTTGGTAAAGATGGGAAGGGATGGCTGGAGAAGCTGGCCCCCAAGTACGGCCTGACCATAGTGGCCGACGAGTCCTTCAACCCGAAAGACACGGACATGACAGCTCAGCTCACCAAAATGAGCACATCCAAGCCCGACGCCATCATCTGCTGGACCATAGGTCCTGCGGGATCAATTGTTGCAAAGAACGTGAAACAGCTTAACATCAAGACCCCTGTGTTCCAGTGCCACGGCCTGCCCGACCCCAAATACGTCGAGCTGGCGGGTTCTGCATCCGAGGGTAACATGATGCCCTCCACCAAGCTGATGGCCTGGGAACAGCTCCAGGACAGCGATCCCCAGAAGGCGGTGATCAAGAGTTTCGTTCATCTTTACAACGATGTGTACAAATACAACAAGGAATTCCCGATCAACGCGCATTCCGGCTATGCGTGGGACGCGATATACATCGTGGCCAATGCCATGAAGAAGGCCGGAACAGATCCTGCGAAACTGCGCGACGAAATAGAGAAGACCAAAGGTTACGTGGGCATAAGCGGCATCTACAATATTACTCCCGAGGACCACAACGGACTCGGGACCGACTCAATGATTCTCGTCCGAATCCAGGACGGCAAGTGGAAACTGGTTCCGTAACGCAAGGGGCGTAAGAACTCTGTAAGAATGCTTCCTGGGGAAAACCTTTCTGCAGAAAGGTTTTCCCCGGACCTCTTTAGCAAAGATCGCCGGCACATCAGCGGTTTCCGACATGGGGTCAAGTTTACACGTGACTCATCAGGAACGTGGTCATTTAGTTCCTATATGTCACGGCCATTATGCACTCACTACCCGGGCGCTTGGTACCACGTGATGAACACGGGCAGCCGCCGGAAGCCACAGGGGAAGCGGTTAGACTGGAGTATCATCGCAGCTTCGGCAGCGTGGCTAGTCGCATGAAGCAAGGATAGCGACGACGGGGTCTTGAGGAGGGAAGTGGAGGTGATGAAGCGGCGTCCGACCTGAGTCAAGAGCAGACCTGACTCCTAGCCGAGCGTCCGCAACATTTCTGCCTGCGTGGTGTGTCCTCAGTGGGTCGCTTGTAGGACGGAGACTTTTGTGGTAACGCTTGAGAAATCGAACTGGCAGGACATGAGCGACGAAAGACCTGGACGGCTGACGATGCGAAGTTTGCAAGAAAAGGCGTCACGCCCCTCGAAGACGGAGCGTCAATGGGCTATCTCGACCAATCCGCTGTCGGTGGACTATCCCATGATTCCAGTTGCTGACATGAGCCCCGCGTGCTTCTCAGCCTAAGTGATTCGCGTTGAAGCCATCTATGTGGGCTACGTGCACCGCAATGCCCTCAAGCGATGGGCGAACGCAATCTTGCCGAGGATGTTCTATGAAGCTAAGGCGGACAGTCGCCATGCACTTTTCGAAGATCGGGCTTGAGAATTGGAAAAATTTCGCAAGCGTTGATGTCCCACTTCAGAAACGCGCTTTTTTCGTTGGTCCCAATGCATCTGGAAAATCTAACTTCCTAGATGTACTTCGTTTTTTGCGGGACTTAGCCTCAGTTGGGGGAGGCTTTCGTGAAGCTGTAAGCAGGCGGGGCGGTGTTAGTGCTATTCGCTGTCTTGCGGCACGACGCTATCCAGATGTTCGGGTCCATGTTGTCGTAGAAGCAAGCGGTGATTCGCCTCAGTGGGAATACGATCTGCGATTTAATCAAGATAACCAACGCCGGCCGATCGTGAAACAGGAGAAGGTGTTGCGCGATGGAAAGACTGTGCTGGACCGCCCCGACGCCGATGATCAGCGAGATCCAGAGCGTCTGACCCAAACGTACCTCGAACAGGTAAATGTGAACCGCGATTTTCGAGAAATCGTGACCTTCTTCCAGTCAGTGAGGTACTTACACATCGTTCCACAACTCGTGCGCGAGCCCGACCGATCGGTAGGTAGAACTCATGATCCCTTCGGAGGGGATTTCCTTGAGCAGATCGCCAAGACACCGGAGCGTACGCGCAACGCACGGCTGAGAAGAATCCAGGATGCGCTTCGTGTTGCGGTTCCGCAGCTGCGCGAGATCGAACTATGGCGTGATGCAAAAGGCACGCCGCACCTGCGTGGAAAATACGAACACTGGCGTCCTCAAGGCGCATGGCAGACCGAGGAGCAGTTCTCCGATGGCACCCTCCGGCTCATGGGCCTCCTCTGGGCGATTATGGAGGGAAGCGGACCATTGCTTTTTGAAGAACCCGAGCTTTCTCTTCATCCAGAGATTGTTCGTTACCTTCCCCAGATGTTCGCTCGTGTCCAGCGGAGGTCGGGAAGGCAAATACTAATCAGTACTCACTCGGCTGACCTGCTCCGCGATGAGGGGATCGGGCTCGATGAAACCCTATTGCTGCGGCCAGCACGAGAAGGGACTGTTGTCGTGCCGGCAGGCTACTTCGATGAAATCAAGGACCTTTTGCGAGGAGGCTTGGCGCTGGCAGATGCCGTGATCCCTAAGACCCGCCCTGCTATGGCCGACCAACTTACGCTCTTCGGGGATTTGTGAGATGCCTGGAGGCGTGATCATCTCCGCTGCCGTAGAGGGAATTGTAGATGAGGCAGTGATTCGCAGGCTCGTCACACACGCGGGAGCGGTTTCTGGAAGCATTTACGGAAAGAGCGGCAAGCAGGACATTCGACTCAGGATTCAAGGATACAACCGGGCTGCTCACCGCACCCCGTGGATCGTTCTGGTCGATCTCGACAACGATGCTCACTGTGCTCCCACTTTGATCGAGACGTGGTTGCCGGATCCAGTGCCCCTTATGTGCTTCCGAGTAGCGGTGCGTCAGGTTGAAGCTTGGTTACTGGCTGACCGTGAACGGATTGCCTCCTTTCTAGCCGTGGGTTACGACCGGATTCCTGGCGATCCGGAATCCTTGGCCAATGCCAAAGAGACATTGGTGAATTTGGCTCGCAGATCCAGGAGAAGAGATATTCGAGAGGACATGGTGCCGAGAGAGGGAAGCGGCAGAGTAGTTGGTCCCGCTTATTCGTCACGAGTCATCGAGTTTGCTTCGAGACATTGGCGGCCTGATGTCGCAAGCTCGCACGCGGGGAGTCTCTGTCGTGCCGTCAAGTGTTTGAGGTCTCTGGCAGATAGGCAATAGCGTAGTGATGGGACGGGTAAAGGGGTAGGGGGTCAGGTCTACGCTTGCCTCAGTAAAGGGGTAGGGGGTCAGGTCTACGCTTGCCTCAGGTGGACTTGTTGGAATTGCCGATATTTGCCACGTCCATTACGCATTCATTATCCGGGCGCTTGGTCCCATGTGATGAACAGGGGCAGAGGCCGGCAGCCGTAGGACTGGAGCAACAAATCGGCGTCAATAGCGTGGTCGGTCGCATAAAGCAAAGGATCGCGAGCGACAGAAGCTTGCGTAGGAAAGTGGAGGCGATCAGGCGGCGTCTTGCGTGAGCCAAGAGCAGACCCGACCCCAACCCTACCTAGTATTGAGGCGGCCTTGCATAGTCCCGTCCGGGTACGCTTCCGATCTGCCTGGGCCGGAGATCAGCGCGGACAACGGATCTTGGTGGGGCAGGGGGTGCGGACTGCGCGCCCCTGAGGGAGCCACCGGCGGCGCCCCTGTAGAATCCGGGCTCCATGGCCTCGCTTCTCAAAGGCGGACTCAGTCGGCTTCGCGACGCTGTTGCCCTGGTCACCTTTATAGGCTTGGACGGCGGCGGGCAGTAACCGTCGGTGGGAGGAGGCAGGGGGTTGGGCGACTGATATCTTGGGGCGAGATCCTCCATGGACAGACACACCCCGTTACAGGTCCCGTCGTCCGGCAAATAGTAGGGCGCGAAATGGACCCAGGGACCAAATCTCAGTTCCGCGGCAGCGGTTGTGCAAAGAAGAGTTGCCAGGATGAGGGCGATTACTGGGACAAGCGCTGATGGGGTTCTTTTCATACCAGGGGCCTCCGGCGTAGGTCGCGAACTTGCGTCATAATAAATTCGTGATGTATTCTATCAATTTTATGAATAAGTTGTCAATATTTTTGAATATCAACGGAAGCCCTCTTCCTAATGGATTGATTTAACTGCTATGTTTCGTGCAGTTTGTGTCCCCAAACCTCAGTGGTTGCGACTCGCTGTAGGTCTTGACTCCGATGCCCCAATTGTGATTTATTAAATAATTCACCAGGTAGACTCAGGGCGCCGGTACCACCCGGCGGCCCGCTTCATTATAAGGGGTGCAGATGAAGCAGTACAAAACCGAAGACGTGCGTAATGTGGCGGTCGTCTCCCACGCAGGCTCGGGAAAAACGACCTTGTGCGATGCCATGCTCTTTGATTCGGGGGCGGTTGACCGTCTCGGAAAAGTGACGGAAGGTTCCTCGAATTTTGACTTCGAGCCGGAAGAGGTGAAGCGGGCGATCACGATCAGCACCTCGCTCTTCCCAGTGGAGTGGAAGAAGAAGAAAATAAACATCCTGGATACACCGGGAGACCCCAACTTCGGAGCAGAGGTCTCCGCGGCTCTGAGGGCTGCTGACGTTGCAATCCTCGCCGTGGACGCGGTGGACTCCATTAAGCCCCTCACCGAGAAAGTATGGTCGGCAATCGAGGCAGCGGGCCTTCCCAGGCTCCTCGTCGTGACCAAGATGGAAAGAGAACGAGCAGATTTCGACAAAGTTGTTGGTGACGTGAGAGAAATACTTAAGGTCAAACCGCTGGTTCTCCAGGTACCGATTGGAAAGGAAAGCGCATTCAGGGGCGTAGTGGACCTGTTTGCCATGAAGGCCGTGACTTTCGACGGCGACGGAAAAAACGCGGCCAGAACCGACATCCCCGCGGATCTCAAGGACGACGCCAACGGACGCCGTGAGGTCCTCATCGAGGACCTGGCCGAAGTGGATGACGGCCTTATGGAAAGGTACCTCGAAGGCGAGGAACTGGGCACGGACGAACTCGCAAACGCCCTGCGGCAGGGAATTCGCCAGCGGGTCTTCATGCCGGTGCTCGCGTGTTCAGCACTGGTAAACAAAGGGATTCAGCCCATCCTGGACATCATTACCGACGCGTGCCCCTCACCAGCGGAAATGCCTCCTGTCACGGGTAAGACCGCATCGGGTGAAGAACAAAAAAGGAACGCATCTCCTGATGAACCTCTGTGCGCGTACGTCTTCAAGACCCTCGCAGATCCGTACGCGGGCAGGCTGACATTGTTTCGTATATTCTCGGGCAAACTGACGCCGGATTCAAATTTCTACAACGCAACCAGAGCTTCCAAGGAGCGCTTCGGCCAGCTGTTGTCCATTCAGGGCAAGCAGCAGAAGCCGCTGGAAGCGGCCCAGGCAGGCGACATAGTTGCAGTGGCAAAACTCAAGGAGACCCTCACCGGAGACACCTTGTGCGAGGAAAAGGCGCCCATCAACATCGAGCCGCCTGTTCTTCCGCAGGCGGTGATCTCCTTCGCCATCGAACCCAAGGCCAAGGGTGACGAGGAAAAGATCACCCAGAGTCTAGCCCGACTTGCGGAAGAGGACCCGACCCTCACCGTGACCCGCGACTCTCAGACCAACGAGTTTCTCATTTCGGGCATGGGCCAGGTTCACATCGAAGTCACCGTGGACAAGCTAAAACGGAAATTCGGAGTGGACGTGAACCTCAAGACCCCCAAGGTACCGTACAAGGAGACCATCAAGGGTAAAGCCAAGGTCGAGGGCAAACTGAAGAAACAGACTGGCGGCCGAGGCCAGTTCGCTGTCGCGTGGCTGGAACTGGAACCCTTGTCCAGGGGCGTGGGCTTCGAGTTTGTGGACAAGATCGTGGGCGGCGTCATTCCCAGGCAGTATATTCCCGCGGTCGAGAAGGGCGTTGTGGAAGCAATGCAGGGAGGCGCTCTGGCCGGATTCCCCGTGATTGACGTAAGAGTGACGGTTTTTGACGGCAAGTATCACGATGTGGACTCGTCGGAACAGGCCTTCAAGATAGCGGCTTCCAAGGGCTTCAAGAAGGGCGTCCTTCAGTCCAATCCCGTCCTCCTTGAGCCCATCATGAACATGGAAGTGATCGTCCCCGAGGATTGCATGGGTGACGTCATGGGCGATTTGAACTCCCGGCGAGGCCGCATCAGCGGTATGGACGCCAGGGGCGGGAGCCAGGTCATCAAGGCCCAGGTTCCCATGGCAGAAGTGCTCAAGTATGCCTCGGATTTGACTTCGATGACCTCCGGTCGAGGCTTGTTCTCCATGGAGTTCTCTCACTATGAGGAAGTACCTGGAAACATAGCCGAGAAGATCATCGAGGCTTCAGGTAAGAAGGCCGAAGAAGAGGACTGATTCAGAGGCAATCGCGTATCATAACAACAGTGAAAATGGAGACTGCATGTCCGGCACGGTTGTGGCCGTTTGCGTAAGCAAGAGAAAGGGGACCCCGAAATCCGACGTGGGGTCCGGGTTCCTGGAAGAAGGGTTCGGACTGAAAGGCGATGCCCACGGTGGTGATTGGCATCGCCAGGTATCCCTTCTATCGGTGGAGCAAATCGGGAAGATGAAGGAACGTGGCCTGGAAGTGGGGCCTGGAACCTTTGCCGAAAATTTTACCACGAAAGACTTCAACCTGGAGGCGGTGAAAGTCGGCAACCGGCTTCGCATCGGGGAGTCCGTGGTCATTGAGGTCACCCAAATAGGCAAGGAATGCCACACCAGGTGCGCGATATACCACAAAGTGGGTGAGTGCATCATGCCGGAGCAGGGTGTCTTCGCCGTAGTCGTCAAAGGGGGAGAGGTCAAGTCCGGCGACGCCATTGATTTGATATAACGTGAGACGATGGCTAATATTTGCGTTCGGTAGCATCAATTTTTCTCTGTCCATGTTTTACCGGGCGTCTACGGCAGTGCTCAGTCCGCTTCTTGTGGAGGAGTTCGGGTTTTCCACAGCGGAATTGAGCGATCTCTCGGCGGTATTTTTCTACACCTTCGCTGCCGCCCAGCTTCCCATAGGAATTGCCCTTGATAGGGTAGGGGCTCGTCGCACCGCAGTATTCCTCACCATAGTGGCCCTCACCGGGGCCGTCATTTTCACCACAGCCCAGAGCGGCGGTCAGCTCATACTGGGCAGAGCCTTACTCGGGATAGGCATGGGCGGGAACCTCATGGTATTGCTCGCCCTGTTTGCCGCGTGGTTTCCGGCGGACAGATTCGCGTCTCTGAGCGGGGCAGTAGTGGCCATAGGGACAGCGGGGAGTCTGGCAGCGGCTACTCCGCTCGCGGTTCTCAGCCTGCGCCTGGGATGGCGGGGCAGCTTCCTGACCTTTGTGATTCTGAATGCGGTGGTTGCCGCCGCTTTTCTGTTGGTGATAAGGGACTCACCTCCCGACAAGGCCGGAAAAGGCTCAGGCGTTGTATTTCGTTCCGGCGGGCTCGGCAGCTTGTTCAAAATGTACAGCTTCTGGGCCATCAGTCTGGCGTGTTTCGTCAGGTACGGTTTCTTTGCCGCTCTCCAGAGCTTGTGGATTGCCCCTTTCATGATGTTCGGGCTGGGCATGGGAGAGATGGAGGTCAGCTACGCTCTGCTCTGCTTGGGGCTGGGCTACATGGTGGGACTTCCCGCCAGCGGACTCTTGAGTGATCGCCTGTTGCGTTCCCGAAAGAAGGTCGTCCTTACAGGCACGTTGGCCTTTGCTTTCCTGACCTTATATCCTCTCAGTTGGACCGCCTCCGTATCCCAATGGAAAGTCCTGGCCACGTTCTTCGCAGTGGGTGCCGTGTCCGCGCCGGGTCAGATCCTGTATGCGCACATGAAAGAGCTCATACCATCAGACATGCTCGGCAGGGCAATGACTTCGGTGAATCTCTTCACCATGCTCGGTGCCGGCCTCATGACTCAGATGCTGGGCCTAATAATAGGCGGTAGCCCGACCGACATCCCCGGTCCTGCGGGTTTCGCCGGTCTTTGGTACGGAGGAGCTGTGGCGCTGGCAGTCGCGAGTGTTCTTTACAGCCTGGTTCCGGACACGAGGCCGTTCGGACCTCGGAAGAAGCCGGAATGATGGTGGTTCGAAGGCATTTTCGAGATATTTGATCGGCAAGCCCTCGGCGATTTGGTATTGACAGACGCGGCCGGATTGGTATATATATTTTTCTTGCGCGGGAATAACTCAGTGGTAGAGTGCAACCTTGCCAAGGTTGAAGTCGCGGGTTCAAATCCCGTTTCCCGCTCCACCAACCCCTTGAAATCATTCAGATTGACCCCCCCAAAACTTGTCAGTAAAGTGTCAGTAAATCCATGATCCCCAATATTCTCAAGATATTATGGGAATGCTGAGCCGGCATGGTGCCCTGTAGGGGAATCGTGGCAAATAGCACGGTCCGTACGATAGTGTCCGTCCATCGGGGGACCGGCTCATGCTTTGCGCGCAAGCCCCAGTACCAGTCAACACGGTATATTCAGCGTTTGCCGCAAGTAATGCCCTCCCGGCCTTCGGCCGGAGATATTTTGCACCCGCAACAGCTATTCTCAGGAGTCATGGCGGACTTAACCGCGCTGCCGGACGGGTCGGGGCACGGGGACAAGAAGGAATCCTTGCAGGCGTTCTATCTCACAATTTCGGACGAGAATCTTCCGGCTGCGATAGACACGACAAAATTCGACAGCGGAAAGACTGAGTTGGTCAAGGCGAAGAAGTGGGAGTAGTCGGGAATTAGGGCTTAGGTCCGTGGAGAATTATGTATGGTGTACCCGGACCTCCCGGAACTCTTAAGCTCTTAGAAGGATTAGGTCTCGCGTATCGCGGGGACTCTGCCGCAGGCCGCGGATGGTTAAGATCAAGTCGACTCGCTTGATTGCCTCTGCGCTTCACGTTCCTGAATTATTCTTGCCAGTGATCTCAGCGCGTCATTGACTGACTTGGCATCGGGGAACACCACCGCTACATCGTCGTCCAGTTTCACGATGTTAGTTCCTTCTGCCGCACGTTCAGCGTACTTACCGCGTACACCCTTGGAGAAGTCATATTCTTGCAGCATCTCCGGATCTTGGTTGCCGACCATTCTATTCCTCATATGTCTTTCTTTCGTGTTCCGTCGCTTGGCGGGCTGAAATCAACCGGATACTATTGCCTCTCTCCATATGGACCACTACAAGGAGTCTTTGTTCTTCCGACACGCCGATGATGACGAATCGCTCCTCGCCTTCTGAATGTAGCGGGTCCGGAATCGTAAGCGACAATGTGTCGGTAAAGACTGTGCTTGCCTCTTCAAAGCTCACGCCATGCTTCTTCCTGTTCAAGGCGGCCTTCCGTTCATCCCATTCGAACTTCAACGGCATGGCTTGGCCGACCTTCCTCGGGTCTTCTGAAGCCAACAGAGGCAGGTCTTGTCCGGGTCCATGTCAATGCGATCTATGAGCCAAGAACAGCCCTGAACGCACGCCTCTTTAGCTTTCATCAGGCACGGTGAGGCACCGCCTTTTTCAGAGATCTTGTCCCTGCGTGCCCCGGTATGGCCGAGAGGATATAAACCGGCATGCATGGCACAGTCTTCACACATATCCTTGCCATTGCAGGTATAAACTTCGTTTTCTGAAATCTCCGTGCCGTAATTCGTGCACAGCATGTACTTCAATGCCAATTTCCTCGTTCTTGTGGTCTGTCATTTCTGTTTCACAGCGTACCTCGCTACTCAGGCGTCAGTCAATGAAAAAGATCCCGATGGACCGTAATGGAACCGCAGTTCGTCCACGGCCGATCACGAGGTTCGTCGGAATCCTTCAGGCTGCCTTCCGTAGTGGCAGCTGTTGGTGCCGGAGGAAATCCTTCTGCGACTTCCGCAGACACTCACCGCCCGAGTCTCGGATTTCTACCCGGATGTATCACACTTCTTCAGTGCTCCTCGACTCGGCCGGCTTAAGGGTCACCTCAGTGACGAGCATGAGCTAAGAGCACATTTGACCATTCTTCCACAAGAAGAAGTCCTTGCAGGCACTCTCTCAATATTTCAGAGGAAGACCTTGTGCAGGCGATAAACATGATAAGATTCTACAAGGGAAGGACGGAAGTCAAGACAACGAAGTGAGAGTGGGAGTAGTCCAGGATTAGGTTCCAGGTCCATGGAGAATTAGGTATGGTGTACCCGGAATTCCCAGATTGCCCATCTTTTGAAACAGCTGCTCACTAGGGGGAGTCTGATGAAGCAGTGGTTTCCGGGGGGGATGGGCTCGGTGAAAAACGTGGGCTTCAGGCTGCTGGAGGCCTGGAGAAACGCACATATGCCGGGGGGAATGCTTCAGTGGATAACGCAATGGCGCTTCCAGATAAGGTTCGGCCCTGACACGTCGTAGTCGGTCGTGCGTCCGGTTGCCCCCCATTCTTTGAAGCATGACAACAATCAGCGTCCCTCCTCCGCCGAATCTCGGTGCAGGCCTCAGTTCGCGCTCATGAGATTCGCCAGGAACGGACACCATCAAAGGGGAATACCCGAGGTGCCTGGCTGGCACTCACCCTTCGTTGCTGGAATTATTAGCTTGACATATGACCAAGGTCACCGTAACTGTAGCTGTGGCGGAGTCCAGCCATCAACAGACGTCAACGAGAGAATCTCAACCGAGGGGGAGGATCTTGATGCAATCAATCGTTCGAGGGTGCAAGGGGCGGACGGCCTTGGTGCTGCTCGTGGGGATGCTCATTGGGGGCATGGGTCTCGGGCAGGCCGCAGCGGAGCAGCTAACGTGGGAATCGGATTTCGCGTTCATTTATTTCGATTGGAACGGGACGTGGGACAAGACGGCTTATTGGGCTTATGGCCTTTGGTGCCTCGATGTGCCTGATTGGGCTTATCTCTTCGCTGTTTACGGAATGGGCTGGACCGATATCTGGGGGCCTCGTCTCTGGGGGGATGACGGAACATGGGGGGCCGAGGATAAGTTCGACATATATCTAGTAAACGCTGGGAGCAGTCGTGGGACATCCTTCGGTGCTTGGCACACGATCAATGTTAATGTGGATGCACTCGAATCATTGGACTTGTCCGGCGGGTGGATTGATCAAGTTTGTTCCTTGGGCAGGAGTCTGGCATATCGCTGCACCACGGGATTGGTTGACGACTTGGGGATTTCGGAATCTGGGAGCGTCTGGCTTTCCTCAGCGGTTCTAGGGGTATCTCTCGGGCTGCACGTGAGGTCGGTGCTTTGGCCGTGGGGGGTCTGGAATATTGATCTCCCGCTCATACAGTATGGGTACACGACCAGCCACCCGGGGGGCACATACGAGGGATATACCTGGTGGCTGGACGCATTTAATACATGGCTGGGTAGCGATGAGGGGTTCAACACCTCTGTGCCTAATTATGGACCTTCCTTGTGGACGATGTACGCTTGGGGGTTCCTCTTGGAGGATTTCGATCATCAGATTTTTGGTGCTGCCGACGCCGGTGGAGCGAGCAGTATTTCCCGCATCGCCACTCTTCTAAAATACTGGTACGATCATAATGGTCAGGAAGGCTGGGTGGCGCAGGGCTGGATGGCGGCTTATGGCCACTTGGGGACTTATTTCGGCGGTGGCAGCGATTTTCGCTTGAAAGTTGCCTACGGCGACCTGAACGCATATCTCTATTACCTGATGTGGGGAGAGTGGTACGTTTAATGGGGATTCCGACCGATGGTTCGTTTGTGAGTTCCTTCAATCGGATAACAGCGGCAATCAGAGACCGGACCGACCCCGAAATCGCCGCTCTCAAGCGGGAGCCCACCACGAAATGACATCTTCTTGGTTAAGGCGAGGCACAGATCGAGATCCGGTTTGAGACGGAAGTGATTCCAATCGGATGGCTTCATGAATTATCAGCTTGACATATGAAGAGGATCGGCACAACTATACATGTACCGCAGTCCATCCTGCACAGTTCACTCAACTGGAGGGGGATAGCATGTTTTCCAAGAAAGTCTCATGTTTGGTTGGACTTTTCTGCGTAACACTGATGCTGGTTCCGGCCTCGGCCGGGATCTCGTGGGGGGCGGATCAAATAGTGTGGGAGATGGACTACACCAGGCTCCACTTTGATTGGAACGGGTACTGGGACAAGACCGCGTGGTGGGCATACACCCTTTGGTTTATGGATCTGCCGGATTGGTGTTACCTTTGGTCATGGTACGGGCTTGGATGGAGCTATCTCAGTCCTCTCGATACCCCTCCCACGGCCAAGATGGAGATCTATATAACGCCTGACGACGGCATGCACTTCACTTACCCCGACGGCGCCGTGCGTGTGGGTATACTTAGCCTGCCGGACCTTGTCCTCGGCGGCGACACGTGGTTTTACCAGGCCCTCGAGTTCGGCTGGAAGCTGACGCAGTACGAAACCGCCGGCATTGCAGTGCAATATGGCGTGTATCAACCTGCAAACGATCAGGGTTTTACCCTCGACGCTGTCTCGAGTTACGTCGGACAGTTCATTTATCCCTGGCATCACTATTCCGGGGGCGCGTGGTACCCGAAGAACACGGCGGCACAGGTTGCCGCGGATTATATTCAAGGTGTCATCAACGACGACTACAGAAAGCTGTCATGGTAAGAAGCCGGCGACATTCTTGACGAATACGGGGATGGCATGTGGAACGGATGGTACACGATTCTCGCTGCCGGATACTACATGTATCACTGGAACGGCTATCGAGACCTTTATCCAATAGCCACTCTTGTGCTGTCCATCAAAGCAGGCAATTCCATGTCCGATTCCTACAAATCGGCTTTCGGGTTTCGAATCAATCTGGAAGAAGCGAATTGGACTAATCCTGCTGATTTCTATTACTGGTTCTATCACTATTACTGGGGTTAGTACAGGTTGGCAGGCAAGATGCTTGCACGACCAGGACAAAGCATCGGTCCACTTCCCGCAGGGCTAACACCAGTGCGCTTTCGTGGCAGTGTAACCGGCGGGGCGCCTCCTCCGCTCCGAACGGACGACCTGACTTCGCTCCGGAGGCGCCCCGCCGGCAAGACGAAATCACTCGTTTGAACGCGAAACGGTTTAAGAGCAGCAGCCGCACGTGGAGGCCAAATCCGACTTGAAATGACTGTCCGGGAGAGTCCACCACAGAGGATTGAGCGCGGAAAGCTCAGGGGGCATGTCTTGGATGGCGTGGAAGCAGCCACACGTGAATTGCCTGTCAAAGACGACCTCCTGGTCGGGCCGAGCAAGCTCTTCAGCTAAGGCGGAATCGGCCTTTGCCCGGCCGTCGTCTTTGGAAAACAGCACGTGCAGAGACAGGACCGACATATCTTCTGCCGGGACGCATGCCCAGCCCGCGGAGGGGCCTCGATACACATGCTCGAATCCGGGGGATTTGGCGAGGGCGACCCGGGATGGCTTCGTCCTGTGGTGATAAGCATGGAGCGATATTATCCGATCGAAGAGCGGCCAGGAGAGGTCCCAGCCCGGCACATCCCTCGCAGTTGTTCCAGGCTCGTGGAGCTCGCTCCGAGAGAATATCGGCGCGTCCTCCAGACGCTGTGATTCGTACCGGACACGCATCGCGGTCAGGCTCTCCAAGGTCAAGAGAGACCAAGATTCACCGGATCCGCATCTGTAATCCATTGTGCCGACGACAAAAAGTCCCTCGGGTATTTCTCCGCTCCGTTCAAAGGCCGGCGTACCGCCTTTGAAATACTGACCTGAAAGAAGGTCGCGTTCTTCAAATGAAAAACGCTCGCACACGGGGTGCTCCCGGAAGGGGTAGAGCCGCATGGAGAATACTCCCGTATTGCATTGTCCGGATGCCCCATTCGGGTTGTTGGCTTCCTCCAACTGCAACCGGTAAACCCCGGCCGCTCGCGACATCCAGAAATACCACGCCGGAGAACGCTCCCAGATCTGGCCTACTCCCGTAAGACCGAGCAAGCGTTTAACTTCGTCCGCCCACGAAGCGGTGATCAGCATGTTGTCAATCCTGGCTCTGAATAGGGACTCCGTGTCTATTTCAAAACCCTCCTTTCTTGACAATGAGCTCTTTTACGATGTCAATCTTCTCCCGGCCCTCACATTCTATACCTTCCATCCGAGCCGTTTCCATCAAAATATCGTCGGGATAACAGAGTGTCAGCGCATAGCTGGACTCGTAAGAGGCAAAGAACCGGTCCAACTCTTCGTCTCGCACTGCCTCTCTGCGGCCGCTCTCGAAGGCTTGCACCGTGTTCTTGGCCACTTCCCTCAATAAGCTCTTGAAGAAGTCTCGTTTCGACGAATCAACCATCTGTGCGCCTTATGGTTTGGTCTCGGTCTTCATGGGCCAACTCTCGAAGAAGTCGGATTGTATCATGATTACGCTCAGAAACAGAATGGTCCATACCAGCGGCGTATCATCCGGCTGGGCTATGCCGGGCACCTTGCCAAGCACAAGTGTCGCACCGGCCGAATAGTAGAAGAAACGGATCACGAGCGCCCCGGCGATGACGATAAGAGTCCGGATGATCCCTCGAACCCAGATCCCTCCCGATCTCGGGAAATTGTTGAAATGTGTGCTGAGGATGAAGGCCGCGAGGATGAGAAACCCACCGAATTCGCCTGCGTGAAGATACCGAAAGTACGGCGCATCGGTGTACTGGCCGCCCTCGAAGGGTTCCATCCAGTAATAGTTCATGATTTTCAGGAGCACTACAAAGGTAATCAGGCCCAGGACAAACGTTCCCACCAGGGTAAACAGCCCCTTCCAGAATGTTCCCTGTCCGTCCTCTTCAAGGAGCTTCCAGGGGTAGCCTTCCCAGAGAAGATCCGTGATCACTATCCAGGCCACGGAGCACAGAACGAGCCCGAGGCTGAAAAAGGCGCTGCCGGTACCTGCAAACGACGACCACCAAGGCTCGACGCCGGCTTTGTTCTGGGGAGGATAAAACAGATAACAGACATGAGGATGAAAAAGAACCACGTAGGTAATGATCGTAAAGAAGATGACTGCGAAAAACCTGGACCAGGCCAATACTCCGCGGTTTGCGGCGGTCCAGGGCCATGAGCCGAAGCCGGTCTTCCAGATGAGGGCCCACCACAGAAACGCGGTACTGAAATAGATGATCGCGGTGGAAGCGTTTTCCCGCGCAACCAGGGGTTCTGCTCCCGTTCCCCCGGACGCTACGATGGACTGGGGACTGAAATAGGCGACGCCGAATTTTCCGATGAAGCCCCAAAACACGCCGTACGTGACTACGAGGGTCAGAACAAGCGCAGTTATGGTGAGCAGGATGCCCCGGCCGATTCTCCCTGCGCCGCCGGCAGACTCGGGGAACGGGTAGCATTGGGCGACCTGACTCATGAGAACCACAACGGAAAGGAATACCGTCACCAGAGAGAACCCGTACATCGGTGTGTACAGCTTCATGACCCCGTCCGGGTGCATGACCACGTACCATACGAGCCAGACAAGGCAGAAAACGATTACAAAACTGACAACCCCAAGACCGTAGTTGAATCGCGATTGCATTTCAGTCCTGTCCATCTTGCAGCACCTCTTTTTGAGCCCTCAAGGTGCGAGGGCGAATGCAGCCGGTGTAGCAGTTTTTGTGAAAATGCTCCCGGGAGACAACTTTTCTGCAGAAAAGTTTTCCCCCGGACCCCCTTTCAAAAGACTCCCAACATATCGGCGGCTTCCGCTGGTCGCCGCTCGCCTGCAGTTCAGGTAGGATGTGGTGAACGAAGTGAACCGCATCTGTCGAGAAATGAAGGGAGAATCGGTATCGTCATTGTTCGTCGTGCTCGCGATCGCGGACAGTGAGCAAAATGGCCCCCTCATCCTGTTCTTCTCCCCGACAGAAAAGAACAGGATGAGGCTTCTTCACTCCATGACAACCGGCTTTCAGAACACCACGCTGTCGCCGTTGGTCAGGAACACGTTGGTGGTCTTGGCCACCGATGAAGATTTCTTGTATTCCTTGAACTTGTTGGTTCCTTTTATAATGGGGATGCCCGCTTCCGTAGCCTTCTCGGCCCACACCCAGCCCGTACAGTGGTTGCACCCGACCTTCTGGAGACTAAATGTCTTCACTCCCTTTATGACGTCGTCAAACTTGGGCTCCCAGTTCTCGAAGAGGCTGATGTGCAACCCGCCGTAGCAGCCGTACGGCTTGTATCCCTCGAAATTGGAGCGTGCGTAGGAAAATAACGAGAGGATTCCGGGATGGCAGCAGCCCGTGACGGTTACTATGCCCTTGTCCTTGACGTTGAAGTAAAGCACGTTCTCTCCTCGGACTCGCAGGAGAATGGGAACGTCGAACATCCTGACAGCTACTCCCGGCATCAGGGGATAGATCCCTTCCCCCTTTTCTCCCTCGGGTGCGCACTCGATGAGTTTGCCGGTATGCGGCACGTCGTTCTTGCAGATAGCGACTTCCTTTCCCTCCTTGGTCTTGGCCTTGTGGTGAGCCTTCTCCCGGAGCAGTGCAATGTCCTCTGGGTAATGGGTCTTGGGAGCATAGATGGTAATGTCCGGCTTGTGCTTCAGAGTGGATTCTATCCCCCAAAAATGATCCAGATGCCAGTGGGAGAGCAGCATAAACTCGATCTCGCCACTCTTTAACATCTTGGCAACGTCGCTCTTCTCATTATAGATGTAGTCCATCCACTCGGTATTCCAACCGGTGTCCAGGAGGAACTTGCGCTCTTTGCCATCAAG
>Ga0172375_10002171_pt1 | contig 30960 bp, 24 predicted proteins | sample LakKiv1m_FD_114537 | JGI IMG/M metagenome (GOLD analysis project Ga0172375, IMG submission 114537) | Freshwater microbial communities from Kabuno Bay, South-Kivu, Congo - kab_092012_11.1m | ecosystem: Environmental > Aquatic > Freshwater > Lake | place: Democratic Republic of the Congo... | reverse complement strand
CCACTCAAATTTGTTCTTAAAACATAGTTTACTCGGAGAGTTGGCAGAGCGGTTGAATGCGGCGGTCTTGAAAACCGTTAAGGATGCAAGTCCTTCCGGGGTTCGAATCCCTGACTCTCCGCACAATAAAATTAAGCCTTAATTACGTTCAAAATATGCGTTCTTGAGGCTTTATTTTTTTTAACAACCATAAGGTTCGCAGGATAAATTTATAAATATCACATTAATCGATTTTATCATTTCTTCTAATTTATTTAATAAGAAATTACTTCATCTCACAAACCCTTTCAAAAAATTACTTACTTTTCCTCACCAACCTTTTCTATGTAACTTTAGTCTAATGAATTGTTAATAGAATGAGATAATGCAGCTAAGCGATAATGAATTAATAATTAAAACTCAAAATGGCGAGGTTTTAGCCTTTGAGGAATTGATCTATCGTTACGATAAGATGGTATTACGCATTGCTCTAAAATATATCGGCGATTCTGATGATGCCAAAGATATTTACCAGGAAGTTTTCATTCGTGTTTACAAAAACATTGGGAGTTTTCAATTTAAGAGTGAGTTTTCCACATGGCTGTTCAGGATAGCCACAAATGTATGCATCTCATTCAAGCGGAAGCATAGGAAATCAAATCAGTTTTCTTTGGATGATGAAAACAATTCAGAATATGTATCGTTACTACCCGGAAGTAATGAGTCTTTACCTGACAGTATAACTGAAAATAAAGAGTTTGAAAATAAAGTAGGTGAAGCTTTAAGTAATCTTTCTCCAAATCAGAGAATGAGTTTTCTTTTGAAACATTATGAAGGATATAAAATAAGAGAAATCGCAGAGATGATGAGCTGTAAAGAAGGCACAATTAAAAAATATCTGTTTGAAGCTGTAAGAAAATTAAGAGTACAACTGGCTGGAGCTGATTAAGTAAATTTTAATGGATAAACCTATGGAACACACAAAATTTAAAGATCAAATACAGTTTTATCTTTATAATGAGTTGAGCATGAAAGACAAAAATATGTTCGAGAATCATATCAGCACTTGTAAAGAATGTGAACAAGAATTGATAGAATATAAAAAGTTATTTGAAGAATTTAATAAAGATAATAAGCAGACTATTGATCCACAGTTTCTTAATGAAGTAAGATCAGAGTTACGCGGATATTTGAGAGCGCAAAGAAATAAATCAACAAATTCAAATTATTTTCTAAACTCTTTGAGTCGAGTTTTATTTAGACCGATTGGTTTTGCGTTAGGTGGAATAATTTTGTTAGTACTGGGAGGTTTTATTAGTTATTTGATTTTTAATCCTTTGACTGGAAAAATTGACAACAACTTACAATACCCCGAAAAATTGAAAATCCAAAATATTAATTTTATAGATTCTGATCCCTCTGATGGAGAAGTTGAGTTTACTTTTGAAACTGTTCAATCGGATAGAATGAAAGGCAATGTTAATGATACTGAATTGCAGAAAATTCTAACTTATGCAGTTTTAAATGAACAGAATCCCGGTACAAGATTAAATTCTATAAACGTTATTAATGCAAATCAGACTCAAAAACCGGATGATGAAATTAAGAGCACATTGATTACAGTCGCAAAGTTTGATAATAATCCAGGAGTAAGAATAGAGGCTCTCAAATCATTAAATAAACTTCCTGCAGATGAGGAAATTAAAAATACATTGATCTATGTTTTGTTAAACGATACCAGTGCGGGCATTAGAATAGAAGCAATCAATGGTTTGGTGGATGCTTCAAAAACAGGAATAAGTTTAAATCAAAAAGATTTAACCTCTCTTCGTGAAAAAATTCAAAGAGATGATAATAACTATGTTCGATTTCAAGTAAAGAATATTATGAAGGAGTACTAAAATGAAAAATCTTAAAACTAATCTTCCTGTTTTTCTAATATTATTTATTTTCTTTTCAATAAATCTTTTTGCCGAAGATTTTGAAGGAGGCAAAAAAGTAACAAGAGGAGATAAACTTAAAGTTTCTTCTACTAATGGAAACATAGTTGTAAGTGTATGGGAGAAAGATGAGGTCTTTATAAAGGCAAAAAATATCGATGTCGATGATGTGAAAGATTTTAGCTTTAAACAAAATGGGAATGTCGTTGCAATCGAATTTAAAGGACAAGATTCTGAAAATTTCAATATGGAAGTTTCTGTTCCGGCTTATCTGATACTTGATTTTTCTACTGGCGGCGGCAATGTTTCAATTAAGAACAAAGTTAATGGCCCAGTTGAAATTTCTACCGGTGGAGGGAATGTAAGTCTTAGTGATGTTGGGAATATTTTGTCGATTTCAACTGGCGGAGGTAACATTACAGTTGGAAACATTAGTGATAAAGTTGAAATATCAACAGGCGGTGGTGAAGTTAAAGTAACTTCTGCACTGAAGAACTTAGAAGTATTAACAGGCGGGGGCAATATTACGATCGGAACTATTGGAGGTAAAGCCGAGATTATTACGGGCGGAGGTAATATTTCGGTTGGCAATGTCTCAAGTGGAATTGAAATATCAACCGGTGGCGGCAACATAAAAATTGATGGTGCTAATGGGAGTATTGAGGTATCTACTGGCGGCGGAAATATTTCATTAAAGAATGTTAAAGGTTCTGTTGAGGCAAGCACAGGTTCTGGAAATATTGAATTGCAGCTTGATCCGATTGCAGGCAGCTTTAGTGAAATATCAACAGGAAATGGTGTAATAACACTTTATGTATCTGAAAAAGCAAATGTGCTAATTAATGCAAACTTTTTAGCTGGAAAATACATAGATGCCGGAAAAAATCCCCAAGTTCATTTAAAGTCTGATTTTGACGGAGTAACTTATGATCTAAACGATAGTAAGAGAGAAATGAATGCAACATTAAAACTAAATAATGGCAGCTCAACTATTGAACTTAATGTAACAAGTGGAGAAATTTTTATTAAGAAAAAATAAGCAAGATTATCATTTGCCTGGTGATTAGTCTAAATCATCAGGCATTTCCTGATTATGCTCACCGTTTATCATTAGCAATAACCATTTCTAAAATACGCAATGAATTAAACTCATAAATCATTTACTATTACACCCGAAACAAGTTTAATTTTTATAACAAGACAGACACAACTTTTAGTTTATCCTATTAGTCTAATTGATAATTATAATAACACCATAAAAAATTTATGAATTATTTTTATAATACATTTTTTCTTTTAATGATTTTATCAACAGCGCTTTTCGCATCAAAAAATGATTCGACTCAAACTATTACATCTTATCGACTCAACGAACAAGTTATTATAGATGGCATATTAAATGAGAGTGTTTATTCTAATCCAGCTGTTACAACTTTTACCCAGAAAGACCCGCAGGAAGGTAAACCTATTTCTGAAAAATCTGAAGTATGGGTTTCGCACGATGATCATAACATTTTTATAAGCGGAAGATTTTCAGATTCAAATCCTGAATTGATAGATGTTACATTGATGCGCCGCGATAATGTAATTGAATCTGATTGGTTCTTTGTTTATCTGGATACTTACAATGACGATAGAACCGGTTATTTTTTTGCTGTCAATGCAGGTGGATCTATTGCAGATGGTACATTATTTAACGATAGCTGGGATGACAATTCATGGAATGGAGTTTGGGAATCTAAGACTACTGTTGATGAAAACGGCTGGAATGTTGAAATAAGAATTCCATTTACTCAATTACGATTTAAAGAATCAGAAAAGATGGTTTGGGGAATAAATCTAAATAGAGATATAAAACGCAAACACGAAATGTCTTTTTATGTTATGGTACCAAAAAATGAAAGTGGATTCGTTTCCAAGTTTGCAGACTTATATGGATTGGATGAAATAAAACCAAAACAGAGGTTCGAGCTTTTACCTTATGTCGTTCAAAAAGCACAGTATCTTGTTCACGATGCTAATGATCCCTTCTATAAGGCAAATCAATATATAACATCAATTGGTGCAGATTTAAAATTTGGAGTTGGCAGTAACTTAAACGTTGATGCAACTATTAATCCTGATTTTGGGCAGGTTGAAGTTGATCCTGCAGTTGTTAACCTCTCCGCATTCGAAACATTTTATGAGGAGAAGCGTCCATTTTTTATAGAAGGTTCAAACATTTTTACTTTTGGCTACGGGGGATCGAATAATAACTGGGGATTTAATTTTAGTGTACCGGAACTATTTTACTCAAGAAGAATTGGAAGATCTCCCCAAGGATATGTTACAACACCTGGTTATGTTGATTATCCATCTGAAACCAGAATTCTTGGTGCTGCCAAGTTATCAGGTAAAATTGATGAGACCTGGTCAGTTGGATTATTAAGTTCGCTTACTGAAAGAACATTTGCAGCTGTGCAGACAGAAAGCGGTGAAAGAATTAATGAAGAAGTAGAGCCGTTAACTCATTATGGTGTTTTCAGAACCCAGAAAGAATTTAATTCAGGTAAGCAGTCTATAGGATTAATCTTAACATCGGTAAATAGGGATCTTAGTGACAAAAACCTTCAAACTATTCTGAGCAATCAGGCTTACACATTTGGATTAGACGGCTGGACTTATTTAGATGATGATGAGACTTATGTGCTTACAGGTTCTGCTATCGGGTCTTACACATCCGGAACAAAAGATTATATGATCAAACTTCAGAATCAACCTTACCGGTATATGCAAAGACCTGATAAAACTTATATGCCTCTTGATAGCAGTTTAACTTCTATAGGAGGATACTTCTCTAGAATTATGCTTAATAAGCAAAAAGGAAATTTCTACATCAACTCAGCAATCGGCCTGGTTTCACCAGGCTTTGAATACAATGATCTAGGCTCACAGTGGATGGCAGACAGGATTAATGGACATCTTGTTGCAGGTTACAGATGGTATGACCCGGATGGATTATTTAGACGAAAAAATGTATACGTGGCTTATAGTCGGACTTCCGATTTTGAGGATAATATTTCAAGAGCAGGAATTTTTTTAAGTGCGGGTGCAGAGTTTGAAAACTATTGGGGATTTAATTTTAATACTAATTATAATTTCGAATCTGTTTCAACAACACTTACACGCGGCGGTCCTAAATTAAATATGCCAGAAAATTTTTCATTTAATCTAAATGCTTACTCAGATAGCAGAGAAAGGATTACACTTTCCCCTTTCGTAAGCTATTGGGAAAATGATATAGGAAGTAATGAGAAATATTTTGGATTTGAAATAGAATGGAAACCGAATTCCCAAATAAGCTTTTCGGTTGGACCAGAATACGGAACAAACTATACATCATTCCAGTGGGTAGGAAATTTTATGGATGACTTTGCAGTAAACACTTACAATTACAGATATGTTTTTGCCGATTTAAATCAAGAAACTATATCTGCAAATATCAGATTAAATTGGATATTTACTCCAACTTTAAGCTTGCAGCTTTATCTTCAGCCATTATTTTCAGTAGGAAATTATGAGAACTTTAAAGAAATAAATAATCCACCCACGCTTGAAGTAAATACATATGGATACCAAGGATCAACAATCGATTATGATGCTGATGAAATGATTTACTCGGTTGATCCTGATGCTGAAGGACCTGCAGAGCAATTTAGTTTTTATAATCCTGATTTTAATTTCAAATCCCTCAGAGGTAATGTTGTTCTTAGATGGGAAGCTTTGCCCGGGTCTGTGTTTTATTTTGCCTGGACAAACAGCCGTGAGAATTACCAGAATCCCGGGGAGCTGAGCTTTAAAAATGATTTTAAAAATCTCATTAATACAGAACCTGATAATGTATTTTTGGTAAAGTTTTCATATTGGATAGATATTTAGAATCATATTCTGCTAGCTGTTAAAGTTATAGAGTAAATTCGTTCCAGATGTCATATCAAACAAATAAACTTTTTCAGGATCTATATATAGTTTTATTTTTTCTCCGACCTTCAAATTATGAAATGATTTTACTCTTGCGATGAACTGAATTTTCTCAATTTCGAAGTAGATAAATGTTTCATTGCCCATTGGTTCAATTATATCTAATGTGTTTTCAAATTTAATTGATTTGTCCTGGGACATTTCGATTGAAATATCTTCAGGTCTGATTCCTATAGCTATCTCTTTTCCTGCATATTCTTTCAGATTACTCTTTTGTTCCAAGGGAAAGTTGAATGTAATTTCTGATTCGCTGCTTTCAAAAATCAAATCGGTTTTATCCAGGATCTTTCCATTTAAGAAATTCATTGCAGGGCGTCCTATAAATCCTGCCACAAACTGATTTACTGGTTTATTATAGAGGTTAAGAGGTGTATCAACCTGATTTACAATGCCATCTTTCATAATAACTATTCTATCACCCATCGTCATCGCTTCGGTTTGATCGTGAGTTACATAGATCATTGTGGCGCCAAGCTGTTTGTGAAGTTTTGATATTTCCGTCCTCATCTGTACACGCAGCTTTGCATCAAGATTACTTAGCGGTTCATCAAACAAAAAAACTTTTGGTTTACGTACTATGGCTCTGCCGACTGCAACACGTTGTCTTTGTCCACCAGATAAAGCTTTAGGTTTTCTATCAAGATATGTTTCTAATCCAAGAATTCTGGCTGCTTCTTTTACACGAGTATCAATTTCTTTTTTATCAACTTTTTTTAGTTTTAATCCAAAAGCCATATTCTCATAAACAGTCATATGCGGATAGAGTGCATAGTTTTGAAATACCATTGCAATGTCCCGATCTTTTGGGGGAAGGTCAGAGGTTTGAGTAATTATTTTTTTTGAGGATAATTTTCGGGAAAATCCGACGTGATAAATATGAAAGAAACTTGGAATTTAGACGTAATATTTAATATTATAATAGAAAAAGATTCTTTGATTCGTTAGACTAATTTATAGCTCTTTCAAATAATCAGCACCACCGAGTGAGTTTATTTGTCTTATAATCCAATTTTGTCTTCCTCTAACATAACCGCTTGGTTTAACCGCAGAGTATTTTTTAGGATTTGGCAATACGGCAGCTAATAATGAGGCTTGTCTTATAGTTAATTTTGAAGCTGGAATTTTAAAGTAAGCTACACTTGCAGTTCCAACTCCAAAAATTTTGTCACCCATTTCTGCAATGTTCATATGCACTTCAATTATTCGTTGTTTGTCCCACAATAACTCTATTAATAATGTAAAGTATGCCTCTATACCTTTTCGCACAAAACTCTTTCCTTCCCACAAGAAAAGGTTCTTTGCAACTTGCTGAGTGATTGTGCTGGCTCCTCTTACCCGCCTTCCGCGTTTATTTTCTTTTAATGCTTTTTCTATTTGTTTAAAATCAAAACCAAAGTGTTTAGGAAAATTTTGATCTTCTGCAGCTACAATCGCGATAGGCATATACTTCGAAACATCATCATAACTTACCCAATGATATTTTATTAACTCAAATTCACCCTTAAATAATCCTGATATTTGTCTTTGAACCATAATTGAACTGGTAACAGGATTTATCCATCTCATTGCAAAAACTAACAATACAGTTGAGACAAAGAAAATAACGGTAAACTTTAAAGTCCTTTTAAAGATTCGAAATACTCTTTGCTTAAAAGATATTTTTTTTGTTGATGTTTTTTTTGCCATAATAAACGTAACACAGAATTCATTCTGCGAGTTTTTTTATCAGCTCAGACTGATCCGCCGCGCGGACTGAGCTACGAAGGTTATAAATTATTTTACGGTATCGGATCATATCCGCTTCCGCCCCAGGGATGACAACGTGAAATTCTTTTTATCCCCAACCAACTGCCTTTTAACAATCCATATTTTTTTAATGCCTCTAAAGTGTAATGTGAACAAGTTGGCGTATATCTGCAAGATGATGGATATAGTGGTGAAATTAGTAACTGATAAATCTTAATAAGCAGAATAAATGGAACTGCTAAAAGTTTTAAAACCGTATCTAAATAATTTTTTATAGTCAATTCAATCAATATTTGTGATTTGCACATCAAATATTATCAATTTTTTCATCATAAAAACGAACTAATTAACAATTAAATGATGATGCTCACTAAATAACTTTGAATTTTGTTTTTTTTATCGGTTAATTTGCAAGCGTTTTTTAAAAAATAAAGAAGATATAATGCCAAAAAATTTAGTGATAGTAGAATCACCTGCAAAAGCAAAAACAATTGAAGGTTATTTAGGGAAAGACTTTTTAGTTAGTTCAAGTTACGGACACATTCGCGATCTCGAAAAGAAAAATAAAGGAGTTGAGATTGAAAATGATTTTAAACCGCTTTATAAAATTTCCGAGGATAAGAAAAAAGTTGTAACCGAACTAAAAAAACTTGCAAAGAAAGCTGAAACAGTTTGGCTCGCAACTGACGAGGATCGCGAAGGGGAAGCAATTTCCTGGCATCTAAAAGAAGCGTTGGAACTTGAAGATAAAAAAATCAAGCGAATTGTTTTCGATGAAATTACCAAGACAGCAATTCTTAAAGCAATAAAAAACCCAAGAAAAATTGATTATCATCTTGTTGATGCACAACAGGCAAGAAGAATTTTAGATCGTTTGGTAGGATTTGAAATCTCAGGAATTTTATGGCGAAAAATAAAATCAAAACTTTCTGCCGGAAGAGTTCAATCTGTTGCGGTTAGATTGATTGTTGAACGTGAACGTGAAATAGATGCATTTGTTCCTGAATCTCGATTTAAAGTTGTGGCAAACTTTATTGTAACCGATGATAAGGGAAATAAGACAAATCTTAAAGCTGAACTTGCCAGATATTTAAAGGATGAAAAAGAAGTTGAAGAATTTTTAAAGAGCTGCTCAACTTCTGATTTTATTGTTGATGATGTTGAAAAGAAACCCGTTAAGCGTTCGCCTGCCGCTCCATTTTATACTTCTACTTTGCAGCAGGAAGCAGCAAGAAAATTACGATATTCGGTTTCACGCACAATGCTGCTTGCACAACGGCTTTATGAATCCGGCAAGATAACTTATATGCGTACTGATTCTGTTAATCTTTCAGATTTTGCTCTTGATGCCGCAGAACAAGCAATTAAAAATGATTTTGGCAAGCAATATTTTGAGAGAAGACAGTTTAAAACAAAATCTAAAGCTGCTCAGGAAGCGCACGAAGCCATACGTCCCACTGATTTTAATAAACCAAATGTTGATGGACCAAAAGACGAACAAGCTTTATATGAGTTGATTTGGAAACGTGCAATTGCATCTCAAATGAGTGATGCAGAAATTGAAAGAACAACTGCTAAAATAAAAATCACCGGTAACAAAGATGTTCTTACTGCAAAAGGTGAAGTAATAAAGTTTGATGGATTTTTAAAAGTTTACTTAGAAGATACCGACGATGAAAATTTAGAAAATGGTGATGATGCAATTCTTCCTCCGCTGAAGGTTGGACAGAAACTTGATATGAAAGAGATTATTGCAACAGAAAGATATACGCGTGCATCTGCGCGATTTACTGAAGCAAGCCTCGTAAAGAAATTAGAAGAACTTGGAATTGGAAGACCATCTACTTACGCCCCAACTATAAGTACTATTCAGAAACGCGGGTATGTTCATAAAGAAGAAAAAATGGGAACTGAACGTGCATTTAAAGTTTTAACTTTAAATAAGAAAAAAGAAATAAAGCACGAAATAAAAACTGAAATTACGGGCGCAGATAAAGGCAAACTCTTCCCTGCTGATATTGCAATGATTGTAACCGATTTTCTTAATCAGCATTTTCCTCAGATCATGGATTATCAATTTACTGCACTTGTTGAAGATGAGCTTGATGAAATTGCTTTAGGAAAGTTGAGTTATAGTAAAATGCTTAAAGAATTTTATTTTCCATTTCATAAAAAGGTTGAGCATACAACTGAAACAAGTGAACGTGCATCCGGTGAAAGAATACTTGGTGTCGATCCAAAAACTAAAAAAACTGTTTCAGTTCGTATGGCACGCTTCGGTCCCGTTGCACAATTAACTGATCCAAATGATGCTGAAGCCAAACCGGAATATGCGGGAATAAGAAGAGATCAGAAATTAGAACTTATTACTCTTGAGGAAGCATTAGAGTTATTTAAACTGCCACGAGTCGTTGGAACTTTTGAAGATAAAGAAATTGTTGCTGCAATAGGAAGATTTGGACCTTACTTAAGACACGATGGTAAATTTTATTCACTTAAGAAAGAATATGATCCACACACAGTTTCTGAAGAAGATGCAATTATTGTTATTGAAGCAAAGCGTGTTGCGGATGCAGAAAAGTTTATAAAAGTTTTTGATGAAGATCCAACTTTTCAAATTCTTAACGGCAGATGGGGACCATACTTAAAAGCCGGTAAGAAAAATGTTAAACTTCCAAAAGATCGTGATCCTGCATCTTTTACTTACGAAGAATGCGTGGAACTTGATAAAAACGCTGTTGCAACTAAAGGGAAGAAAAGAACTTTTAGAAAGAAAGTAGAATAAACATTTAAAAGATATTTTAAAGTATCAGCTGATGTCACACTGAGCGAAGTCGAAGTGTGACATCAATCTTTATCAGACTAAAAGTGACAAATGTATTCATTAATCACTTTGCATCACTAAACACATCAAAGTATATTTACAATTAATTATAAAATAATTATAAAACTATAATGATTATCTCATCAATATTCTGGAATGTTAGTCCTGAAATAGTAAAACTTGGACCAATCTCATTGCGCTGGTACGGTTTACTTTTTGCACTAGGTTTTGTCTTCGGCTACATGATTCTTACAAAAATTTACAAATTAGAAAAAAAACCTCAAGCTGATCTTGAACAACTTTCAATCTACGTAATTCTTGGAACAGTAATCGGCGCGCGTTTGGGACATTGTTTGTTTTATGATCCTGTTTACTATTTATCTAATCCATTTGAAATGATTAAAGTCTGGGAAGGCGGACTTGCAAGTCATGGTGCTGCCATAGGTATTCCGTTATCAATTTATCTTCTTACTAAAAAGCAGAAAGATAAAACAGTGTTATGGATTCTTGATCGTGTGGTAATTGTTGTTGCACTTGCTGCCGTTCTTATTCGATTAGGAAATTTATTCAACTCAGAAATTTTAGGAACCGCTGCTAATGTTCCCTGGGCATTTATCTTTGCAAGAGTTGATGATGTGCCAAGACATCCTGCCCAATTATATGAAGCAATATTTTACCTATTCTCTTTTATAATTCTATATTTTGTTTATTATAAAACTGATAAAAAATCTAAACAGGGTTTTATCTTTGGTTTATTTTTAGTTTTGATCTTTGGTTTCAGATTCTTTATTGAATTCATAAAAATGGAACAATCTGCATTTGAAAAGGGAATGATATTGGATATGGGTCAACTTCTTAGTATTCCATTTGTAATAGGCGGAATTTATTTGATTTTTAGAAAAGCAAAAGTGATTGAAAATAAAAAAGTAAAATCTAAAACTTAACACTGATTTTGGGGGATTGTACAAGATCATATTGCTATCATAAACAATCTTCAGAATACGCGTACCATTTTTTATCTCTTATGGAAATCCTCTCAATTATTGTCTAAATTTACATCAGAGTTTTAACACCAATTCTACTAAGGAGCATTTATGTTTGATAAACAAGTTTATATTGATCGCAGAACAGAACTTAGGAAAAATTTTAAAAATGGTATTTTGCTTTTTCTTGGTAATGATGAATCCGCAATGAACTATCTCGGCAATACATATGCTTTTAGACAAGATAGCTCATTTCTTTACTACTTCGGACTTGATTTACCAAATATGGTTGGAATTATTGACATTGATGAAAACAAAGAAATTCTGTTTGGTCATGAGTTTAGTCTTGAAGATATTGTGTGGATGGGTCCGCAACCAAAGCTTGTTCAGCTTGCAGAACAAATTGGTGTTGCTCAATCTGAATCAATTGATACTCTAAAAAAATATCTTAAATCAAAATTAAGCAAACAAATTAAAATTCACTTTTTACCAACTTACAGAGGTGATCAAACGCTTAAACTTGCTGATTTGGTTGATGAGAATCCTTATAAATTAAAAAGTAAATTTTCAAAAAAATTGATTGAAGCTGTTGTTGCTCAGCGTTCAATCAAAGCAGAAGAAGAAGTTGCTGAGATTGAATACGCTATGGAAATTGCTTATCAAATGCACACAACGGCAATGCGCATGGCAAAGCCCGGTGTTATTGAGCGTGACATCGCAGGCGCAATTGAGGGAATTGCTTTATCTCTCGGCAGCGGTGTTTCGTTTCCACCAATCGTTTCTAAAAATGGTCAAACACTTCACAATCATTTTCACGGAAATGTTTTAAAGGAAGGTGATCTTCTTGTTTGTGATGCGGGTGCTGAATCTCTTCTGCATTATGCAAGTGATATTACGCGTACAACTCCTGTTGGTGGAAAATTTTCTTTCAAACAAAGAGAAATTTATGAGATAGTTCTTACAGCACAGAAGAATGCGATCAATATGATTAAACCCGGTGTTAAACACTCGGATGTACATTTAACCGCTGCTAAAATTATAGCAGCCGGTTTATCACAAATCGGAATTATGAAAGGTGATTTAAATGCTGCAGTTAAAGCCGGTGCTCACGCACTTTTCTTTCCGCACGGATTAGGACATATGATGGGACTTGATGTACACGATATGGAAAATCTTGGAGAAGCGTATGTTGGCTATGATGAAAAAACTAAACGAAGCGATCAATTTGGATTAGCATATTTGAGATTAGCAAAAGAACTTAAACCTGGATTTGTTTTTACTTGTGAACCTGGAATTTATTTTATTCCCGAACTCATCGATCAATGGAAAGCAAAGAAGAAGTTTAAAAACTTTATTGATTATGATAAGGTTGAAGAGTACCGTGATTTTGGCGGAATAAGAATTGAGGACAACATTCTTGTTACACAAACTGGGTACAAAGTGCTTGGTCGTCCAATCCCAAAAGAAGTTGATGATGTAGAAGCCTGGGCAAAATCTTAAGGAAAATTTTTTCAACGCGGAGACGCGAAGGCGCAGAGTAATTTCTCAGCGACTCTGCGTCTCAGCGGTTAAACTCTTCATTATTTTTTATGCATTTCCGAAAAATCTCTGCCTGCTTTTAGTGCATCTATGTTTAGCTGAACTATCTTCTCTCCTTTTTTCTCAAAGATTTTTTTTATTCCATTTTCAAGCGATCGATAAGGAATATCTAAAAACGGAGAAGCTGCACCAAGCATAACCATATTTGATGAGCGCGGAGATTTTACCTGTCGTGCAATTTCATCAGCGTTTATTACAATGTGATGTGGAAGTTTTTCTATTTCTGCAATCAATGCTTTTATATCCGGGTAATCCGGAATGTTAACAAACGGCGTTGTGTTTGTTACAAGCCATCCGCTTTCTGAAAGCCATGGTAAGTAACGTAGCGATTCCATCGGTTCTACCGATATTATTATATCCGCTCTGCCTTCAGGAATTAAATCGCTGGCAATTTCTTTTTCAGAAATTCTCAAGTGAGATTGCACAGCACCGCCGCGCTGACTCATTCCGTGGACTTCTGCTTGCTTTAAGTAAAGATGATTTTCCAAAGCCGCCATTCCAACAACTGCAGCGATTGAAAGAATACCTTGTCCGCCAACACCTGATAATATTATGTCTGATTTCATTGAATTGCCTCTTCAACCTTAACTTTTATTTCCTTCTTACTCCTGCCTAAAGTTTGTATACATTCTCTTCTTGGAATAACAACTGAAACTCCTTCATACAACATTTCCTCTCGAAGAACATTTACCATTTCATCATGGTATTTTGGTAATGGAGTTAAAACTCTAACGTGTTCTGGTTTTACACCAAGACCAATACAAATTTCTTCCAATCTTCCTGTTGCGTGGGAAGCTTGCCCACCTGTCATTCCCGTTGTTCCATTATCAGAAATAATAACTGTAACAGGAGTGTTTTCATATACACAATCAAGTAAGGCCGTCATCCCGCTGTGTGTAAAAGTTGAATCACCAATAACAGCAATTGCAGGATGAACTCCGGCATCAGCAGCACCTTTAGCCATTGTAATAGATGCACCCATATCAACACAAGAGCTGATTGAATTCCAAGGCGGCAACGCGCCAAGTGTATAACATCCGATATCTGAAAAAACTTTTTGCTTGCCAAATTCTAACATGGTTTCATTAAGCGCATTATAAATATCTCTGTGTGCACAACCTGCGCAAAGTTCCGGCGGACGGTTTGCAACAATTGAAGGAACTTGTTTTCCAATCTTAACTTCTAATCCTAAAGCTTTGGCAACAATATCCGGATTCAATTCGCCATCACGTGGAATTGTTCCATCCAACCTTCCTTTAATCTTGCTGTTCTTATCTAAATATCCCTTTAACATTTCTTCAACCAGCGGATATCCATCTTCAAGAACTAATACTTGTTCACACTCGGTAACAATCTTTTCAACTTTAGAAAATGGAAGCGGATATTGCCCGAGCTGTAAAACCGGATGAGGAAATTTTCTTTCAGGGTAATTTTCCATTAAATAGTTAAATGCAATTCCGCATGCAATTATGCCAACTGATTTATTTCTTGCCGGATAGTATGTATTGAAAGATGATCTTTCGGATTCCTGCTCCATAAGCGATTGCAACCCGAGTAAACCTTTGTATCTTTTTCTTGCGTTAGATGGAAGCAGAACAAACTGAATCGGATCTTCAGGATATTTTAATTTATTCACTTGTTTCAATGGACGAGTTTCAATTCCTGCCCGTGAATGAGCAAGTCTTGTAGTTATGCGCATCATAATAGGGATTTTTAATTTTTCAGAAAGCTCAAATCCTTCATAAGCCATATCATAGGCTTCCTGCTGGCTTGCGGGTTCAAAAATCGGAATCATCGCAAACTTCCCAAAGAAGCGAGAGTCCTGTTCATTTTGTGATGAATGCATTGATGGATCATCCGCAACGGCAACAATTAATCCGCCGTTAACTCCGGTTATAGCTGAGTTGATAAAAGCATCGGCTGCAACATTTAAACCAACATGTTTCATACAAACCATTGCTCGCTTTCCGGCATAACTCATTCCAAGACCCGCTTCCATTGCTGTTTTTTCATTTGCAGACCATAGGCTATGCAGTTTTCTTTCAACTGCAGTTTTATTGTGTTGTACATATTCGGTTATTTCTGTAGAAGGTGTGCCGGGATAAGCATAAACACCAGACATTCCGCCATCAATTGCGCCTTGTGCTATAGCTTCTGCGCCAAGTAATAAAAGCTTTTCCATTATTCCTCTCTTTCTGCATCAGGATGGAAATTTCTAAATTTTTAATAACTAAAAATAAGGAAAGGTTAATTGTTTTCTAATTAAAACTGATTAGAATATTTTGATTTAAATGGTGTTAACCTAGGATTTAAAGAATCTTTTTTAATTAATGTGTTAAAAAGATTTTTACCCTCTTCGATTTGATCGGTTTCAGAGTAGATAATCAATAAATTTATTTGCGGATCTATGTAGTTTGGAAATTGCTTTTGCATTCTACGGTAATAAGAAATTGCTTCTTTATACCTTTTTGATGATTGATAAATCGCAGCGATGTTATGTAAAACCAAAGGATTGTTTGGTGAAAGCTTTTCAGAATTTAAAGCATGAACTAATGCCTCATCATATTTTTTAAGTCGATAATATGCTATTGAAGTATAATATTCGACAGGCTGCTTGGAAACATCATAAGGATACAATAATTGATTAACATTTTTTATTTCTTTTACCATATTGGCATAATCTCCGCCATTCTTATATTTTATTGCTTCTATATAACTCAATTCAGAGTTAAGTCTGATGTATGATGTAAAGATTCCAATAACAAAAAGAATGACAAGAATGTATGAAATTTGTCGGAAAGAAAACTTAATGACTTTCAATTTCCCATTATTAATTGATAAAGCTAATCCACCAGCGATTGATAAAAAGAAGTAAGAAGAAAACTTACTCATTGGAAATGCGATTAAAGAAAATCCAACTGTAGATAAGCCTGAGAGTAGAATTAAAAAATAGTTTTCATCCAATTTACTTTTTTTGTAAAGATTGTAAAGGACTAACAAAATAATTATCAGGTAGACAATTGAAGCTGCAACTCCATTTTCTGCAAAGAGTTCTAAAAAATCATTATGTGCGTGAATTGAGTGAATAAAGTAAATCTGGCTGTCAACAAATTCATCGCCGTAATATTTAGGATAAATACCGCTCCATTTCTGCAATCCAACTCCTGTAATCGGATTTTCTTTAATCATCTTTAATGAAGCACTCCAGAAATTCATTCGCAGTTTGTTACTTCGGTTTTCTGTATCGACAACACTTTTAAAATTAGAACCAAAGTCTGCACGTTCACCTTTTACCGGTGGAATTAGTGAAAGTAAGAATGCTATTAAATACACTCCAACAATTGGAACCAGAGTTTTAATTTTATCCTTATGGTCTTTCTTTAGGATGATATAAACTGACAAGGCTATCAAAATTAATATTGAAAGCACAAGAGCAGATCTGCTGCGTGTATAAAATAAAAATGACAGATTAATCACACCTGCAAATAATAAAAGAGGAGTGTAATCCTTATTAGTGTAATTTTTTAATATTAGCAAAAAAGGAATTGCCGGAAGCAGATACTCGGCAGCAAAACCTCTGTGCCCTATTGTTGAACCGGGAATAATTATTTGCGGGAGTGGAATTAATTCCACATCCATTACTTGAAGCAATCCAATAAGACTAAAAAAAGTGGAGGTAACAACTACAGAAAAAGACATTATCCCGAAGAATTTTTCCTCGCCAATTCTATTTAACGCAAATAGACTGATTGTTAAAATAAATATTGATGGAATCAGGTAAGTTAACTGCAAGAACAGCATTTCGGATGAATCATTTATAGTCGAGGTAAGGAATGTTAATGGGAAAAGAATTATCAAAAAAAATAATTTCCTATCAACTGATATTTTCTCTACATCAGATTTAAGCTTATTGAGATAAAGAAAAGCAGGTATCGCTAAAATAAATAGCGCCAGCTTTTGCAGATTATCCATTTCTAAAAGTTTTACAGAAAATACAACTGGTGCAGCAAATGGCAATCCAATTAGCCAAACATATTTATATTGGTGTTTATACTTTTTCATAACTAATTTTAAGCAGTTAAAAGATAGACAAAGAAGTATTTCTCATCAATTGATAGTGTCACTATTTTATGTTCTTAAATACTTATTATTTGAGGACACGCAGTATTTTTTTAACTTCAATTTATAATAATCATCAATAATATTATTTCAATGAATCAGATTACTGAAAAGAAAATAACTATTTCATCACTTGGTAAAAGTATCATAAAAACTTTGGCATATTATGATATTTTTGATTATCCGCTGAACCTGGCAGAAATTTATCAGAATCTTGGAATGAATAGTGTTTCTTTGTCTGACATACAAAATGAGATTGAATACTTATGCGATGCAGGTTTAACATTTGAAAAGAGTAATTTTTATTTATTAAGAAATAACCCAAATTTTATTTCACGAAGATTAGAAGGCAACCGGTTAGCTGCGAAAAAATTAAACTCAGCTTATCGAATGACAAAGTTTATTTCAAAGTTTCCTTACGTGCGTGCCGTACTTCTTTCAGGTTCTATCTCAAAGGGTTATATGGAAGCAGATTCTGATGTTGATTATTTCATTATCACTCACCCAAACCGTTTGTGGGTAACAAGATTATTGCTGATGCTATTTAAAAAAACATTTTTACTTAATTCCAGAAAGATTTTTTGCATTAATTATTTTGTTGATGCTGCAACTCTTGAAATTGAAGAAAAAAATATTTTTACTGCTACCGAACTTGCAACTCTAATTCCAACTTATGGCAAAGAGTTATATGATGAACTATATAAAAAAAATTTATGGATAAGAGAATTCTATCCAAACTTTCCTAAAAGAGACACGATACATATAGTAAACGATACTGACAGCTCAATTAAAATACTATTTGAAAAAATATTTAGTAGTTCCTGGGGTGATAAACTCGATGACTTTGCTATGAGTCTTTTTGAAAAATCAAATCATTATAAATATCACAATTATAATTCGAAAGATTTTCAGGTGGCATTTAAAACATCAAAGCATGAATCAAAACATCATCCTAAATTTTTTCAGAAACGTGTGCTCGAAGAGTTTAATAATAAGCTCAAATCATTTGAGAATATTTATAACATTTCCTTAAAATGAAATGAAAAAAATTCTTTTTACACATTCATATTTTTATCCGTTTGACCAAAAGCAATGGAAAACGCATCAGCCGTATCCACCTTTGGGAACAATTTATGCTGCTGCTGTCATGCGCAAAGAAGGTTACAACGTTTCTTTGTTTGATACCGCATTGATTGATTCGCCGGAATTAATAATCCCGGTAATCAAAAAAAATAAGCCTGATTATTTAGTAATCTATGATGATGGATTTAATTATCTAACAAAAATGTGTTTAACAAATATGCGGGAAGCCGCTTTCCGAATAGCAGAGATTGCAAAACAAAATGGAATAACAGTAATTGAGTCAAGTTCAGATGCTGCTGATCACTATGAAAAATATTTAGACCGTAATGTGGATTTTGTTATTATCGGCGAAGGTGAATTAACTCTTAAAGAACTAATTAATAAGCTTGATAAAAAGGAAAATGATTTTGAGAACCTTGATGGACTTGCATTTAGAAAAGATGGTAAGACAATTAAATCTTCGCAAAGACAAATTCTAAAAGAGCTTGATACTCTTCCAATGCCTGCGTGGGATTTAATAAACATTCATGATTATAAAGATATTTGGTTAACACACAATAAATATTTTTCACTCAACATTGCAACTACGCGCGGATGTCCGTTTAAGTGCAATTGGTGCGCTAAGCCGATTTATGGAAATCGTTATAATGTTCGCTCTCCTCAAAATGTTATTGATGAAATCAAATTTTTACAAAAGTCTTTTGGCGTAAATCATTTTTGGATGTGCGATGATATTTTTGGTTTAAAACCCGGATGGGTTCAGGAGTTTAATGATTTAGTAAAACAAAATAAATTATTATTTAAGTATAAAATTCAGTCGCGTGTTGATTTACTTTTACAGGAAGATACTATCACGGCGCTTGCACAATCGGGAGCTGAAACTGTTTGGGTTGGAGCAGAATCCGGTTCACAGAAAATTCTTGACGCAATGGAAAAAGGAACAACTATTGAAGAAATCCATACAGCAGTAGAACTATTAAAGAAAAATAATATTCGAGTTGGTTTCTTTTTACAGTTTGGTTATCCGGGTGAAACAAAAGCGGATATTAATAAAACCATCGAAATGGTTTTAAATTTAATGCCTGATGAGATTGGTATTTCAGTTTCATATCCATTACCCGGCACAAAATTTTATGAGAATGTAAAAGATCAGCTTAAACAAAAATCAAACTGGACAGATTCCGATGAACTTGCGCTTATGTTTAGAAATACTTTTCCGCCGGCGTATTATAAAAGACTGCATAGATATGTTCATAAAGCTTATAGAAAACGTGTCGGTATAAAATCAATTTTAAATATTATTCGGAATCCACTTTCGGTTAGCGTAAAGAATCTGCGTTCTGCAATTTTAACTTTTTATTATATACCGGCTTCAATCTTAGATTCATTTTATTTAAAGCGACTGGAAAAAACAGAATGACTGCTGCATTCTTTGACTCAGCGGCACCGTATTATGATGAAGCTTTTACAAATTCTGAAATAGGTAAATTACAAAGATCACGAGTTTTGAATTATTTAATTTCTATTTTGCCGAACAATTCCTTAAATATTCTTGAGTTAAATTGTGGAACCGGTGCAGATGCTATTTGGTTTGCAAAGAAAGGTTATAAAGTTTGGGCTACAGACATTTCTGAAAAGATGATCCAAATTGGTCGCGTAAAAGTTGAACAGTTCAATCTATCAGATAAAATAATTTTTGAGCAATTAGATATAAATGAAATTAATGAAAAATATTTTACAACCAAATTTGATTTAGTCTTCTCAAATTTTGGCGGATTAAATTGTTTAACTGAAACTGAACTAAATGCTTTATCAAAAAAATTAAAACACTTGCTAAAACCAGCCGGAAGGTTTGTCGCTGTTGTAATGTCGGATTTTTGTATGATTGAGTCAATCTATTTTTTTTCAAAGTTTAGGTTCAATCAAATCTTTAGAAGAAAAAGCATGCAGCCGGTAAAAGTTAATAACTCAATTGTTAACACATATTATTATAATCCAAAAAGATTTAATGTATACTTTAAAGATGAGTTTATATTGAATAAAACATTAAGTATTGGGTTAACAATTCCACCGTCTTACTTAAATAACTTTTTTGTTAAGAAAACAAATACATTAAAGTTTCTGAATGCAACAGAAAATCTCTTTGGCAATAATTTATTTTCTGCTGCAATTTCAGATCATTATCTGATTGATTTAATAGTTAAAAAATGAAAATCCTTTTAACACATGGTTACTTTCTTAATAATGATCCAAAAGAAAAGATCATTATGAAGCCTTACGCACCGCTTGGAATATTGTATGTTTCGGCGTATCTCGAAAGTAAAGGATTTGCGAACGAAGTGTTTGATACTACATTTTCAACAATGCAGGAACTGCAAAAATATTTGATAGAATTTAAACCAAATGTGCTTGCTCTCTATGTAAATCTTATGACAAAGCTGAATGCACTAGAGATAATTAAATTTGTTAAATCAAATCTTAATCAAACTAAAATAATTTTAGGCGGACCCGAAATAAGATATAATGCAAATGACTTTCTAAATTTTGGTGCGGATTATTTAGTGATTGGTGAAGGTGAGCAAACTTCACTTGAATTAATTACTGCCTTGAATGAAAAAAGATATGAGGGAATAAAAAACATTCCCGGGCTTGGATTTAAAAATCAAAACAATGAAATAACATTTACAGCAGAAAGAGAAAAATTAAAGGAAGTTGATTCGCTTCCGTTTCCTGGCAGAGATAAAATAAATTTGCAGCTTTATCTAAATGCGTGGAAAGAACGGCACGGTGAAAATGCAATTTCAATAAGCACCATGCGAGGATGCCCTTATACATGCAAATGGTGCAGCCGGGCTGTTTATGGATTAAGTTACAGAAGAAGATTACCGAAAAATGTTTGTGATGAACTTGAACTTATACAAAAAGAATACAATCCTGACACTTTATGGTTTGTTGATGACGTCTTTACTATTTCTCATAAATGGCTGAATGAGTTTAATGAAGAGTTGAAGAAAAGAAATCTAAATATTAAATATGAATGTATAACTCGTGCAGACAGATTAAACGAAGAGGTTATAAAGTTATTAAAAGATTCTGGTTGTTTTAGGGTTTGGATCGGTGCAGAAAGCGGCTCACAAAAAGTTATTGACTTAATGAACAGACGTGTTGATGTTAGTCAAGTTAGAAAAATGATATGGCTTTCTCAGCAGTATGGAATACAAGCAGGTACATTTATAATGCTTGGTTATCCTGGTGAAACTGAAGAGGATATCGAGGAAACAATTAAACATCTTAAGGAATCAAACCCGGAGTATTTTACAATTACGGTTGCTTATCCAATTAAAGGAACAGAATTGTTTGCTGAAGTTGAGGCAGTACAAACAAACAATTTCAATTGGGATACAAATTCTGATCGTGATAGGGACTTTAAACGAACCTATAATCGCAAATACTATGATTTTGCTGTTAGAAGAGTAACCAATGAAGTTAACTACAATAAAATGATTTTAAATAATAAATATTTATCTAAGAGAACTCTTGCATTTAAAACAAAATCCGTAGCAGCAAAACTTGGAATGCTCTATTACAGAATTGCAGGAAATTAAAAATGATTATTGAAGAGTTTAAAGATTTAGAAACTGTAAATGGAGTTATTAGAATATCAGAAATCGATGAAACTTTTGAAAAACTATATCTAAAAGTAAGAAGAAAAGAAAATAGGATTTATAGTTATGATGAAATTAAGCTTTTACCTTATGCTTCTAAATTAAATGCACACAAACAAGAGTGGGATATAAGGACTAAATCATTTTTAAGATTTAAAGAATTTTTATTGCGTAAAAAATCAAAACTAAATATTCTAGATTTAGGCTGCGGTAATGGTTGGCTAACAGGGCAACTTGCCAAAGAATTTGAACACAATTATTACTGCATTGATGTAAACTTAACCGAACTTGAGCAGGCTGCTCGGGTATTTGATAATAAAAATATAAAATTTATTTATGCTGATATTTACTCCTCAACTTTTCCCACTAATACTTTTGATTTAGTTGTTATAAATTCGGCTTTACAATACTTTCAAAATATCCCCTCTTTGATGAAAGAACTGTTTTTTATATCAAAGACATACGCTGAAATTCACATTATCGATACACCATTTTATAATGCTACTGAACTGATGCAGGCAAAAAACAGAACTCTTAAATATTACACTTCTCTTGGTTTTCCTGAAATGGCATCAAAATATTTTCATCATACTTTAGAAGATTTTAAATATTTGAGATATAATTATTTATATAATCCTAATTCCCTAAAAAATAAATTATCCGGATTTATGTTTGATGAAGATTCGCCTTTTCCATGGCTTGTTGTTACAAGATGATTTTTAATAACCATGTTTTGTTGTTGACGCCGGGATTTCCAGAAGACGAAGATGATTTTTTGTGCACGCCGCCGGTTCAGGATTATTTATTAAAGTATAAAGAGGTATTTCCTAAAACCAAATTTTCTGTAATAGCTTTTCAGTACCCTTATAAAAAAAATAATTACAAATGGAACGGTATTAATGTTTGCGCATTAGGTGGGAATAATTTACATGCTAAGAAAATTTATATCTGGATAAATGCAGTTAAATGTGCTAAAAATATTAATAATAATTTACCTGTTACTTCCATTCATTCTTTATGGATGGGCGAATGTGCCTTGATTGGAAATTATTTGGCGAGACAGTTTGGCTGTAATCATATTTGCACATTAATGGGGCAGGATGTTAAATCATCAAATTATTATTTAAAGATTTTAAATAGTGAAAAGATTAAGATTATTTCTCTCTCGCAAAATCAGTCTGATGAATTTTATAAAATCATAAAACGTAAAGTTGATGATGAAATATATTGGGGAATTGAAGATCAGGATTATAGTATAAATGATGAACGAAAAATTGATTTGCTTGCTGTTGGATCTTTAATCCAATTAAAGAATTATGGGTTGTTGATTAAAACAGTTGCTGAGATAGTAAAGCAATTTCCAAAAATAGTTTGCAAATTAGTTGGTGATGGCCCTGATTTTTCAAAACTAAAATCCATGGCATCACAATATGGAGTTGATAGCAATATTGAGTTTACAGGTCTGTTATCACGTAAGGAAATTTTTATGCTTATGAGACAGAGTAAAATATTTCTGCATCCTTCAATATTTGAAGGTTCCGGTTTTGTATTTGCAGAAGCATTAGCAAATGGAATGAACATAGTTTCTTTCAATGTTGGATATGCTAAGCAATCTGAAAAATGGTTAATCGCTAAAGATGATAATGAGTTTATTTCCCAGACGAAAAAACTATTATTATCAAATCTTAGTTATGAACCATTTAATATTTTCCCAATTTCAGAAACTGTGCACAAGTATCATCAACTTTATAAGTTAAATTAGATTGTTCAAGTTGATTGTTTGTGTATATAAACCGTTAAAACGGTTAGTATCGTTTTTTCTTTAATTAACCCACGACTTAAGTCGAGGGTTAACGATACAAAATAAATTTGTAACCGTTTCAACGGTTTTTTCTAGAGATATTTATACTTAAACAATCATGTTGAGTAATTTAAATGATTACCGATAAATTAAAATCAATCAATAAAAGATTATATCCGCAAAAACTTTTTTACGGACCGGAATGGATTGTTCTTGGTGTGAACAATATTTGCAATCTTCACTGCAAAATGTGTGATGTTGGGATCGAATATACTGCAAGCAATTTTTATCAAAACTTAATGGGCACTTCTCCCTTAAACATGCCGATGGAGTTAATTAAAATATTGTTTGATCAAACAGCAAAGCATTTTCCTAAAGGAAAGATAGGTTATGCGTTTACAGAACCTTTAATTTATCCTCACTTGATCGAATCGCTGCAATATGCAAAAACAAAAAATCTTTATACATCAATAACTACAAATGCCTTAAAATTAAAACAAAAAGCAAAAGATATTTGCGAATCAGGTTTGAATGATATTTTTATTTCGCTTGATGGACCTGAAGAAATTCACAATCAAATTCGCGGGCATAAAAGTTCTTTTCAAAAAGCTATCGAGGGAATTGATGAATTATTAAAACATCCACCCCGACCAAATATTTCTATATTCTGTGTTATTACAGAATGGAATATCGGACATTTAAAGGAATTCGCTGATTACTTTAAGAAATTTCCTCTTAGGCAGCTTGGGTTTATGCACACTAATTTTACTCCTGATTTTATTGTATCAAATCATAATAAGACTTATGGCGATAAGTATCCGGCGACTATTTCAAACACTGAACAAATTGAAATCAGTAAAATGAATCTTAAAATTTTACTTGATGAAATTACTGAGATTAAAAAAACAGATTATTCTTTTAAAGTGACTTTCTCCCCGGAAATTAAAACGGAAGCAGAATTAGATATTTTCTACAATCAACCTGAAAAATTAATTGGCAAGATTTGCAATGATGTTTATCGCAATATTATGATCAAGTCTGATGGCTCTGTAATTCCAGCTCACGGACGTTGTTATAATTTGAACATTGGAAATATTTATAATAATTCACTTAATGAAATTTGGAATTCTAAAGTAGTTTCTGAATTAAGAAAAGATTTAATGAATGCCGGCGGACTTTTTCCAGCTTGTTCTAGATGCTGCAGTGCATTTTAGTTTAACAATGATATGAATAAAATAATTTTATTTAACCCGCGTAGTGCAAATTCAAAACACAGGATACCAAATTCAATTCTGCAGATTGGTGCTTCCATTCATGGAAAACACGGTTACGTTTTTGTTGATGGAAATCTTGAAAAAGATCCGTGGAATAAAATTGCTTCATACTTAAAATCAAATGAGTTTAAATATTTTGCTTCCACCGTAATGCCGGGACAGCAATTGAAGCAGGCAATTCCGTTTTCTAAAAAAGTACGCGAACAATTTCCAGAAATAAAAATAATTTGGGGCGGCTACTTTGCTTCTAATCAATATAAATCAGCAATCAACTCTGGCTTTGTGGATTTTATTATTAATGGTCCCGGAGATAAAGCTTTTCCTGAATTGATTGATGCAATTGAAAAAGGCAATGATATTTCTGCAATTGAAAATCTAATCTTCAAAAAGGATAGCGAGATAATCAAAACTAAAAAATCGGATTTGTTTGATCAGGATTCATTGCCTCCATTGCCTTATGATTATTTAAACACATTCTATTCGATAGAAAAATATCTTGGCAAGACTTTTCTTGGAAAGAAAACAGCCGCTTACCATTCAAGTATCGGATGCCCTTTTACTTGTTCTTTTTGCGCTGTTGTTCCAATTTATGAAGCACGCTGGAAAGGAAAATCTGCTCAGAATATATTTAATGATCTGATGCATTTGAAAAGTAAATATGGAATTGATGCGGTTGAATTCCACGACAATAATTTTTTTGTCTCTGAGAAAAGAGTTGTCGAGTTTTCAAATCTTATAAAAAATCAAAACATAACCTGGTGGGGCGAAGGGCGAATTGATACGATTGATAAGTATAAAGATGAATCACTTGCATTAATGAAAGAAGCAGGGTGTAAAATGATTTTCTTTGGTGCAGAAACAGGCAACGACGAAATTCTTAAGCAAATGGATAAAGGCGGAACTCAGACTGTCGCACAAATAAAAAAATTTGCAGCTCGATTAAAAAAGTTTAATATAATTCCTGAATATTCTTTTGTTCTCGGTTTGCCTGCTGAAAATGATAGTAAAGTTTCAATACAAATTGATGAAGACATAAAATTCATAAAGGAGATAAAAAAAATTAATCCTGATACAGAAATAATAATTTATGTTTACTCTCCTGTTCCAACTGAAGGCTCTGAGTTATACGAGAAAGTATCAGCAGCTGGATTTAAATTCCCGCAGAAGTTAGAAGATTGGCTAAATCCCGAATGGGAAAATTTTGATCTCAGAAAAAATCCTCTCACTCCCTGGTTAAAACCATTTATGGTTGATAAAATAAAAAACTTTGAAACTGTTCTTAATGCTTACTATCCAACTGCTTCTGATTTTAAGTTAACAGGATTTCAAAAGAAGATAATAAGATTGCTTTCCACTTTTCGTTATAAGACAAATATTTATTTTTTTCCATACGAGTTAAAAGCATTACAAAAGTTTTGGTTGCATTACCGCCAACCAGAAATTGAAGGATTTTATTCTGAATGAAATCAGTTATTAAAAGAATACTTTTCCCGATCTTAAAATCAGTATATAATATCTATTCATCCAAGGAAAGAAGTTACTCTTACAAAGGAATTAATGTTAGAGTTATGCCGGGGGTTTTTCATCCTGGATTATTCTTCAGCACAAAGTTATTGCTTGAATATATTTCACAGAATGAATTAAATGGTAAAACTGTTTTGGAACTTGGAGCTGGTTCAGGATTGATTTCAATCTATTGTGTCAGGCAAAACGCAAAAGTAACCGCCAGTGATATCAATCCAACTGCAATTAATAATATTATAAAGAATTCTGAACTGAACAATGTAAAGCTTGATGTTATCGAATCAGATCTTTTTGATAAAATTGAGAAACGGAAATTTGATTACATAATAATCAATCCACCATATTTTCCTAAGAATCCAAAGAATGAAGAAGAGCTTGCATGGTTTTGCGGCAGCGATTTTCAATATTTCAAAAAACTTTTTGCTCAGTTAAATAATTATAAATCGAGCGAAACAATTGTATTAATGATTCTTTCAGAGAATTGTGATTTACAGCGAATAACCTCAATTGCAAATGAAAATCATTTTAGTTTGGGTATCGTTTTTCAGAAAAAAGTTTTTGGGGAAGCTAATTACATCTTAAGAATTAGTTAATTTAACTCAAGTTCACCGATTAAATAGATCATGCATTATAAACCATAGTCCAACAAGATTTCTGTGAACTTAGGTTTAATGGCAAGAAGTCATTTTAAGTCCTTTTACAGTATGATTATTCGTTTTATTGTCACATCTCAATGTCGTCCTGAGCGGAGTCGAAGGATGACAAATGAATTTTGCGATGATAATGAGTCACACTTCGACTTCGCTCAGTGTGACGAAGGTTTTTTTGTTTTAGTAGATTGCCTGATAAAAACAGTTATTCTATTCTTTAACACAAATTATAAAATCGCAAATAGTATGTAACCAACTTGTCTATACTAATATTAAATTTGTCTTGAAAAATTTTAATTAAATCTAATTGCTTACAAAATATTTAAATAGTAAAATCATCTGGGTACTTCTTGGTGTGGGTGTAATTCTTTACGCTTTATATATTCTTTTCATTTCACATACACTTACTTATGAGGCAGCACCGACTGACAAGCAAAAAATTCTTTTTGTGGCGCAAAGAATTTTAATTGGAATTCTTTTTTTTATCGCGATCTTAAATATTAATAAGCTCCCCATAAAGGAAAGCTGGATTGCGTGGATTATTTTTACAGGATTGTTTGCAAGATTAATTTTAATTCCCTCTTCCCCAATTCTTGAAGATGATTTTTATAGATATCTCTGGGATGGCGCAGTTACCGCTAATGAGTTTAATCCTTATGTATTCAGTCCGCAGGATGTTTTTGAAAAGGATCCAGCAGTACCACAAAAGATTTTAAAATTAGCAGATGAATCAGGTAACGTAATTGATAAAATAAATCATCCAAAAGTAAAAACACTTTACCCAACACTTTCTCAAATCATTTTTGCATTTTCATATTATCTTTTTCCCTGGAGCGTAACGGGTTGGAAACTGATAATGTTAATGGGAGACATTTTTTTACTTTTCTTTTTGATTAAAATCTTACGGGAACTAAAACTGCCGGTTTCTTTCGTTGCAATCTATTGGCTTAACCCAATTGTGCTGCACGAGTTTTTTAACACAGGGCACTATGATTTATTTGCCCTACTCTTTACAGCAATTGCTATTTACTATTATTTAATGGATGAGTTTGTAACCTCAAGTATAACATTGGCACTTGCAGTGGGATTTAAGTTATGGCCGATTTTAATATTTCCAATCCTTTTGAGAAAATTAACGAATCAAAAATGGAAATTGGTTTCTAGTGTTTTTGCTTTTTTAATTTTTGTTATTGTAATATTTATTCCTGTTTTACGTGCCGGGTTTGATCAGAATACAGGATTTACAAAGTACGCCGCTAACTGGATTAACAACGCAGCCTTTTACACCATTCTAAAAGCAACTATTGATTTATTTGCCACAACTTTTAAAATTTATTATGTGTGTGCGGATTGCGTTGCCCGCTGGATAACAGGCGGAATAATTTTAAGTGTTTTATTATTGTTAGTAAAAAAACCCGCAAGTGATAATCTTAACCTCGTTTATAAAATGCTGATAATAATTGCAGTTTCATTTCTTGTAAGCCCAACGCAATTTCCGTGGTATGTTACCTGGATGATATTGCCGCTTGTATTCAGTCCAAAAATATCTTTACTAATGTATGCGTTTCTAATTCCGCTTTATCATTTAAATCCTTTGGGTGGATACTTTATTTACATACAGCATATTCCCGTTATACTTTTATTTTTATATGAGATAAAAAAAGGCTACGGTTTTGGATTTTTTGAGCGCAATTAACGATTTAATTTTTTAATTTAGAGTTGAGATTATCTCAATAACATTGAGGCTCTTATGAAATTAAAAATCTTCTTCCTTCTTGTCCTAACATTCTTAATTATTAATTCTTCATTGTTAATTACTCACGCAACCGTAAGGTTTGTGAGTAAGACCGGCACAAGCACACCACCCTATACAAGCTGGACAACCGCCGCAGACAGCATACAAAAATGTATTAACATCTGCGTTGATGGTGATACTGTTTACGTTGCAAACGGTGTTTATAAAGAAAACCTAGTAATAAACACGGCAATAAGTTTAATTGGCAGTAGTATGGATAGTACTGTGATTGATGGGAGTGGACTTCTTCCTGATTTTGCCACAGTATATTTTCTTGACAAATCATCAAAATTTAAATACTTTAAAATAATTGGACCTGGATTAAGTTCTTTCAGATCAGCTTTAGATACAAGAAGGGCAAATACTATAATTGATTATTGTAGGATAATGAACTCTTATGATGGTATATCAATTAACTTTTCTTCTACAAATATCTATAATTGTTTCATTAGTAATAATAAAAGGGCTATCAGAATTGAAGATCCATCAGATACAAGTAAATCCAAAGTAATAAATTCTATAATTATGGATTCGGGCAATGATTTAAAAGCAATTTATTTACCATTCGGTGGAAATATATATTTACATAATAATATAATCACCAAGGAACTTGGGAATGAATTCTCGACAGGTATAGAAGCAAGAGATTATGTAAATCTGACAATTCAAAATAATTTAATTTTAGGATTTGGAAGTCAGAATATCGGAATAACACAGTATGCTGATTCTTCAAATATTGAAAATAATGTCTCATCATATTCTGATGGGATAGGATTTAAGATTGATAATGGATTAAAAACGTTCTTTCAAAATAATATTTCATCAAACAATAACACCGGTTTAAAGTCGAGTTATGGAATACCCATAAATAAAAACTACAATTTATATTGGAACAATGACATAAATTTGCAGGGAGTTACAATTTCAGATAGTGAGATTGTTGCAGACCCAATGTTTATAATGGATACAATTCCAACAGCAAATAACGATTATGATTTTCATCTTCAGAAATATTCACCTGCAATAGATAAAGGTGATCTAATTATTTTAGACTTGGATGGAACAAGAAGTGATATAGGAATGTACGGCGGACCGTTTGGTGAAACGTATAATTACCAGGATTTAGCCCCACTTCCCCCACGAAATCTTTCTGCTGTGGTTGATTCTAGTATGATATTAGTAAAGTGGAACAGGAACACAGAGGCAGATACTGCTTTCTATAAGGTATATCGGGATACGGTATCAGGGTTTACAGTTGATTCAACAAAACTTGTAAGTTCATCAGCAGATACTTTTTTTGTGCAGCAGAATCCGCATATAAATACAAAGTACATTTACAAGATTACTTGTGTAGATAATCAAGGAAACGAATCAAATCCATCCGTAGAACTTGTAGTTAATATTACCTCAGTTTCAACAAATGACTATCCAATGACTATAAGTGACTATGTCCTTTATCAAAACTATCCAAACCCATTTAACCCAAGCACAAAAATTGGATATCAAGTAAAAGAAAGAGCTTATGTAAAACTGATGGTCTATGATATAAAAGGCGAGCTTATATCTGTTTTAGTAAACAAAGAACAAAACGCCGGCTATTACGAGGCTGAATTCAATGTAGGGAACGGACTCCCGTCCGTTCCGAATTTAGCCAGTGGAATTTACTTATATAGAATTGAGGTACTCGGCGAGGGAAAGATTCCTGTCTACACCGAGATAAAAAAAATGTTGATGATTAAGTGATAACATCACTTAATCAGAAATCCCGATAAAATCGGGACTGATGCTCAAGTAAAACCATTGTCATCCTGAATATTATGACATAGTCAAGCTGTTTTTTAATAATGTTGGATTAATAGATTTAAAGTTTTCAGTATAAGCAGTTCCAGAATTAATTACAGCGCAGACTATTTTTAATAATTTATTTTCAATGTTGTTTAGTACTAAGCGTTTGTTTT
>Ga0172375_10002170_pt1 | contig 30967 bp, 34 predicted proteins | sample LakKiv1m_FD_114537 | JGI IMG/M metagenome (GOLD analysis project Ga0172375, IMG submission 114537) | Freshwater microbial communities from Kabuno Bay, South-Kivu, Congo - kab_092012_11.1m | ecosystem: Environmental > Aquatic > Freshwater > Lake | place: Democratic Republic of the Congo... | reverse complement strand
CTCTTTTACAGGCTTTCCCGTCCATCACAACCATAACTTTCAGGCTCAGGATAGTGCTTCGCAACTCTATACCTCAATCACGCCATCCCAAATCGCAAATAATCGTTCGCTAAGGATCAAGGGGAACACCTCCCAACTGTAAACACTTTACTTATAAGCTGTTTTGAGATTCAAGTCAAAGGCTGTCGAGAAAAACATACCGACAAAGAAGGCAGAACGCTCGAAGGTCTGATTGTCACGCCCAACTGCTGGCAGAAACGTACCAGTGACTTCCACCGATCCTCGTGCATCCGTCGCAGAGCACGCTCAATAATCGCTGCCTTGTTAAGACAAATATTGTCAGGCTGTAGAGGCCCGTAAGACCTATACAAAGCATCGCTCCAGGATAAATCCACAACCGAAGATTTATTTTCATAGGCCTTTTCTCCGCGAGCCTAGGGGTCAGAGAAGCCCTTAAGTGGCTGACCCCCAACCTGCGTTATCCCTCAGGAAGACGATGGAATTTAAAAGGACCATTTGTAGAATACAGTGAACATGATGGGGGACGTCCGACCGGATTGATGGAATATGTGCCCCCTTTACCACACTTGTACGAATCGAAACCTCCCTTAAGCCATTTATCAATATCTTTCTTGGCCGGAACACTCCCAGGGCTTGCTTTTGTATCGTATACCCATTGATCCTTAGCAGCTTCTATCTGCCTTAAATTGTTTACGCATTGCGCAATATCTTGTTCAGATTCAGTCTTTGAACAACCACTGCAGTAGACAACGCAGAAACACGTTAAGATCGAAAGAGTTCTCATAATGAATTTTTCTTACGTTCTATTAACCTGTAAGAAATGCCACTATTTACGAACATGTTGTGGCCTTTACCAAAAGCGGGGATACTTTAGTTCCTCTGGGGTGGCCCTTTATTTCAATTCGAAATCAATTTCACTCTCATTCCACCCCAGGGGAACTCGGTTTCTCGCCACCCGATACTCGATGGACACGTACAGCGAGACCCCTTCTCATTGGCCGCATATAGTTAACGAATAACTGATTCATTAACCTATCAAAGGTGTCACGCTTATCAGCCTTAATTTTGAAATATCCCTTTTGCCCGCTTATTGCAAAGAAACATGCATGAGGACTTAATATTATACGCTTTTTGCTTCCATCCGAATTCTCAACCACAACAAGCCAACTTCCCTTCCACATTGGTTTTGTATTCGTGTAGGACGCTGTTGATAACAAATCCAACAAAACGTTTCTTTCCGCAATTTCTGCACATGGTATCCCTTTTAATTGCTCATCTGAATATTGGGATTCTTGCCAGTTCTCTAGATCGTACAACAGCACGGTTGACGTATTACTAAAGGCAGGAGGATTTATGATACACTGCTCGCTCTGGCATGAACAAAGCAAACTCATGCTTATTCCCGCGAACAACAATCTCAACCAGATCATCACCCCTAATAATCCTTTTCTGTTTTCTTACCTTTCTTCAAGCAACATGAACCCAAAGCATCTTCAGCAAAAGTCCGGCAGTTTCTCCATGCAGTAGTCAACGGGAAACAAAGATTCGCAGTTTATTGTCTAGAGCGGTTTAAATAGAACTATAGCCGTTGTACCATTTCTCTTTCTTGGTAGGGCGGTGAGTCCCTTCACCGCCGCACTTCGGCGCGCAAGGGACTGCGCGCCCTACTATCACATAATGATCCTGTCGGTTATGCAACTGTGACGCGGCTACAGAATATTTTAAACCGCTCTAGCCCAGGGAAGCCCCCTCTCCGATTTTGGTTGCCGTTGATATATCTGCAGGTATGATAACCACCATGTCCAGAAAAACAGATTTCGTCATTGTAAGCACCACGACCGACAGCTTGGGCAAAGCCGGGAGACTCGCCGAAAAGATCGTTAAAAGCAGGCTGGCGGCATGTGTCCAGTACATGCCAATCCGCAGCATTTACCGCTGGAAAGGTAAAGTCGAGAAAGCCAATGAATACCTGCTTATTTCAAAGACCAGGGCATCATTGGCCGGGAGGCTGCTTTCCTTTATGAGGAAAAACCATTCGTACGAAGTACCGGAAATTGTTATCACTCCGGTAACAGGCGGGTTAAAGGAATATCTTTCCTGGATTGATAAGGAAACCGGGAAATAGCATTATCTGCTCTCCCTTGAGGAAAACAAGGTGACGGTGTTAGATACCACCCCTCACCCGCACCCTCTCCCCCAAGGGGAGAGGGAATATATGGAGAGAAACTCTTGAACACAAACACGACAACAGCACAGAACAGCGCGGGACTGGTTGAAACCAGGCTGGCAAAGATCCAGCTGCCCAAAGAGGGCCTCAAGCTGGAATGCGGGAGTACCCTGCCGGAACTGACCGTTGCCTACGAAACCTACGGCGCCCTTTCCCCGAAACGCGACAACGTCATCTTTATCTGCCATGCGCTTTCAGGCGATGCCCACGTTGCCGGTTACCACGATGACTCCCAAAAGTCTGCCGGCTGGTGGAACGATATGGTCGGCCCCGGCAAAGGGATAGACACAGATCATTATCATGTCGTCTGCGCAAACATACTCGGCGGCTGCAAGGGCACTACCGGTCCTTCTTCAATAAACCCAAAGACCGGCAAGCCCTATGGTTCAGCCTTCCCCAGAATCTCAATCAGCGATATTGTCTATGTTCACCGCCTGCTCCTGAAAGAACTCGGCATCGAGCGGCTTGCAGCTGTCATCGGCGGTTCGCTCGGCGGCATGCAGGCTCTTGAATGGACAATCCGGTATCCGGAGGCCATCGACCACTGCATCTGCATTGCGGCAGCCGCAAGCCTTTCGACACAGGCTCTGGCTTTTGACATCGTCGGACGGAACTCCATTACCGCCGACCCTGACTGGCAGGGCGGAGATTACTACGGCACAGGCCGCTCCCCCGAGCATGGTCTGTCCCAAGCGCGGAAGATAGGCCACATAACCTATCTTTCTCCCGAAATGATGACCGAGAAATTCGGCAGGGAGAAACATAATAACGGCGATGCAAACGCAAAGTTCGCCACGAATTTCCAGGTGGAAAGCTACCTCTCCCACCAGGGCGACAAGTTCGTGGACCGTTTTGACGCCAATTCCTATCTCCATATTACCCGCGCCATAGACGAATATGACCTGATTGAAAGATGCGGAAGCCTTGAAAAGGCGTTTGATGCCATACAGGCCAAAGTCCTGGTTGTGGCGCTGAGCTCCGACTGGCTGTTCCCGCCCGAACAGTCGGTGGAGATTGCTAACGCCCTGCTCCGCGCGGGAAAACAGGTGTCATACTGCAACCTCGAGGCGCCCCACGGCCACGACGCCTTTCTCATTGAGATCAAGCAGCTGGGACAAGTCCTGAGGGCGTTCCTGCCATGGGTCGGCGCCGGAAAGAGATCCCCGCAGGACCCCGGCCCCGGGGAAAAAGAAGAATACGACCACATCATCGACATGATCCGGCCAAACACCCGGGTGCTCGACCTCGGTTGCGGCAATTCCATACTCCTCTCCCAGCTTGCCGAAAAACGCAGTATCACCGGGATCGGCGTTGATATAGATCTGAACCACGTGATCGAAGCCATAGATTCCGGCCATGACATTTTCCAGGCGGACATAGATACCGGTCTGGCGATGATCCCTGACGGCACATTCGACTACGCGATCCTCAGCGAGACCCTCCAGGTCGTGCGCAACCCCAGGTTCGTCTTGAAAGAAATGCTGAGGGTTGCAAAAAAAGGAATCGTGACATTCCCCAACTTCGGCAAGTGGTCGCACCGCCTCCACCTGTGCGCCACCGGCCGCATGCCCAAGGGAAACTCCCTGCCGTTTGAATGGTATGAGACGCCCAACATTCATCTCTTTACCCTGAGGGATTTTATTGCTCTTTGCAGGCAGGATGGTATTAAGATCCTTAATACGGTCTGCATAGCAACGTGCCCTGTTGGCAGGCTGCTGATTAATATCGGCCTTCGCAACCTCGGGGCAGACCGGGTCCTGGTAAAGATCACAAGGGACGACACCGTTGAGCCGAACCATTGACAAGTAACCGGAGACAAGACATGGCATCTAAAGAAGACATCGTAAAACTGGTTCCAGGGATCATTGAAGAGCTTTCGAAATGCTGGCAGTGCCCGGTCAGCGCGAACACCGAGAAAGGCCTGAACCTCGCCGGCCAGCAGGCTGTGCATGGTGTGCTCAACGATCTTATCTCCGTGCTGTTTCCCGGCTGTCACGGCCATAAGCCCATCCCCGAAAACGAGCTGAAGAAGTTCATGACAAAGAAACTGAAGGCTGCGACATCAAAACTCAGGGAACAGGTCGACAGGGCCTTCGAATATGAATGCAGGAAGGATCACTGCGCAGACTGCGACAAGTGCGGCGATAAAGCCCGCGATGCCGTCGAGCACCTGGTTTCCTCCCTGCATTCGATCCAGGAAGTCCTCCAGCAGGACATAGTGGCGGCATACGAAGGTGATCCTGCGGCGAGGTCCGTAATGGAAGTAGTGCTCAGCTATCCAGGTGTTTACGCGATAATAGTGCACAGGCTCGCACATCTTCTCTACGAAAAGAACGTGCCCCTGATTCCAAGAATCATGTCGGAATACGCACATACCATCACGGGCATCGACATACATCCCGGCGCGAAGATAGGCCCGGGTTTCTTCATCGATCACGGGACGGGAGTTGTTATTGGCGAGACTTCCATCATCGGCCATCACGTCAAACTCTACCAGGGCGTTACACTCGGGGCGCTCAGTTTTGAGAAAGACGAGAATGGCCGGCTTGTCAAGGGAATCAAGCGCCACCCGGAAGTTGAAGACAACGTCGTGATTTACGCTGGCGCCACAATTCTCGGCAGCAAGACCATCATAGGGAAGAATTCAGAGGTGGGCGGCAATGTCTGGCTTACTCATTCCGTCCCGCCCGGCTCAAAAGTCTACAATCAGCAGCCAAAACCTTTGATAGAAACTAAGCATTGATTGACGCGGGGGAAACAGATATAACGTGCCGGTCAGGAATTCAAAGTTGAACCCGCGCACCCGGTACAACTTAAACATCAAGGGTAAATTAAAACACAAACGGGGAGATACGACATGGCAACGAAAGAGTTTTTTCCGGGCATAAAGAAGATAAGGTACGAGGGCCCGAAGTCCAGGAACCCCCTGGCATTCAAATGGTATAATCCAAAGGAAGAAGTTTCAGGCAAGACCCTGCGCGATCATTTGCGCTTTTCAATCGCCTACTGGCACACGATGAAGGGCGGCGGCGCCGATCCATTCGGTTCACCCACATGGATGCGGCCATGGAACGCTTCCAGCAACCCCATGAAACTCGCAGAAGACACCATGCGGGCGGCATTCGAATTCTTCACAAAGCTCGGCGTGGACTACTACTGCTTCCACGACAGGGACATAGCCCCCGAAGCTTCCACGCTTGCCGAGACAAACAAGAGGCTGGATAAAATAATCTCGCTGGCAAAAAAGCTTCAGTTGAACACCGGCGTCAAGCTTCTCTGGAACACTTCCAACATGTTCAGCAATCCCCGCTTCGCGCATGGTGCCGCCACCAATCCCGACGCGCATGTCTTTGCCTATGCCGGCGCACAGGTAAAGAAGATGCTCGAGACGGCCCTTGAACTGGGCGCCGAGAACTACGTCTTCTGGGGCGGACGGGAAGGCTACGAGACGCTTCTCAATACGGACATGAAGCGCGAACTTGACCATCTCGCCATGTTCCTGAGAATGGCCGTGGAATACGCCCGGGAAATCAAATTCAAGGGCCAGTTCCTGATCGAACCCAAGCCCAAGGAACCCACAAAGCACCAGTATGACTTCGACAGCGCTACTGTGATTGGGTTCCTCCGGAAATACGGACTGGAGAAATATTTCAAGCTCAATGTCGAGGCAAACCATGCAACGCTCGCAGGGCATACCTTCGAGCACGACCTGGCCATCGCCTCAATCAACGGCATGCTCGGAAGTGTTGACGCAAACCGCGGCGACCTGCTCCTCGGCTGGGATACCGATCAGTTCCCGTCCGACCTGTACCAGACGACTTTCGCCATGTACGTCATACTCGGCCAGAACGGGCTCGGGAGCGGCGGATTGAATTTTGACGCCAAGATGCGGCGCGGATCAACAGACCTGGAAGACCTGTTCATTGCACATATCGGCGCAATGGACTCGTTCGCACTCGGGCTCAAGATTGCGGCCAAACTGCACAAGGACAGGACGCTGAGCGATTTCATCAAGAAACGTTATTCGTCTTTCGACACCGGAATCGGCGCAAAGATCGAAGCCGGCATGGCGGACCTCAAGGACCTCGAGGTGTTTATCCTGAAGAACGGCGAACCCAGGCAGGTCAGTGGAAAGCAGGAGATGCTGGAAAATATCATCAACCAGTACCTGGTTGGCTGATCTATAAACAGGGGGATAGAAAAAGATATTCGCGAAGAAAACATGAAGCGCTCTGGCGTAGAAATGAATCCTTCAAGAATCATCGGCATGGCCAGCAGTTTCTACGACTCCTGCGTACTGTTTGCCGCATCCGACGCCGGGGTTTTTGCAAAGCTTGCCGAGCTGAAGAGTGCAAACGCGGAAACAATCGCCCGCGAATGCGGACTAAACAGCCGCGGCGCAAAACTCCTGCTCAATGCGTGCGCGGCGCTTGGACTTCTTGGCAAGGACGGCCCGGATTATTCGAATACCCCGGAAACCGCTGCATTCCTGGTACCGGGTTCGCCAGCTGACCTGAGCAGGGCAATACGCTACAACCGCGATGTTTATTCGGCATGGGGCCGTCTCGCGGAACTGGTGAAAACCGGCAGACCGGTTGAAAGGCCGGAAACCCATCTTGGTGAAGACAAGGACCGTACCCGTAATTTTGTGCTCTCGATGCACGGCCGGGCCATGGGCATTGGCCGCGCCGTCGTACCCCTGCTTGATTTGAAAGGCAAAAAGAAACTTTTCGACGCGGGCGGCGGCCCCGGCACATATTCCTCGCTGATCGCCAGGGCAAACCCGGAAATAAAATGCACCGTTCTGGACCTCCCGGAAGTGGTCAAGATTGCCGGCGAACTGATACAGGCGGAAGGCCTGCAGGACAGGGTAAACACAATGGCAGGCGATTACCACATTACGCCGTTCCCGAGAGGAAATGACGTCATCATTTTTTTCGGCGTCCTGCACCAGGAATCTCCGGAACAAATCATCGAGATTTTCCGGCGCGCATTCGATGCGCTGGCACCAGGCGGAAAAGTTTATGTCCTTGATATGATGACCGACGCCTCCCATGCGCGGCCGAAATTTTCAGCATTGTTTGCGGTTAACATGGCGCTTACGACCCAGAACGGCTGGGTGTTTTCGGATGAAGAACTTGCCGGATGGCTGACCACCGCCGGGTTTACCGGTTTTTTGTGCCGCCCGCTCCCCCCGCCTATGCCGCACTGGCTGGCTTCCGCGATAAAACCATAACCCTTTCAAAAGTCTGGCTTTCTATCAGGCAATCAGCTATTAGGTTCAGCCATGACAAGAATCTTATTCCTTTGTTACGCGAATTCCGGCCGGAGCCAGATGGCCGAGGCGTTTGCCAGGGTACGGAACCTGAAAGATATTGAAGTAGTAAGCGCCGGCACTGTGGCAACACAAGTTCACCCCAAGGCCGTAAAGGTAATGGCCGAAACCGGAATTGACATATCAGGCCAGAAATCAAAAGCGCTCAAAGACCTGAAAAACAACCATTTCGACATAGTGATAACCCTCTGCAGGAAAGCAGCAGAAGAATGCCCCATCCTGCCCGGTCATCCCGAAGTCGTCGCCTGGAACCTTCCGGATCCGGTCGGAGCCAAAGGCACCGAACAACAGATTATGGATGTATTCAGGAAGACTCGTGACGACATCCACCGGCTCGTGGATGATTTCTTCGACAGGGGTTACCTCTCCGCACTGCTTGCTGCACGGCAGTGCGAAAGTATCATCCTGAACGGCATTTCCGACGGCATTCTCGCGCATGATCTTCAAAGACATATTTTCTTTTTCAATACCGCGGCAGAAAAGATCACGGGTTACAGCAGTAAAGAAGTAATGGGACGAGACTGCCATGACGTGTTTCCCGGAAACTTCTGCGGCGGCAAATGCCTGTTCTGCGAAGGCATCATTCCTAATATAGAGACCCAGAAGCAGAATCTCGAAATCACCATAAAAAGCGGCGAAAAACGCCGCATTGATATGACAATAAGGGCAATGACCGACACAAGGGGCAAAAAGGCCGGGTTCCTCGTATCGTTCCGCGACCTGACGCGTGAACACAACCTGGCAAGGCGCGTCGGCGAAGCTGAAAGTTTTTCGGGCATTCTCGGCCGCGACAAGACAATGCTTGAACTTTTCGACCTGATTCGCGAACTGGCCGACAACAATGTGCCAGTGCTGATACAGGGAGAAAGCGGTACCGGAAAGGAACTCGTGGCGGCGGCAATACATAATGAAGGACCCCGCGCGAACAAGCTGTTTGTTCCCGTAAACTGCGGAGCGCTGCCCGAATCACTGCTTGAAAGTGAACTTTTCGGCCACGTAAAGGGCGCATTCACCGGCGCCATCAGGGACAAGAAGGGCCGGTTTGAACTCGCCGACGGCGGAACAATTTTCCTGGATGAAATCGGAGATATCTCGCCGGCAATGCAGGTTAAACTTCTGAGAGTTCTCCAGGAAGGCGAGTTCCAGCGCGTCGGCAGCGAAAAGACAATCAAGGTCAACGTCCGGGTGATCAGCGCCACCAACAAGGACATTACCAAGGAGCTGGCTTCCGGCAGGTTCAGGGAGGATCTTTACTACAGGCTGAGCGTTGTTCCCATTCGCCTCCCGCCACTGCGCGAAAGACGCAACGATATTCCCCTGCTCGCCAACCATATACTGGCAAACATCCTGCACGAAAGCGGGAAGAAGCATGCCTCAATCTCTCCCGCAGCCATGGATACGATGATCTCCTATGACTGGCCGGGGAATGTGCGTGAACTCCAGAACTGGATTCAGTTCAGCATGGTCAAGTGCAGGGGCAGCATGATTCTTCCTGAACATCTTCCACCACACAGTTCAGCGAAAAGTCTTCCCGGCACCAGCCTGGAGCCCCTGAAGAAACAGCGCAGGCGTAAACTGAATATCGATTCCGTGCGTGAAGCCCTTGCCAAAACACAGCAGAACAGGGTTGAAGCCGCAAGAATGCTGGGCGTCTCCCGCGCCACATTATATCGATTTCTTGATGATGCCGGTATCCCGGCCTGATTCTGCCCCGTCCCCGCCATTCTGTCTCAGCGTGAGACAAACTCGCTGCTTCTGTCTCATTTACCTTGCCGAAAAGCGACATCCGGTCATTTGATCCTTTTATCGCCTATCCCACTAGTTATTGAAAGCCAGGGTCTTATGACAAACTTGCGCGGGGCGCCGGTATTGGCACGGATTTAGCATTATACAGCACAGAATGACGAGGAATAAGAGAATGAATAATGGTGCAAACATACACATTAAGGAAGCGCTGGAGATATCGAGGAAATTAACGATCCTGGCAGATGAAGGTGAAGCCTCAAGCAGGGATGATGGATGTTCGGTTCTTTACGGAGTTATACGAGATTGCGCCTACAAGATAAGGGGGCGGGCAGAAAGGGAGCGGGATGTTCACAGGGTGCTTGGAATCTGGAATGAAGAACCATTAAGGGAAAGAAATACTGTTAAGGCTATATAATGAATAAATACCTCATAGCAGCAATAGTAACAGCATGGGCGTTAAGTGGAGCCTGCGCCTGGGCTGATGAAGGATGGGGAACAGATTTTGAGAACGCAAAAAAACAGGCATCAGACAGCAAGAAACCGATTATAGCTGTTTTTATGGGATCGGACTGGTGTCCGTGGTGCATGAAACTGGATAAGGAAATCTTATCACAGGAGGAATTTACGAAATATGCCAGGGACAACATGGTGAGATTCCTGGCAGATTTTCCCAGGAAGCAGAAACAGCCCGAAGAGCTGTCAAAGCAGAACAAAAGCCTGGCCGAGAAATACGAGATCGAGGGGTTTCCAACAGTTTTGCTGCTGAACGCTGACGGAAAAGAGATTGCCAGGACAGGTTATCGCCAGGGAGGAGCGGCAAAATACATGGAACACATTAAAACGCTTATTAAAGCCAAAGAGCAGAAAACGGAGAAGAAATAATGAAAACAACTTCACTGTTTCTAGCAACGGTTCTCCTGGCGGTGTTTATGGCGCCTGCAAATGAACCGGCAGAGACAAAGGTCCCTGAGGCCAAGGCCCAGGCAACCTGTCCCGTAATGGGAGGTTTAGTTGACAAAAATATTTTTGTAGATGTGAAAGGCTACAGGCTATATGTCTGTTGTAACAGCTGTATTGCAAAGGTAAAGGCTGATCCCGACAAATACCTGGCAATAATAAAAGCCAATGGCGAAACACCGGCAAAAGCACCGGCTTCAAAAGATGAATCCAAAAAGGAAAAAGAAGAAAACAAGGATGCTGGAAAATAGCACACGTTATATTCCTCCCAGTAGTAATGGCTACGACCAGGCCGTTACGAAAAAGGGGTCGGGATTCATAATCCCGACCCCTACCTTTTTAGGTGGCTGGGACCTGTATAATAGGATAGGTTGGAATCAGATATGAATGTGAGAAATTCTTCCACAAGCGAAGTGAAGTTAAAGGGGTTACCGCTTAGCCCCGGCCTGGTAATTGCACGGGTCTGCATGTTCAACGAACACAGGCACAGCAACCTCCCTGATTACAAGGTAGAAGGATCGGGTGTGGAACTTGAAATAACCCGCGTCCAACGCGCCATCGAACTTGCTGGCGCCAGGCTTGAAGATGTCAGGAAACAGGTTTCAGATCGCATTGGGAATGCCGAGGCCGGCATATTCGTCGCCCAGAAGATGATCCTCGAGGACAAGACCCTGCTTGAAAAGGTTTCTGACCTTATACGTAACCATCTCCTGAACGCCGAAAACGCAGTTACATCGGTTCTTGATTCATACGAATCGCGTCTCCAGGAAGTGGATAACGAATACCTGAGGGAAAGATCCTCAGATTTCGGCGAGGTAAAACGGAGACTGCTGGACATACTTTCCGACATGAAGCCATCGCTCCAGTGCTCTAACCAGCAGCATTGCCAGAAGGGCAAGAACAGGATAATCGTTGCCGAAGAGCTCACCCCTTCCCTAACCGTAGATCTCGACACAGGCAGGGTGCTCGGATTCGTCTCAGAACGCGGGGGGCGAAATGCGCATGGCGCCATCCTGGCAAGGGCACTGGGCATACCGGCCGTCAGCGGACTTTCAGGGTTCCGCCAGAAAGTGGGGTGCGGCACCGAACTGCTCGTGAACGGCGACACCGGTGAAGTCGTTATCTGGCCGAGCGAACAAACCATTACAAAAGCCAGGGTCGAACACAGCAAGCCCATGATGCTTCCGGTTTCAGCCAGTCCGGTAAAAGGGCTGAAAGTAATGGCCAACATAAACCTCGCCTCTGATACCAGGGAAGCGCTGGAGATGCAGGCTGAAGGCATAGGTCTTTACAGGACTGAGATGGAAATCATTGCCACAGGCAAACTGCTCAGCGAGGACGACCTGTACGAACGTTATTCCTCCGTGGTGAAAGCCATGAAGAAACTTCCTGTCACCTTCCGGGTTTTCGATGTCGGCAGTGACAAGCCGTTTCCTTTCCTGAAGATACCAGTCGAACAGAATCCCTCACTAGGATGGCGGGGCGGCCGTCTCCTGCTCGGCAAGAAAGAACTGCTTCGAAACCAGGCAAGGGCGCTGGCGAGAGCTTCAGCCCATGGCCAGGTCAACGTGATGTACCCGATGATCATTGATCTCGAACAGTTCCTGGAATTGAAAGCTCTCTTTGAAAGTTTTACCAGGGACCTCCCTGAAGGCAATTTAAAGCACGGGGTCATGTTCGAAGTGCCTTCCGCATGTTTTGATGCAAAGGAAATCCTGGAAGTCGCCGATTTCGGGAGCATCGGAACCAACGACCTGATCCAGTACCTGTTTGCGATCGACAGAAACAATGAATTTGTTGCTTATGACTACAAACCGGCTCGACCGGTCCTGTGGAAACTGATAAAGATAATAGCCGAGGCTGCTGCAGCTACCGGAAAACCACTGTCGGTCTGCGGCGAGCTTGCCGGTGATCCGGAACATATACACCGGATCAGCGAACTAGGCATTGATACTGTGAGCGTAAGTTCACGGCTCATAACACAGATAAGAAACGAGATGGAGAAAATACTAAGAAACAAGAAAGGAATAACGAAATGAAGAAAACAAAAGGAACAAAGACCGAAAAGGCGCTGATGGCGGCATTTGCAGGAGAATCCCAGGCGCGTAACCGCTACACCTACTTCGCCGGCAAGGCCAAAAAAGAGGGCTATGAGCAGATTGCCGCAATATTCTCGGAAACCGCGGACCAGGAAAGCGAACATGCCAAACGCTTCTTCAAATTCCTGGAAGGAGGTACGGCAGAGATAACCGCGGCATTCCCGGCCGGCGTAATAGGCACCACGCTTGAAAACCTTAAGGCATCAGCCGCCGGCGAGGAACACGAATGGACAGATCTTTATCCATCGTTCTCCAAGGTAGCCCGTGATGAGGGCTTTGAAGAAGTGGCAAAAGTTTTCGATGCCATTTCCGTCGCCGAAAAACAGCACGGCAGGAGATATACGGCCCTGGCGAAGAATATCGCCGACGGCAAAGTATTCAAGAAAGACAAGCCTGTCGTGTGGCGCTGCCGCAACTGCGGGTATCTCCACACGGGCAATGAGGCGCCGGACAATTGCCCCGCGTGCGCCCACCCGAAGGCTTATTTCGAAGTTCTCGGAGAAAACTGGTAACAATCAGACACAAGGAGGACTGGCCTGCAGGCCAGTCCTCCAACTTCAACGGAGACAGCAGGAATGACCTTCAAGGAATGCCCCAATTGCCACTATAATTGGCCTGACAGGTATACATTCCTGGCCGATCCAAAAACTCAGCTTGTTGGCTACCAGGCGAATTTTGGAAACCTGCTTGCCGGATTCTTTCTCTTCCAGCACAACATTCCAGAATGCGGCACCTCCCTCGCTGTCCCGGCCGAGGCATTTAAGGATATGCATGACGGCCCGATCTTCAGGGAACGCAAGACCGGAAGCCCGGAATGTCCCGGATACTGCCTTCACTCAAGTTCGACTGACCCATGTAAAAATGCCTGCGAGTGCGCTTACGTCAGGGATGTTCTTCAGAAAGTCAAACAATGGCCCAAAGGGAAGTTGTTAAAAACGGCATAAGATAGCCACCATGAACCGTCTGAAGTTCAGCATGTTCGGCCTGGTTGCGGTACTGTCTGTGCCGTTCATCTCTTTGGGAACCGGCAGACAGCCATTCTCCGTATCAGGCAGCATTACGGCAATACCGGGAGGGTCTGCTTCTGTTTCCGTCTCGTTCACCGTGCCACAGGGCCACCATCTTTATGCTGACAGTATTTCCATTAAACCGGTAACGGATATAAACCTTGGTCATGGCAATATTCCCCCGCCTTCCAGGGAACAAGACCCGGCCGGTGACACCGAGCGGGATGTTTATACGAACAACTTCACAATAACCTACGAGTTGCCTGCTTCTCCTCAAAAGCCCCTTGAACTTGTCATCAACTTCCAGGGGTGCAGGGACCAGCTTTGTTTTCCACCTGTTACATCCAATCTGATTCTTTCCCCGCCCGGCACGATATCGCAGGCGTCCGCGGGACAACCGCAAGCATCCTCCCCCGCCACAACCTCAAGCAGGGACACCGGAAAGGACTGGAAATCGCTAATGAACGGCTTCCAGGTCAGCGGCAAAAAAGAAGGCTATATGAGTTCCGATGCATTCCTGAAATTCATGGCGGATTCCGAAAAAGGCGGCGGCACAAAAACAGACAGGATCAGGGACATGTTCCAGAAACATGGTATATGGACGTTGATTGGCATTCTCATGATTGTTCTTGGCGGCCTGGGCCTGAACCTGACGCCCTGCGTCCTGCCGATGATACCCGTAAATATCGGCATAATAGGCGCCGGGACCGGCGCCGGCTCAAAGACGCGCGGACTTCTGCTCGGCGGAGTTTACGGCGCGGCCATTGCCTTGACCTATGGGTTACTCGGATTAGTAGTGGTCTTTACCGGCTCAAGATTCGGAGCTCTTAACTCCTCGTACATCTTCAACGCCGTCATTGCCGCGGTGTTTCTTGTCCTCGCCGTCGCCATGTTCGATGTCCTGACAATAGACTTCTCCAGGTTCCAGAAACCAACCTTACAAGACCAAGAGAAGAAAGGAAAAATATTTACTGCTTTTGTAATGGGAAGTGTCGCAGCCCTGCTGGCCGGCGCCTGCGTTGCGCCTGTTGTTGTCACCGTACTTCTGCTTTCCGGGGATTTTTACCGTCACGGCGAAATACTCGGCCTGTTCCTGCCTTTTCTCCTCGGCGCAGGCATGGGGCTTCCCTGGCCCTTCATGGGCGCGGGATTCTCGCTTCTTCCCAAACCCGGCAGATGGATGGAGAGAATCAAACATTTCTTCGGCGTCGTTATTATTGGAGTAGCGCTGTATTACGGACACCTTGCCTTCACTTTATTCATGGATAACCGTCCGGAAAACAAATCAAGGGTTGAAGCAGCACAGCAGGAGAGCATCAGGCAAGGCTGGCTGGTATCGCTGAAAGACGCCCTCGAACAGGCAAAGAAGGAGAATAAACCCGTTTTTGTGGATTTCTGGGCAAGCTGGTGCAAGAACTGCCTTGCGATGGAAAAAACAACATTCAGGAATCCGGAAGTCATGAAACAGCTTGGAAAGTATGTGAAGGTGAAATACAGGGCTGAGCAGCCTGATAGCCCCGAAACCAACGCAACCATGGAATATTTCGATTGTTTTGGCCTGCCGACTTATGTTGTTCTTGTGCCGGTTGAGGAAAAAAATGAACAGCAAAACCGATAAGCTGAGCATTGTGGTTGTGGGAGCCTCGGGAGATCTCGCAACAACGAAAATATTCCCCGCTCTTTTTGCGCTCTTCTGCCAGGGGTTCCTGCCTGCCGGATTCAGGATATTCGGATTTTCACGCACACCGATGAGCCATGAGGATTTCCGCAAACACATTATAGAACACCTCACCTGCAGGTACGTGCCTGACCACTCCTGTTCTGACCGAATGGATGAATTCCTGGCCGCCTGCTTCTACCTTGCCGGCAATTACAATTCGCGCGAGTCATTCCTGGACCTGTATGAACTGATGAAGGCAAAGGAAGAGTCCCCGGTGAGTAACAGGATTTTCTACATGGCCATTCCCCCCTCCGTCTTCCTCGACACCTCACGCGCCATGGCAGGCGCCGGGCTGGTCATCTGCGGCCACGACCAGGCAGCATGGTCCCGAGTAGTGATAGAGAAACCTTTCGGCAAGGACAGGGATTCGTCGGATATCTTAACCCGCGAAATGGCAAAGGTTTTCTCGGAAGACCAGACCTTCCGCATCGACCATTACCTCGGCAAGGAGGTCATCCAGAACCTCATGGTCCTCCGTTTCGCCAACCTGATTTTTGAACCGGTCTGGAACCGCTCGTACATCGAGAAGGTTTATATTGACTGGAAAGAAGACAATGGAGTGGGAAACCGGGGAAGATATTTCGACGAATTCGGCATCATCAGGGACGTTGTCCAGAATCACCTTCTCCAGATTCTCGCGCTTGTCGCCATGGAAAAACCGCAAAGTATGACAGCAAACAATGTCCGTAACGAGAAAGTGAAGGTCCTTAAATCAATCGCCCCCGTTCAACTTAAAGACATGGTAATAGGTCAATACCAGGCAGTGGAACGAAACGGTATCCGCCAGCCAGCCTACACCGGTGAGCAGTTTGTTCCCCGGGAGTCGATTACTCCTACTTTCGCGGCGGCCGTCCTGGAAGTGAACAACGACAGGTGGCGCGGGGTACCTTTCGTCATCACGGCCGGCAAGGGCTTGGACAGCAAAACAACAGAAGTAAGGATAAAGTTCCGCCAGTTGCCCTCGAACATTTTCTGCGAGAACCCGAAATGCCTCCCGGCCAATGACCTGATCATCAGGATCCAGCCGGATGAATCAATACTTCTGAATATCGTAAACAAGGAACCAGGCCTCAGTCTTTCCCTTGTCGAAACCAATCTCAACCTGAGGTACCAGTCCGCTTTTTCCGCCAAGATTCCTGAAGCCTATGAATGCCTGCTCCTCGATGTTATCGAAGGCGACAGGAGCCTCTTCATCCGTTCGGATGAACTGGCCGCGGCATGGGATATTTTCACCCCGGTCCTTCATGAACTTGAGGAGAAGAAGACCAAACCTGAACCATACGTATTCGGCAGCTCCGGGCCCGCGGGAACAGAGCGGCTGCTGAGGTGACAACCCTTCCGGCTTGCGCGATGAAATACAGACAGTTTAATACAATCCACGAAATGACTGATGAATGCGTAAACCTGCTCAGGCAGCATATGCAAGCCCGTGGCAGCACCCCGCACGCCATAATGCTGCCGGGTGGTCAGACACCCCGGCCGGTTTATGAAGCTATCAGGCATGGCCCCTTCCCTGTATCACCAAATCTCCATGTCATGATGAGTGACGAACGAATGGTCCCCGAAACCTCGCCGGAAAACAATTTCGCACAGACCACCGGAATGCTTTCCTCACTTGGCATCCCTTCCTCACGGATAATGAAAGTGCAGACCGGCCTGTCATGCCATGCAGCGGCAGAGCAGTATCACAGCGATATTTCAGCCTTTTTTGAACGCAATGGCCGCTTAAGCCTGGCGCTCCTCGGACTGGGTTCCGATGGCCATACTGCCTCGATCTTCTCCCGGGATGATATAAGAAATGCAAAGGGCCGATTCGCGATTCCGGTTATCCGTGCCGTTAAACCCGACCGCGTGTCGGTCACTCCCGCTACTATAACCATGGCAGAGAAAATCGTTTTTCTTGCAGTCGGCAGTGAAAAAGAGAAGATTATCGGGCAATTGAAACAGGAGCCCGGTTCTGTGATCGCGGGACAGGTCGTGGAGGCCGCTGCAAACGTGGAATTGTGGTTTTCAAAGCAAGGCAATCAATAAGGAGTCTGGAGTTATGGCAAAGAAGACATGCAAGGGCAACCACAAGGGACATCTCTGCGTTCTGGTAAGCGAGAACAAGATCGACGAAATCAAGGAACTTGTCGGAAAACCAAAGTTCGTCTGTTTCAACTGCGGCCGCGCTGCTGACAGCAAAAAGAACCTCTGCAACCCCATGCCGCTGGAAAAATAAGGCGGGAAACGATCATTCAAAGAAATCGTCTTTTTTTCGCACACCCGGCGTCCACCTGTCCTGCCGAACAACGCAAGACAGCCTTCACGAACATAAAGAGGGCGAACGGCACTACTGCGCCGTAGAAGACAAGTTTCAGCGGATTAAAATAAGGGACCTGGTACTGGAGATTCGTGTAAAGGTTCCAGAAAATCACCAGGCATGACAACCATACCGCGGAGAAATTCGGCAGCATATCTCCGGAATGAAGCAGTCTTAATCCGCCTGTGCGCCGGTGACTCCCAAACGGATAAAAAAGATCACTGCCCATGAAACCAAGCTGATCGAGAACGATGTGGGCTCCATAGGCGCCGAAGATTACCAGTCCGGCCAGCCAGTCCCAGAGTGCCGTTCCAGCAATCGCAAACATCAGGCCGATGACAAAGCTGTGGCTCCACTCTCGATGCCAGGGAATAAAGACAGGAGTTATTCTTTTCCCTTCGGCAGGAACCATCTGGAAAGTCGGACCATCCAGAATGTCTATGGTCGTCTCCGCCTCATAATCCAGCTTGATGCCGCAGAGCAAAGGCGCCGAAGCCTCCTTATACTGAACACAGGCCTCCTCGACAACAGACTGGTCAGTCCTGACAACCGGCCCGATTGTCACTACAACTTTTCGGCCGGGCACATCGAACTTCACTTTGTACTGCCGCCAGAGATCACTGCCCAGACGGATGGTGTTTAATTTTACATTAACCGGTTTGTCCATTACAAAGGCTTCATTAATAACCCCCGCAATACCATTGGCCGTATCCTGTGGATCCGGATCAAGCGGGTCCGGCATGATCACGCAGTCATTCTTACTGTGCTTATACAAGAATTTGTAAAACTTAAAGTCCATCGTGTCCGGCAGTAGTCCAAACACTCCCCCAAGAATAAAATACAGAGGATTGCCGTCGGCGCCCGCCCGCACAGCTTCCTGGAAGAGTGAAGCGAAGGCAATTCCAACTGAAAAATGGGAAAGACCCTTCATAACTTTAAAAAGCAAATTTCGAATAACAAATGTTCAACTCTGAACTCCGATTGAAATACACCTGCCAAAGATGATTAAAACAAAAGATTCGTCGTCTTGCCGATACTCCCCCAAAAACTGCAGTGCAGCAAATTTCGAATAACGAACTCTCAATTCTCAACTCCGACTGGAACACGCTTCACCGTAGATGATGTAGACAGACGGATCTCCGCAGTATGCACACTCTTCGCACAGATACGGACAAGCTCCTCGCACTCGCAGAGCACCAGAGATATTGTTTCAGAGACAGCAATCTCTTTCCGCAATATAATACGGAGACATACATCGGTCTCCCGAAGCTCCTTCAGGACAATTCTCATTTTATGGATAAAGTCTTTCCGTGACTCCGCGCTCTGAGCTTCCCCATAATTAAGAGCAGAAGAAGCACCGGACCGCACAATTTGAGCCGAAAGATAATTCCCGGTCCTCGTGTCCGGCAAAGACTCTGCAACGACCATCACCGACACAGCAAAATTAATTAGCCGGCCTTCTAAATCGAACTTCTTTTTCTCTTTCTCATTCATTCTATTCTTTCCTCACTTCAGAATTCTGCAATCGGAGTTCGTTATTGGACATTTTCTTACAATAGCAGACCGAGCCAGCCAGCCACTTTCGGTCCCACGCCAGACATATTGCAGGCCATGGGAAGCAGGATCACACCCAGGCAGTTCATCCTCCTCGATCCGAACAAAACCGGGATCAGGCCAATCGCACCGCCAACAGCCATGACCGCCAGTCCCGCCCGGCCGGTTACGAAGAAAACAATTGTAATTATCAACACCAGCGACAGGACTGACAATCGCGTGTAACTGCATTTTTCCATCAGCCTGATTGTGGATTTTGTCAGGGGACCAACCATCAGGAAAGAAACAGCGCCCGCAATTGCAACTGCTGCCAGCACCATGTAATAGTCGCTGTAAGATCCTGGCAGATGCAACCCGCGCATCAACCAGGCCCCTCCCCCGCGCGTAATGCCCAACCCGGGCACAAACAGAAGAAGAAAACCGCCGGCATAGTAGACAATCTTTGATGCCCCCTGCGACACCATGAATGCGCGGTCATTACGCAGCGCCGTCGCGTGACCGGCAAGAAGTCCGCCCACACCGCCTGTGATCACGGGAAAGAATGCGGCAAACCCGCCACCAAGTCCGCCTGCAAATGCTCCGCACAACATCGATCCGGTTGTCAACCCGGACGAGAGTGCCGTTGACTGGAGCGGCACTTTTACCCCGCTAACAATATTCAGAATCAGCCATGGAACGGTAAACAAACCCACAAATGCCGGCATAATGTTCTGGAAGGCCACTGTCACGGAAACCGGTGACCGGTATAACAGGATAAAGCCGAACAAACCGGAAAGGAGAAACGTCAATAGTCCCGCCCCCGTTGATCTCCACGAATCCAGCAGTTTCCCGAAACCCCCGGTACCTGCCGTCCCTCCCTTGGGCCATTCCGACATCAGCATGAAACAGATAACACACCAGAGGATCCAGTGAATATGCGGCTCGAAGACTGTCCTTGCAACGGACAGAAATCGCGGCGCCAGCGGCCCGACGGCAAACACCAGGATTAACAACCCTGCCAGGCTTCCGGCAGCTGTAATCATCGTCCCCTCGTACCCTCGACCGGACATCAGGTATTTCTGGCCCGGAAGAACAATAAAAAGGGCGCTTTCATCAGGAGCGGCCAGAAAGATTGAAGGTATAGTGCTCATCATTCCGTAGCCGACAATCATCCCGGCAAACAAAGGAACAATTACCTCCGGCGGACAGGATGACATATCAAGCATGATAATCGTCAGGCCGATGACGTTATAAACATGCAGGCCCGGTATGCATGCAAGGACCGAGGAAACCGCCGCCCCCGCTATTGCCGATAAAATGATTAAAAAGTTCATAAATAAGGCACAAAGGAACAAAGGCACATAGGCACAAAGTTTTTCAGGAGTTTCTGATCTTTCTGTTTAAACTGCTTAACATTCTTTCGATTTCCCTGCTTCCCTCATACAATCTGGAAAAGACTTCTTTGTTGAAATACTCCAGATTCAATCCAATCTCCAATTGCGTCTGGACCTCGTACAACGAACTTATGGCTACATGGAGGAATCTCAGGTAATCAGCCGTGGAATTCCGCCCGTATCCTTCAGCAATATTGCTCGGAACGGAGACTGCACTTCGCCGGATTTGAGAAATCAAACCATACAATTCGTCTTCCGGCATTCTTCTGGTCAGAGAATATACGTCTGTCACAAACTGCATTGACTTCTGCCAGACAATCAGATCCCGATACGTTCTCACTTGCTTTTCGCTCATTCTTACCTCTGCCTTTTTCTGTGCCTCTGTGCCTCTGTGCCTCTATTGCCCTCTAATGTCACCGGCGGAACGCAGGATCAATCTTAGATTACCGCCTGCCGAAACGTTCAGACTTCCTACGACATCAACTTTAGCCCTGGCCCCTGGAAGATGTTTCCCTTCCACCAGCTCACGGGCCAGCGTCGAGTAAGCAGCCACCCTTATCTGTCCTGAGCCGTCATCAACCGTAAACGACGCTGTATCAACCCTGCCTTTCTTGTTCCCGACATACGCTTCCTTCACCACCACGCCGCTGATCCGCACCAGGGCAAAATTCATCATAGGCGTGATTTCGGAAACTTTGACCAGGGGAACATCGCTGTGCGAGGACATCAGATGCAGGAAGAACAGTCCGGCGACGGCAAGTACCAGGGCACCATAGCGTATGGAACGGAGAAGCGGATTCCTGGCGGAATCGGCATAACAATAAGGACATTCATCCACCGGCCCGATGAACCTTTCACAGCTGGGACAAAATGCTTCCTTATTCTGCTTTCTTCCGGCAATACCGTCATTCATGTTGGAGGGCTCCAGCAACGAGAAGTACGCGGAATGTACCACATCATGAAACGACAGGTATGTAAGGTTGAACCCTGATTTTACGTGTAGGGGTTCGCCTGACAAGACATGTAAGGGTTTGCCCTACAGCAAGAAAGGATTACTCCTTCTCCACCTGCATTGTCTCGACGCGCAGGTTGGTACGGTGGTCCGAAGGAAAACACTGGATATCCATGTCCTTGATCATCCAGCGCTCATCTATCTTTTTGAAACTCTTGACGAAAAGGCGGCGCACAAGTTCCCCCCTGTCGTCATATCCTTCGGCCTGGAGCACCATATGCTGTTTCTGGTCTATCCACAGAAGCACCTTTTTAAACTGTCCCCTTTCGCCCGCCGGCGCCGGCGCTTCGATGACAAAACAATCCTGTCCCCTCAGCGTCTCAGACCTGATGGTCTTGCCGCCGGGCCACCACAGGAACGACAATGTCAGGTCCATCCAGCTCACATCGGTTTCATGGAAGGGCCTGAAAAGATCAGGAAGATTCGTCGCAACCAGGGGACTGCCGGCGGAATAATCAAACCTCGAGGGACTGCCCGGACTTCGGGTAACAGTCATCTGTTCAAGTTCCTTGCCGAATGCGTCAAGAACCAGGTACTTCGCAACGGCAGGAGTGCGTCCAAGATTAAGGGCCATTTCGACATTAAGCGCGCGGGTTAAAACACCCTTGCGCTTCCTGACCTCGAGTTTGCCTTTTATGATAACAGGTTCCCGCGGCAGCTGGCCCCTGACATCTTCAAGCAAACCGGAGCCATCCGGAAAGCTGGTGTTTGTCTGTGAGAAAACCGGCAGTACGAAACAGCACAGAAGAAATATAAAAGAAGAAGACAACTTCAAATGCCGTCACTCCTTGTCGGGCGGAGGCGCCGCACACGGGCCGGCATTCTTGTCGGCTGTTATCGCGCGGTCAATGACATCGCGAACCTGGGCCAACCCCGTGGCAGGAATGATGATGGCATCCCTTCTTCCTCCCACATCTTCAGTAATCTTCAGGAACCTGCCCCTGGGATTTTCCTTGAGGTCAAAAGAGAATAGTTTTCTCTCAATATGAACCTGTTCATTGAGTAACTCCGTATCCACAGTTTTACCCCCCAGTTACTTGGTTTACAGACACAATCGCCATTGTGCTGCAAATTGACTTAACATTATGTAAAATCTACCACAATTTCAGCCCTTGTCAACCAGCGAAGCTTGCCATGGCAGGTTCCCCCGCCTCCCCTGAAACCTCACATCCATAATCCTTATTCCGCACCCAAACTAAGTTGCATTGAGAGTTCAGTTTGTGATAGTTTTGCGCCCATAGTTGGGCCATTTTGAACTACAGGGAAATATGGTGTTACTGCAGACATTGAAAGGAAACTAGCATGACAGGATCAATTGCAGCTGTTGGTGCCGGCCTGGTGGCAATCGGAGCCGGGCTCGGTATCGGTAAACTCGCTGGATCTGCAATGGAAGGCATTGCACGCCAGCCTGAATTCGCATCCAAAATCCAGATCAACATGATCATAGCGATTGCGTTCATTGAGGGACTTGCCCTTTTCTGCGCAGTTGTCTGTCTTCTGGGTCTGAAATAACTGAACTGAATGTCATCGTTCTGCGCGGAGTCAAGATGTCGGACGAATCATCTCATTCCATGGTAACCACGGTGCCTGCAGATAACGCGCACGGCAAGGAGAGCGGATCCTTTCTGAGCGTGAATGATGTATCGCCATCCATGATGGGCCTGACCTGGCTCACCTTCATCCTGATGACGATAATCCTCTACAAGGTCGCCTGGAAACCGATACTCAAGGCCCTTGACATGCGTGAGGACTCCATCCGCAAGGCACTGGAAGACGCCGAGAAGGCACGGAAAGAAACCGCGGAGCTAGAGGCCAGGCAGAAGCAGATACTGAAGGATTCCGAAGCTGAGGCGCAGGCAATAATAGCAGAGGCCAGGACAGCAGCCCGCGAGACAGCCGAAATGATCCAGGCCAGGGCCGATAAAGAATCCAGGGAACTTATAGAAAACGCGAGAAAAGAAATCTCAAGCGCAACCGAAAAGGCCCGCGCAGAACTTCGGAAGGAAAGCGCGGAGCTGACAATCGCCCTCGCAACAAAAGTTATCGGCGAGAACATGGACAGCGAGAAAAACCGCGTTCTGATACAGAAAATGATAAAGGAGAATTAAACCTTGTTGCTTCACACAAAGGCAGCAAAACGTTACGCGAAGGCGCTGTTTGAGCTTGCCCGTGAATCGGGACAGGCCGACAGTCTGCGCGCAGAGCTGGAAACAATCCAGGACATGCTCAACAAGATTCCAGCGCTTGCCGTATTCATGCATAACTACATGCTCCCCTCCGCAGTCCGCCTCAGGACCTTGACGGAACTCTTTTCGGGCAAAGTCGCCCCGCTGACATTCCGGTTCATCATGTTTACCGACAAGAAGAAACGATCCGGCATCTTCAGCCAGATATGCGGGGAATTCATCGAACTGCACGACAGGATGAAGGGAATCGTGAAGGGGCGGATAACCTCCCCATTCGAGCTCAACAAGCCTGACTTGGAGGCTGTCACAGGTTTCGCCCAGACAAAGACCAGGGGCTGGCTGAGCCTTTCCCTTGTGGTTGACCCCGGACTGCTCGGCGGATTCCGCCTGAGGCTGGGTGACATTGTTTACGATGCAAGTACTGCAGCACAAATGGAAATACTTAAAGAAAAAATGATCAACGCGTAAACTGCGTTGGGAGAAACACATGGCTATTGATTTAAAACCTTCGGAAATATCCTCGATCCTTAAACAGCAACTGTCCGATTTCGACAGGCAGGTTGAAGTCTCCGAAGTCGGAGTAGTATTGAGCGTCGGTGACGGCATTGCGCATGTCCACGGACTGGGTGGCGCGATGGCAGGCGAAATTGTGGCGTTCCCGAACAACATATCCGGAATGATCCTCAACCTGGAGGAAGACAATGTCGGCGTGGCAATCTTCGGCGAAGACTGGAATGTCAAGGAGGGCGACGAGGTCAAGCGCACCGGGCGAATAGCCTCAATCCCGGTCGGCGAGGCAGTGAAGGGCCGCATAGTTGACGCGCTGGGTACTGCTATCGACGGCGGATCACCGATCACCGCCACGGAATTCCGGAAGATCGAAGTAAAGGCCCCGGGCATCATCGACCGGGCCGACGTGCGCGAACCGCTTCAGACCGGCATAAAGATCATCGACGCACTGACGCCGATCGGCCGCGGGCAGCGCGAACTGATCATCGGCGACCGCAAGACCGGCAAGACAACAATAGCGATCGACACCATCATCAACCAGCGCGGCGAGAATGTCTTCTGCTTCTACGTCGCAATCGGGCAGAAACGCTCCACCGTCGTGCAGGTTTACGAAACGCTTAAGAAATACGGCGCAATGGAATATACAACAATCATTGCCGCCACAGCCTCGGACCCGGCACCCATGCAGTTCCTTTCCCCTTATTCCGGCTGTGCGATGGCGGAATACTACCGTGACAGCGGCAGGCATGCCCTGATCATCTACGATGACCTGACGAAGCAGGCACAGTCATACCGCCAGCTTTCACTTCTCCTGCGCCGTCCCCCTGGCCGCGACGCATTCCCGGGCGACATTTTCTATCTCCACAGCCGGCTTCTTGAGCGAGCCTCGAAATTAAGCCCCGAAAAGGGCGGCGGCACTCTCACCGCACTGCCACTCGTGGAAACACAGGCAAATGACGTTTCAGCCTACATCCCGACAAACGTTATTTCCATCACCGACGGCCAGATATTCCTGGAAACAGATACGTTTACAGCCGGCCAGCGCCCTGCAATGAACCCAGGCATATCCGTCTCCCGCGTGGGCGGCGATGCCCAGGTCAAGGCAATGAAGCAGACCGCCGGCTCGTTGCGGCTGGAACTTGCCCAGTACCGCGAACTGGTTGGTTTCGCGCAGTTTGCCTCGGACCTTGATCCGGCCACAAAACGCCAGCTGGAACGCGGCCACCGCCTGATGCAGCTTATGAAACAGGATGTCCACGAAACCCTGCCTGTCGCAAAACAAATAGCGATTGTTTACGCCGGGACCAACGGCTACCTGGACGATATGCCGATTCACAGCGTTCGCGCCTTTGAACAGCAGCTGTACGAGGCGCTGGACAGGGAACCAATGGAATACATTAAACTGATAAACAAAACTAAAGTCATGACGGATGAGGTCAAGGCGGCACTTAACCGCGTTCTCGAACAGCTTACCGGCAGGAAAAGCGGCAAGTCGTAACTTGACTCACGGACAGACGGAAGACCGGCAGTACCCATGCTGACACTCAAGGAATACAATGTTAAGCTCGCGCGGCTCAAGAATACCCGCAAGATGACCAAGACCATGAAAATGGTCTCGGCCAACAAACTCCGTAAAGCCCAGAAGGCCCAGAAAGACGCCGGTACGTTTGAAGAAAAGCTCAATACAATTGTCAGCCGCCTCGGGGTTGAAGTAAGCACACAGGACCACCCCATGCTCAACCCCAAACGCGAAGTCAGCAAGGTCCTTATCCTTGTATTCGCATCGGAAAAAGGACTTTGCGGCGGATTCAACAGCAACCTGAACCGGAAAACGGCCGACTGGATCTCAAAGAACACGGCGCGGTTCAAGCACATCGAGATGAGCTTCTCCGGACGGCGCGGTTACCTTTTCTTCAAGAACCGGGCCGAAGTGAGAACGCATTACGAAGGTGTTGCATTGAAACCATCGATTTCCTCCGCACACCGCATAGGGCGGGACCTGCAGGCGGCGTTTCTCAACGGGCAGTTTGACGAAATCTACGTGGCCTATAACCAGTTCGTAAGCACCCTGACCCACAAGCCTGCGGTTGAGAGGCTGCTCCCCATGGATGTTTCAAAGCTGTCCGGCCCCGCAAAACAGGCAGAACAGGGAATGTGGATTTTTGAACCGGCAAGGCATAAGCTGCTTATGACCGTCATACCCAGCCTGATTAACCTCAAGATCTTTTCGATTCTCGTCGGAACATCGGCTGGAGAACAGGGTGCAAGGATGACAGCAATGGACAATGCCACCCGGAATGCTGACGAACTGATCGAGCATTTCACCCTGCTCCGCAACCGGGCAAGACAATCTAAGATCACGAAGGAATTGACTGAAATTGTGGGCGGCGCAGAGGCGCTGAAATAGCGCCGGGCGAAACCCGTTTGAAGGGAGCATGAAAATGAAGAGTCCAGAAAAGCAGGGAAGTTCAGGAAAGATCACACAGGTGCTTGGTGCCGTTATTGACGTAGAGTTCCCGGAAGGTGAACTGCCGCCCATCCAGACGGCGCTCCAGGTTTCTAATTCATTCATAAGCGATAAGCCCTGGAACCTGACACTGGAAGTTGCACAGCACCTCGGCGAGAACACCGTGCGCACCATCGCCATGGACTCAACGGACGGGCTTGTCCGCGGCGCCGAAGTAAGGAACCTGGGCGAAGGAATAACCGTCCCTGTTGGCATCGGCACACTTGGCCGGGTTGTAAACCTTCTCGGCGAACCAATAGACAATGCAGGTCCAATCAAGCATGAAAAACGCATGCCAATCCATACTTACGCCCCGAAATTCTCCGAACAGGATACAAAGGATGTCGTGCTCGAAACGGGAATCAAGGTCATTGACCTGCTGGCCCCTTACAGAAAGGGCGGCAAGATCGGCCTGTTCGGCGGCGCAGGTGTGGGCAAGACCGTCTTGATCCAGGAAATGATCCACAACATTGCAACGGAACATTCCGGCTATTCCGTATTCGCCGGCGTTGGAGAAAGAACCAGGGAAGGTACGGCCCTTTACAGGGAAATGCGCGAGTCCGGTGTTATTACAAAGACAGCGATGATTTTCGGCCAGATGAACGAGCCGCCTGGCGCACGTGCCCGTGTGGCCCTCTCCGCCCTTACAATCGCGGAATACTTCCGCGAGGAGATGAAACAGGATGTACTGCTGTTCATCGATAACATATTCCGGTTCACCCAGGCAGGCTCAGAAGTTTCCGCCCTTCTCGGGCGCATTCCTTCTGCCGTGGGTTACCAGCCTACCCTCGGCACCGACATGGGCGAACTGCAGGAAAGAATCACATCCACCAAGAACGGGTCGATTACATCAATCCAGGCAATCTACGTGCCAGCGGACGATTACACTGACCCTGCCCCGGCAACAACTTTTGCACATCTGGACGCAACCACCGAATTGTCGCGCCAGATATCCGAACTCGGCATCTACCCGGCAGTGGACCCGCTGTCCTCGTCGTCAACAATGCTCAACCCGGACATCGTGGGCCAGGAACATTATTCCGTTGCACGCGGAGTGCAGGAAATCCTCCAGCGCTACAAGGAACTGCAGGACATCATCGCGATCCTCGGAATGGATGAACTCTCCGAGGAAGACCGCCGCACGGTCGAACGCGCGCGCAAGATCCAGAAGTTCCTGTCCCAGCCGTTCCACGTGGCAGAACAATTCACAGGAATACAGGGACACTACATCAAGCTTGCCGACACTATCCGCTCGTTCAAGGAAGTACTGGAAGGAAAGCATGACAACGTCCCTGAACAGGCGTTTTACATGGTTGGCAACATTGATCACGTTCTCGAGAAAGCACAGAAACTGCAGAGCTGATTACCATGAGTTTCAAGCTGACAATCATGACGCCGCAGGGCCCCGTGTTTGAAGACGAGGTGGAATCGTTCTCAGCACCCGGTACAAACGGTTATTTCGGGGTTCTCTCCAGCCATGCCCCAATGGTTGCCGCCCTTGGAAGCGGCGTCCTGAAAGTCGAGAAAGAAACCGACATACAGTACTACGCGATAAGCGGCGGTGTGGTTGAAGTTGACAGGAAACTAACAACCATCCTTGCCGACCTGATCAAGAAAGTTGCCGGCCCCGAAGAAGCCGAAATCGAGCTGGAGGAAATGAGCTCCCCTACCCCCGCCGGACACTGAATAATTGATTACGCGTACTAAGCGCTGAATACTGGCTTTTGGTTTCTCTTCTTTGACTTCGAAACTGGTTATTTCGCGTCGCCCCGACCTCAGAAGAGTCGGGGCAAGCGACCACTTGGCCTCTGAGGCCGACGTGGCGTTATTGGACATTGGTTTTCTTCTTTCCGGACAGCACCTCCACCGCTTTGCGACAGGATTCCGCCTCCTCCGCGAGACCGGCATCAGAGAGGAACTTCTGCATTGCTTCGTATTTCTCTTTCGGACCAACCCTGGTGACCCAGCATACCTTCGCCATGCATTCGGGGCAGAAAAGCAGGGGCCTCTTATCGGATTCGCCCATGTGGTTGCTTCCGCACATGTCACACTCATAGGCCGTGCAATGAAGCATTGAGAACATGTGGCCTGTCTCATGCGCTGCCAGCTTCAAGGTCCGGCGCAGGCAAAGCAGTTCGGCCTCCTTGTTCTCGTCTGGGTTCCCGAACCGGCACAGCGACCAGACTCCGACACGCTGGTAAAGAGACGCCTGGCCAAAAACAAAGTTCCACCCTTCCCCCGGCCACAGGTCGGACGAGGTGAAAGCCAGGAACATTGCGGCATCGTCCGGCAATTTCGGCCGCAGGACATTGTCGAGGACAAATGTCGAAAGAATCTGTTCGCCACCCACAAGAGGATGCGTTCGCCGGGCTTTCTCCGGTATGATACTCAGCGCAAGATCGTCCTTCGTTACCACTGGAAGGTTATAGAAACAACCGAGATAATCCGCGGTCTTCTGAAGTATAAGCCTCTGTTTCTTCGAGAAATCACCAAGCGGCTGAATATAAATCGTTTTACGCTTGCCGCCAGGCGTTACCGGGTTTGAATTGATGTATTCCTTGTAAGACTGCCCCGGTTCCTTGTGATGTGACAGCCAGTCCACCGGGCCCGGTTTCTCTATAGGCTTGTGCAACGGCTTCAGCAGTGAGATAGCTGCTTCCAGCACAGCAGACGATTCAGAATCCTTCTGATAGGCAGTTGATGCTGCTACTGCCAGCATGATCAGCGAGACCGCTGACATCATCTTCACGGAAAGCAACTTTTGAAACCGGGTTTTCATTTTCGCACACGCAGCATCAGCATTTATTCATCCGGTTGCAGTTTGGACACCTGATTACCCGCGTTTTATTGCGGCGTTCCCTGTCAGGAAGTTGTTTGCCGCAATATTGACACCGCCAGTTAATCTGCCAGAAAAACATGCTGAGGATTATGTTGAAAAACGCCAGGGCCGCCAGCCAGGCATACATCGGCTGGAGCATGGTGTGCCCATCATCTTCCGCCCACTGCTTTAACCCCATCATGAAGAAGAACAAAGTGGCGCTGGTAAGGATATAAAAGACGGACAGGCAGTAAACAAACCTCAGATTCTTAAACCTGCCCTGAGGCAATGCCACAACTTCAGGTTCCGGCGGCACCGTAACTGCAGGCTCCTGTGCTCCAATCGGCGCATTTATCGCAGCAGTTTCTGTATTTACAACGCCGCCCGAAAAGGTAGTCACGCCCGGGAGAACTTTTGCCTTACGGTAACCAACAATCAGGGAGGCAATTACGAAAAGAATGAAATCCATCGAATATCCATCCACACCGCACTGCCGCAGGAATAACTGCCAGACAATTACTGTTAATATACCTTCAACATTACGCCTGAATACGCGCCAGGAACGGTACCAGAGAGCCTCAAAACACAGGCCCGCGAAAACCAGCGCGCACCAGGTAATGAAGCCCGTCGTAAAGTCCTGGGGCTTGAATATGCGAGCCGCGAGAATTCCACTGGCGATCCAGGTGCACGTGAACACAAGGTTGAAACGGAACATAACCTTAACCTTGAACCCATCCTCCGTCCTGGGATTCACTTCCCCGCCCATCGGCACAGTCCCTTCCGGCAATGGCTTCTTTTCCCTGGTTTTCGGGACCTTTCTCCGGGGATTACGGTAGACCAGCTTACCTATGGACAGCACCATCAGGGCTAATGCCATGCCGTCCCATGTGTTGCGTATTTCTCCCGGCTCTATTACGGATTCGGACGGATTGGACGGATTATAGTAGACCTTGACGGTCCTGCCGACCGGATACTGGTCAATGACCTTCTGCACATCCTTGATCCGTCCGCTGTTGCGGTTCCCGTAAACAAGCCGGGTATTGAAATACGAATCCTTGTTCACAAGGTAGGAGTACCCGACATCCGGGATATAAGTAGGGCTGTCTCCTTTATGATTGGTCTGAACACTTGAGGAACGGACCTGGCCGTCGACTGAAGGCCATTTAAGCGAAGCGTTGGCCTTGTAGATTAGATTAGTGCCGTTGTAAAAAAGGACCGCACCAATAATAAACAATAAAAGCCCGATCCATGGTCGATATCCTATGTCATACTTCTTCACGAAGCATCTCCCGCATCCCCGCCAGTATCCGGCGGTGCATCGCGGAGTTGTTGGACAATCTGAAGGATCCTGTCCTTGAATTCAGGCGGCGCCTCGACGCAACCCCAGCCGCGGGAAAGCTGGAAGACGCCGTCAAATGCCATATCGTGATAACTCCGTATCAAATGGGGAATGTTCTGGTCCAGGAGGATACGGTCCAGGATCTCGCCCTGGATCCCGCTCTCCACTGCAACAATCTTCTCGTATCTGTCCATTTGCCATGCCTAAATCGGAAACTTGTCAAGCGCTCCAGTCAAGCTCCAAGCATGCTCGCAT
>Ga0172375_10002168_pt1 | contig 30983 bp, 23 predicted proteins | sample LakKiv1m_FD_114537 | JGI IMG/M metagenome (GOLD analysis project Ga0172375, IMG submission 114537) | Freshwater microbial communities from Kabuno Bay, South-Kivu, Congo - kab_092012_11.1m | ecosystem: Environmental > Aquatic > Freshwater > Lake | place: Democratic Republic of the Congo... | reverse complement strand
TTTTAACATCCTAACTATCACAAATATAAGCACCTCAGGCATCCAATTCACAGATGCTTTGTATACCGCTACATTAAATGCTACCTCGGGAGTTAAAAAGTTAAGCTTTGCCACAGGATCAAGCATAGTGCATACGATCACAACAACCTTCAATGTCGCCGGAACAAACAGCAGCAACCGGCTTATCTTAGCACCTTTGACTTCTGGAAAAACCTGGTATCTTAATGCCCCAACTTCTACAGTAAGATATGTAAGCGTAAGCTACTCAAGAGAAGCTACGGGTAAAAGGATAACTGCCATCTACTCTTACAACGGCGGTCACAATACTAACTGGACAATCCGCAGCGGCAGCTAAATCTTCTGTTTCAAAACAGAAATATGATAGTCCCTTTGTTCCAAAGGATGCACAGATCCGATTGTGCGCAAAACATCCGGCATCATATAACGCAGGACTAATTGATTATAAGCCGCGTCACAAATTCGCATTGGCTCTCCAATATTTTCGGGATCTGCTTTTTCAAAAAATGTTTTATCATCTAATGCGGAAATTAACATATTACGCGCCTGAAGGTCTGCCATATTACCTAAGGCTTCTATCAAGTTACTCTTCATAGTGGCACTGCCCTCTTGGTAAATAGCTGATATTCTAGCCATGGATTCATTTGGAAAAACTTGCAGGATTCTTTTAGCAACAAATAACTCTTTTGTTCTGTCTATTTTTTTGTTTTCCACAATTTGTTCTCTTGGCAGTTTAAGTAAATCTAAAGCAGCATCAATAGCCTCCTGACTTCTATTGCTAAAAGCAACATAAATCGATTTATTAAGATAATCTTCCTCTACGATAAAAGTAATTTCTTTAAGCTTGTCTATCACATTTGTTACGCTTAAAGCCTTCAACACGTCAATTTCCGATTCTTTGCTGGCAGAAAAACTGGCTTTAACATAAGGTTTTGATGGTTCCTGGGCATTGACTAAAGCCAGCAAACCCATACACATCATCAGAATTAAACTTCCGGTAATAAATTTTTTAGTCATTTAATCAATCCTCCTATAAGAATCTTTTATTGCTGTGATGGCGTTTTGTCAAAATCATAATAATCAAAAGCCGGCCGCGTACGTTGCATTTTTTGCCAGACAACATGGTCACTATCCCCCCTAAGATATGAATCAAGGTAAACAGTGACTACTGTTTCGGATACATTATCCAAAGAATAATGCATTTTACCGTGATGAAAAGTATCGATAAAGTAAATGCCGCTGTTGCAAGTTATATAAAATAACCTTGAATATTTAAAGTCATCCGGCGAAACAGGCTGCTCTTTACGGAATCCAATCACATTGCTTCCATAATGCCTCTTTGGATAATTTACATTATCAACACTTTTTTCTAAAGCTATTCTCATATAATTATTTTTTATCTCGGTGGAAGTGTTGCCTTGAGCATCGGTTACTCTAAGAGTTACGGTATAATTGCCGAATGATTCATATGTATGCGTTGGATTTTGCTCATTGCTAGTCCCCCCATCGCCAAAATCCCATTCTCTTGAAACAATATTACCGCTGCTTATATCCGTAAATGAGGCATTTAAAGGCGCACCTCCTAATTGCACATTATTTCTGAATTCAGCTTTAAGGACCGGGTTGGAAGTGCCTACGGTAATATAATTTGTCTTGGTTTTAATACTTTCCCCGGCTGGCCCACGAATAGTAAATCTTACTGTATAAGTACCAGGCCGAGTATAAATATGATCCGGGCTTAAGTCTGTATCATCGGTGTTTCCGTCGCCAAAATCCCAGAGAAAACTGGTGATATCCCCCAAAGATTGATTGGTAAAATTAACCTCCAAAGGATCCCGCCCAGAAAACACATCCGCTCTGAAATTTGCCGCAATAATTTCTGGAGGATTACCGGCATATTGGAATCTTATTGCGTCGGCAATAACATTGCCGTTACCGGTATCATTATTCAATAATACTGAATAATTACCAACATTAAAAAAATATTCTCCTAATTCATTCCAATTATTACCATTATCGGTCTGGTCTTTATAAACTAAAGAATTTCCCGCAGCATGATTGATTATATAACGGGCAGAACGAGTATTTGATGCTGAAGCAGGCCAGAAAGATGAAATTTTATAATTTCCTTTTGTAGGGATATAAAATAAAAATCTAAATTGATTTTCGCCTGAGCCAGGACTAGACCAATGATAAGTCCCATTATAGCTTCCATTCAAAACAAAATCTTCGGCCCAAACACCGTTTATTTCTACAGTTGGGCTGAATGCCGCGGAATTTGTAATATAATACTGCCTATGATTATCATTAGCTGGATTGGGTCTCTGGCCGATAGGAGAATACCAGGCTGGTTTGCCGGAATCAGGAAACCGTTCAATAGCACTATTACGGACCGTTTCTATCCTATAATAAGTCGAATCTCCCGGAACCTGATAAGTAAGGTAATAGTTATAGGGCGGATCTCCTCTTGGATCGCCAAAGTCATAAGGCATAATTGAACTTTCCCCGTTTTTAAATTTTGGCCACCATACCGGAAAAGAATGTGAATTCCTGACGCTGCTTGGGCTAAAACGGACCCACTTAGAACAATAAGCTTCCAATCTGTCGTCGTCCATATAGCGCAGATTATTAACCGTTTGCACGCCAATCTCTTGTTCGGAACCAAAAACAGCTCCTAAGCCATAATTAGCATGGCCATTAAAAATCACATGCGCATTTTCAGTCACAAGAGAAAGTTTCATACCTAACGGATCATCTATAAGATGAATAAAATGAGTCTTGCCTTGGCCGTTCCTGTACCGCCAGACCATCCCATCTTTAGTTGCGCCAAAATTTCTTAAAAAATATTCTACATCCGGTCTCATTACAGACGGCGCGTAGGCGCAAATAAGATAAATATGCTCCGTATTCGCCATGCTTGAATCTATGTTTATCTGTTGAGTTGCCTCCTCTGACCAATCACCGTCATTATCCCGCACGCTAAAATAGATGGTATGAGCGCCCAATGAAAGATTTTCTTTATTTAAAGTAGCTGTCGAGCCGACTACATCGTCAATGCTTGAACGCCACCTATAACCAGTTATCGTCCCATCAATATCCGAGCCATGTCCGGAAAACTTCACCCGATTAGATGGCGCAGCAGGATTAGGATTTATTGAATCAATGGAAGCTACTGGAGGCGCATTAGTTCCTGAAGGAATCTGAACAAATCTCACAGCATCCGCGCAAGTAGTATAAATATCTGGACTAACCGCCTTAATAGTAACTCTGCCGGCTACATCATTGTCAAAGTTGTATATCCCCAAAAGATTCCATTTCCCAGTATTTATCGACTGATCTACCAATACTGTCGTTTCTCCTGAAGAATGCCTGATTGTAACTGGCGCATAAGTAATGCGAGTACTGGCTGGGCTCGACCACATATATACCTTATAACGGCCTGACTGCGGCAAATCAGCGCGCCAAGTATAGCTTGAATCATACCGCGCATAGAGTGAATTGGCTCCATAACGGCCTGCCGAAGTGGAAGTTACCCACGCTCCCGTAGAAGAAGTACCGCTGGCGCCATTATCAATAATTATATCTGTAGTCTGGCCTATCCAAAGGCTGCGGCTTACTTCTTCTGACCAGAGTCCATTATTATCCCGTACTTTAAAGTAGATGGTATGCATACCAGAAGATAAATTGTTTCTAGTTACTATTGCTATTGTACCCATGGAACCTTCTGGCTCAGAGTCGGCCCGCCAGCTATAACCTGTGACCGTTCCAGGAAATGTGTCTGTTCCGCTTCCTCTAAAAGTTACAGTTGAGCCGATTTGCGCTGGGTTTGGAGATATAGAATCAATTGAAGCTACAGGAGCAGTATTGACTGACCCAACAACTAGCTGCCCGGTAACAGGATCACTCCATTGACCATTACTATCTTTTACCCTAAAACTAATAATATGATTATTTACTGAAAGATTATTTTTTTCTAAAGTAGCTGTTGATCCAAGAACGCCATCTTTATCGGATGACCACTCATATCCCTCAATCGTTCCATCGGAAGCAGTACCCGTACCTATGAAAGTTACATTTTGCCCTTGAGTAGCTGGATTAGGTAATATTGAGGTAATAGCAGCTGTTGGTTTCGCATCAGCCGCCACATTAACAATAAGCTCTTGAGTTACAGGATCGCTCCATTGATCATTATTATCTTTTACCCTAAAACTAATAATATGATCATTTGTTGAAAGATCATTTTTTTCTAAAGTAGCTGTTGATCCAAGAACTCCATCTTTATCAGATGACCACTCATATCCCCCAATCGTCCCATCAGAATCAGTACCCGTACCTATGAAAGTTACATTTTGCCCCTGGGTAGACGGACTAGGTAATATTGAGGTAATAGCAGCTGTTGGCCGGACATTAGGACCTGCCTGCGTAAAAGTAAATCTTACCGCATCTGCAATTACATATCCATTACCAGTTCTGTTGCGAATCCTCACCTTGCCAGAGTTTCCTGCGTCAAAAGAATATGTACCCAAATCAAACCATTGGCCTCCATTAATTTGCTGATTAACTATTACCGTACTTGTCCCGGTAGAAGAAATAATATCAACTGGCACATCTTCCGGACGATTAGAACCTGCAGCATACCAAATTGCTACCTGATATTGGCCGCTCGCAGGCAATATAGGCGTAAATGTAACAGATTTTCCTCCCTTACTACTATTATTATCATGCAGGTAATTTTGCCCCCAGCGACTGCCATAGGAGTTAGTTGACAACAACCAATTACCTACAGTTTCTATTGATACTGAACCGTCTGCGTTATCAATAATGGTCGGAGCGATTGCAGCGGTTGGAGTAACGCTATTTGATGGATCTGATGGCTGGCTTGTCCCGATCGCATTCGTTGCCGTTACGGTGAACGTATACTCAGTGCCATTCGTCAACCCTGTTACGACAATGGGCCCGGCACTTGCGGAAACACTAATATTTCCCGGAGTAGAAGTTACTGTGTAGCTGGTAATTGGGCTGCCTAGCGATTCAGGAGGGGTAAAATTCACTATTGCTTGTCCGTCTCCTGGAACCGCACCCACAGAAGTTGGCGCTGCAGGCACAACGGCTTGCACAAATCTTACCGCGTCAGCAATTACATAACCGTAACCGCTCTCATTGCGGATCCGCACCTTGCCTGAGTTGCCCGCATCAAACGAATACGTACCCAGATCAAACCATTGGCTGCCATTAATTCGCTGATTAACCATTACCGTGCTTGTCCCAGTAGAGGAAATAATATCCACCGGCACAGCTGACGGGCGGTTAGAACCCGCGGCATACCAAATTGCTACCTGATACTGGCCACTTGCTGGCAATACAGGAGTAAATGTAACAGATTTGTTACCTTTGCCGCTATTGTTATCCTGGAGATAACTTGGTCCCCAGCGTTTTCCGTAAGAATTAGTTGATGACAACCAATAACCTACAGTATCCACTGTTGCTGAACCATCGGCGTTATCAACAATTATTTCATCTGCGTGAACATTTGCTGCGCTGCCGGCGTAAAACGTAAAACAGAATAAAATCAAGCTAGAGTAAATTATTTGCTTTTTCAGATCTCTCATACTACTCTCCGTTTTATGACAGTGCAACGGCTTTAGAATTTATCGATAGAAAACACTATCAACTTCGTTTTGTTTAATTTTGCAATTTTCCCTTTATTGCAAATATATAATAGCAATCATACAAAATTAAAAAAAAATTCCAATAACTAAAATCCGCTTTTAATTGATTATTTTCTACTTAGAATATTTTGGCGAACGCCTTAGGCAACCACATTTTTTAATTCATTGAATGTCTTATTGACTATCGAATCCCAATTATACTTTACTGCAACTGTTACAATTTGTAATTTTCTTTCACTTGTATTAATTGGTTTATAAATAAACTTCTGGATTTTTCGCTTAATTTCACAGATGTCGCCCGGAGTAAAATACCGAAAATCAGCCAGCCCTACTTCCCTGTTGGCGGGAATATCCGACACAATACACGAGATCCCATAACTCATAGCTTCCAAAAGGACAATTGGCAAGCCTTCATAATATGACGGCAATACAAATAATCCCGCGTTGCTATAAAGTTCTTGCAACGACATTCCTTTTAGAAATCCCGTAAGCACTACCCCTTGAGTATCGGCCGCATTTTTTTTTAGCTGCTTGCTATATTTATCCTCATGATCCGAATCTCCGACTATAACAAGCTTAAAATTTTTACCAAAAGCCTCTGATTCTGAATTTTTAACCAATTTAAACGCTTCAATAAGATCATGAAAACCCTTTTCCGGCACAAACCTTCCTACTGCTAAAATATATTTTCCCTTTTCTAATCCATGCCTGCCTAACTCTTGATGGCTTTGACAGATTTCAGGAATAGCGATACCATTAGGTATATAGGTTATATTTCTTCTATAACGGACCTTCAGATTATCAGCAACTGATTCTGAAACACAGATCACCGCATTCGCGTCACGGCAACCATTATTTTCTCCGGCCATAAGAATCAATTTTCCCAGCCAGTTCCATTTTTTACGCATGTAATCCGGGCCATGATGGGTCATTAATACTTTTAATCCCAGCATCCTGGCAATTGGCAACAATAATGACGGTCCTATCGCGTGGATATGCAAAATATCGGGATTTAGTTTTTTCGCGGCAAAAATTCCTTTAAAAGTATGAAGGAATGCTTCAAAAAACTTATTTTTAGGACAAGATAAAGGGATTATTTTTATGCCTTTGTATTCATATGGCTCTTTACCAATATAAGGTGAGCGGCCAAAGACAATAACTTCACAACCGCATTTTGCCAACTTTGGATAAAGATTCTGGCAATGTGCTTCTACCCCGCCCTGCACATTTGGAAAACCCCGAGTCCCCAAAACAACGATTTTCATGATTTTTAAATTAAATTTGGCTCTTTACCCGCTAAAAGCCTTGCCTTATTGTTAAGCACCCAAAGGATTGGTTTTACAGGATGATGGATAATTGCTGGAGCAGCACTGCCTATCATCCAGCAATTTTTTTTACAAGAAGAAACCATTCGCCGCACCTCCTGCGCTCTTTGGCTGTGCCAAATCTCATCCCAACTCTGCTCTTTTAAATTCCCTAATGGCTGTTTTTTATCCATCCCGTTACAAACCAATACATCGCCAACCGGATCTACAAAAAAACCCTTTAAACCCATTTCACAGCCTAAAAGGCGCGTCTTACCCTGGATATAATTGATCAGTCCGTAATTAAAGTAAGCCCTAAACCATTCTTTTATTTTATTTGACCTAAGCATCTCACTGATAAGCTTTTTAAACTCATCATTTACGGTCTCCTTATCTTCAATTTTATTATCCAGCTTATGAAAATAATGGGAATTGTGTGTTGTAGCAGTGGCAAATTCGTAGCCTAAATTATGGGCCATTTTATACAAAACTACCAGATCCTTGCAATTAAGATCCTGCACCGTCATGGCAAACCCAATATCCTTTAATCCCATCGCCTGCAATTGACTTAACGTACTTTGCGTGCGCTTATAACCTTCCGGAATGCCTCGTATCAGGTCATTCGCTTCTTCTAATCCTTCGATACTGATACGGATGCCTAGATCCGGATATTTTTTGCATAATTCAATTATCCGGTCGGTAAAGAAGCCGTTAGTGCTAATGACGATGCGTTTAGTTTTATTACGTAATTCACCGATAAGTTCCGGCAAATCCTGGCGCATAAAAGGTTCTCCTCCGGTAACATTGGTAAAATACATATTAGGCAGCTTGCGTATTGTTTTAAGATCGATCTCCTCAGAGGGCTTAGTCGGATACTTCCACACATCGCACATATTACACCTGGCATTACAACGAAAAGTTACTATAATTGAACCATGTAATTTAATCATATTTTTAATTGGTTTGTATATGTTTTGTCAACATAGGTTTTTTACAAAGATCTTCTTTCCGCTTGGTTCAGGCATTATTTTTTCGACAAAATTGATGCGTATTGCCGTACCCATAAAGGCTTTTTTCAGGTACTCGTGAATCACATTTTTATGTTCATCTTTCCATAAGGATGTTTTGACGATATTAAGCCTTATTGAATCAATAGATTCCTGGACGATCTGGCACTCGCTTATCCCCGTACCTAGAGAAACCAGGTCAAGCATGGTGCAACATCCGGAAATAATATTACCTTGCCTATTTTTTAAATTAACAGGCTGCCTTGAAATCTTTATCCGCATACCCTTAAATGATGAACCGCATTTACATTGAAAATCTTCCAAAACTTCGATTTTATCCCCGACTTCATACCTGATCAGAGGCACTCCGTATGATTCAAAAGGAGTAAGCAACACCCTGCCGTCACTTTCTACTTCTACAAAAACAAAGTCCTCGGCAATATGCATAGTGCCATACTTGCATTCTTCCGCTATTGGAAGCACTTCCCGGCAGCCATATTGATCGAATACCTTTGCTCCGAATACTCGTTCTATCAACCCTCTGTCCTCCAACGACTCGGCAGTCACAATAATTTTTTTTATATAACCCTTAAGATCAATTCCCATTTTATCTAAATATTTAGCAAAACTTATGGTAGCAGAAGCATAACCATACACAACGCACGGCCTTTCTCTTTTGATAATCTTTACCCAATCTTTGAAAGAATCTTCTGAATAAGCATAAGCATTCAAAACAATATTATTATTCAATTTCCATTTAATTTTTTCGATCAACTTTTCATTTTGGGGATCAAGTTCATGGACAGCTCCCCAAATCCAAGCCGACTTCTCAGCAGGATACCACCCTGAAAATACAGCGTGGTTTCTCATCTGAACACCTCGGGATATTGCGTTAAACCGCTTATCTTTATATAACGTCAAAGGATTGCCTGTTGAACCTCCTGTAAGGCATTTAATTAGCTGCATTTTCCGGTTTATTATCCCTTCGATATTGTTACGCAATTGCTGCTTTGTAAGAATTGGCAATTTTTTCAATGATTCGACACCATTTAAATCTTTGGCACTTATCCCCAACTCCTGAAAAAGGTTTTTATAATAAGGAATATTATAATAGCAATAGCGCAATTGTTTTCTGATCCGCTCATCCTGATAGCGCAATATGGCGGAACGGCTCATCCGGTAATTTTTTTTATATTTCAAGTAATAAAAAAATCTGAGATCACCTTTAAATGAATACAGCAAAGTCAAAATAAAAAATCTCATTAATCTTAGCATTTATTGATTATCCTTTTTTATAAATTCTAAAGCCGTTAATGAATGCGGTTCAAATGCATATTCAAACTTGTCGTCGCCGATCTCAATTTGTTCGTGCTTGATTTTTACTTCTTCATGGTCGGATTCATTAGTTGCTTCTATGCCAGGCCCGTTTAAAACCCAGGCATTTACTTTTGAAGCAGCGGGGAAATCAATTAACTCGATCACAGCAGTTTCTTTTTTACCAAAATTTTTATTGATGACGATCAAAAAAATTTTGTTTCCATCCATGCTTCTGCTAGCGTTCAAAGACAAATACGGAATCTTGCCGTTAATTGAATGGTATTCACGTCCTTTTACCGATGCGTTTATTAATATTTCTCCAAAATGCTTCGCATACATTTCAAAAACCAAGTAATTCGGCCTTTTATAATATGGTTTGTATAGATCATCCCGGCTTCCTTTAAAACCATTGCTGATCATCCCCCAAAATTCATTAGATAAATTCCAATAGTTCGCCATCAGTATATTGTTTTTTGGTTCCATAAAAGATTTTATAAGTTGAGCGTTTACGAGTGCATTGCCAAGACAATGCCGATAAGGCAGCGGCTTATTCTGGACAAAATATCCATTAAATTCACTTACAGCAAGTTTAGCCATATTTCCACCTGATACTTCTTTAATCAACGAATTTATCTGATCTAATTCTTCCTGATCATCAGTTACAGGATAAGCCAGCGATATTTCAAATAATTCTTTGATACCGAATTTTTGATGCAGTTTTCTATTTGAAAAATGGGGAGGATATGAATGTGTAATGAAATAGTCCGCCTTATCCTGGACAATGCCTGCCACAACTTTATCCCAATGTTTATCTTTATAACCGATATTTAAAAGAACCGCACCCAACATAATGTCTGAGTCAACTTCTTTCATTTTTTCTCTGTATAAAAGATACCGGCTCGCGTATTCTTCAGGGTTAACATTTTTTAAGTCAAGGTGATTACCATGCCATGTTTCATTATCAAACTCAAAATATTTCACACCAAAAGGCATTTTATGGCCATTTTCAGCCCTTGCCCGGGCCCATTTATGCCTGCCATCATCAGGTGAATTCAAATATTCCACCAAGTCAGCCGCATCCTGCTCATTCCCAACAAAATAACTGACAGTGATAACAGGTTCTGCACCGATGACTTTTGCAGTTTTAATGAATTCATCTATACCAAATAGATACTGTTGCCTACCGCCTCCAATGGCTTCCTTCCAATTATAATTATGAGAACCACATCCTCCGGGAAATCTTAAAACAGTGATCCCCGCTTCTTTAGCCAAATGCACAACCTCTATATTGGGGCTGCGTTTATCAGGATCCCAAATACCTGCACCATAATCAGAGTGCCCAGAGTAGCGTTTTTTATTTTTCCTATAACTTCCCGGATCATAACCAAGAAGATTGTTGCCAAAAATCTTTTTGTTAACCAGTCCTCTATTTGAAGAACCATCGATCATTATTGCTGCGTCCTGAGCCCGAGCAGTTAAATTTATTAAAGCGAAAATTATAACCAGAAATATTAAAAATGTTTTTCTTATCATGCTTGTCTTCCAATTGCTTGATGATAAATCTGTATTAATTTTTGATAGTGAGTTTCTTGATTCAGATTCTCCTGCGCGAATTTTCTGGCATTCCTGCCCAAAAGTGAAACTTTATCCGGATCATTTATAAGGGATAAAATTTTCCCTCTTAGGTCCAAAGAGTTGCCTGACTCAAAGGTTAAACCAGTTACGTTATCTATAACAAGCTCTGGAATGCCCCCGATCCTCGCCCCAACCGCAGGCTTTCCTAAAGCAAAACCTTCAATTATTGATCTGGGATTGTTCTCGTACCACTCGGATGGCAAAACTACAAACATTGATTTACTGACCTCCTCTTTCAAGCGAAAGCCATTTAAATATCCATAAAATACTACGTTGTTTTGATTATCCTTTTTAACTTTCGCCTTTAAATCTTCTAGTACTGGGCCTTGGCCAACAATTTTTAGTTTAACCTGCGGCAGGCTTTTAACAGCTTCTATCAAAGTGAAAATACCCTTTTCTTTAGAGATCCTCCCAAAGTAAATAATGGAATTTTCTTCATAGCCATAATTCGGTTGAAAGGTTTTAAGGTCAACGAAGTTCGGAAGGTAAACGATATTTCCCTTAAAACCCATCTCCAAAAATTTATTTTTCAAAAATCTGCTCGGAGAAATAAAAGTATGTATCTTATCGTAAATTTTTAAGATTTTATGATGCAGGTACATTTCAAATGCGTTCAATAAACTTTTCCCCTTGGAATCTTTAACACATTTTTTTAAATAACATTGAAAATATTTACTGTCCTTACATGCGTCACAAGCAGTGTTTTGAGCTACCATCGCATAAGAGGCACAAACTAACTTATAGTCCCTTAAGCTCATAACTATCGGTATTTTATATCTCCTTAAACTATGTATTATTGAAGGAGAAATCTGATGATAAATCACATTTAAATGCGCTACCTGCGGCTGCTCCCTTTTCAGCAAGCGTTCGACTTTTCTTCTGGCCTCAAAGGAATAAAGAAGCTTTGCCGAAACATCGATTTTATTCCAAAATCCGGGTTTATCATAATCTACATTAGGTGTAAAAAATTTTTCATATGGAGATGGGATATTATTTAGATGCTTCATGGAAAAAAATGATATTTCATGGCCTTTTTCTTTAAGAAGCCTCGCGGTTTCAAAAAATGAGTTCTCAGCCCCGCCTTTCAAATAGAAATATTTATTTGCTAATAGTATTTTCATTCAAATTAAACAACCTTTTTGCGATCCGGTATTTGCCAGAAGGTTCTTTTTCAATATTTTCGACATAGTCAAAATTAATATTCATTTTCTTTCCAAAGATCTTCTTAAGCCTTTGTGTTATTTCTTGCTGCTCATTATTAAAGTTTGCGCCTTTAACCAGCCTTACCCGAAGCTCATCTCTCCCAGGCTGGACAAATTGTATCCTTTCTACTTCTTTCAAGTCCTTATAAACCAGGGTTAACGCGGGAGAAGACACTATTCCCCCATCACTAGAAATCAACAGATCCCCCACTCTAGCCCCTCCTAAGAATAATCTCAAATTTTTCATCCCGCACTCACACGGAGAATTATCAATCTTGCCAATATCACCTAGAAAATACCTGATAAACGGCATTCCTTTATTTTTCAGGCTGGTAATTACGATATCCCCGTAATCCTCTCCTAACCAAGGATAAGCACCCTTGTTTACGATCTCGACAAAAATACTTTGCCAATTTATATGCATCCCATTCTTAAATTTACATTCATGGGCGATATTGCCCACTTCCCTGCAGCCATAACGGTCATAAACATCACACCCAAAAGAACCTTCAATGTAATCTCTATCTGCCTGAGCCAAATACTCTGAAGTTGATTCAACAAAATCCAGCTTAATTTTAAACCCATTTTCTCTGACATACTTTGCCAATTGCATCAAAGCGGATGCATACCCTATCAGGAACTTTGGTTTTTTTGTTTTAATTTTTTTAACGAAATACCGCAGATCTTTATTATTCAGAAAGAAAGCATTGATACTGAATGAATTCATCATAAAAGATTGCAGTCTCTGCCTTAACGAATATTGTTTTTTCGAATCATAGTGGCTGCCGTAAATGAATCCATGGCGGTCACCAAATTGGTAACCAACTAAGAATAGATTAAAATAGATCATCGCCCACCTGAAATCCTTATAATCTTTATCGTAAGCGAATTTTAACGGCTGACCAGACGAGCCTCCTGTATAATCAAAACAAAGATCATTTGAATCCATGAATTCGCGTGAAATCAGCTCATTTAAATGATTCTTTATCGTGCCTTTATAAAGGACCGGAATAAGGTTGAAGTTTGTTAATTCGCTATTTTTTGCCTGCAGGCCTATCTTACCTAACGTTTCTCTATAAAATGGCGAATTATTTATGGCATAATCTAGAATGAATTTCAATTCATTGGCCTGGTAAATTTTAATCTCCTGGTCATTTGCCCGGGTCCCTTTTAATAACTCAGAAAAGTTATTTAAAATATTCCTTGAGTTAAATTTATCATAAAGCTTAAGCAGCTTTTCAGTAGGGAACACCTATTACCTCCTTCTTGCGCAATAATCAATAACTTCATCTGTAAATTCCTTAAACAATGAACGGCCTGCCATTTGATGAAAATTTATTCCTAAATAATTATTATTAACTTCGATGATCACAGGCTTATCATCACTATCCACGCAAATATCGATCCCTATCAGCCTGAAATGATAATTTTCACTTGCTATTTTAACCGCTATTTTTTTCATTTCTTCGATCTTATGGACCGGGCCTGCTTCATAGAATTTTCGGTTGTTACCAAAAGTATGGTATTTATTGCCCAGTATATCTGTCCCGTACCTATTCAAGTACCCATTCGCATCTATCTCAGAACAAATTCCGCCTGCGCTTTGATTATCAATAAAAGAACCACCTTTCCCAAACTTTAATAGGGATCCCAAAACAGTTACTTTATTGGTAGTTACTGAACGGTATGTAAATATCCGCGCGCAATTAAGTGAAGATTCATTGAATTGAGTAAAATACGGATGCTGCTGTACGTATTCCTGCACAACATAATTTTTTTTATATTTCCTGTTAATATAATCTATCGTGAGACGATCGCCACTCGAGTCATAAAAAGAGCCGGAAATATCTTTTGTAAAAATCCTGATATTCCTACCCTGGCTTGACTCTATCGATGGTTTCACTAAAACTCTATCACGGCCTTTTAAAAACAAAGGGAAATCTTTTTCAGAAATTAACTGGTAATCGGAATTTAAAAAGATACCATGGATATTCCTGACCAAATTCCTTGGAAAAGGATTAATACTGTAATATTTGTCATATGAGTTTTTATCGGCATGTGCCAATGCCAAGCTTCTATTATTTAATTTCGGCTCAATTATCCCGTAAAAAATATCCTGTGCGACATAGTTGATATCCGATACGCCTGAAATAGCTTCAAATACTTGAAACCATTTTGGATTTATAAATTTAGTAATTCCTCCCCAGCGCTTTTTATATGTTTTGATATTTTTTGAACTTAATTTTAACCTTTTCGCAATATTATTGATCTCCAACCCTAAAATCACCCTTAATTTCAGGAATAATATTTTCTTTAAACGACATTTTAAAATTTCCTTTGAAAATTTAAACATCTAGGTTCTCCTGCCTTTCCTCTTTAAAAATAATATTAGCCGCGCAAGCTAAAAGCCCGATGAGAAACCAAAAAAGATTATCGCCATAAAAGGGGCCAAAATTATGGAAGAAAATCTGGAAAATATAAGCAACTAAATAGTAAAAAACAGCGATCATGAAGTTTTTTATATAAACATCATTCGTTTTCTTGAACAAAACGACTGATTTTTTAAAAAGAGTTATCAAGAAAATCACAAGCAAGATTCCGCCGAGAAAACCATATTCAAGAGTTGTCCTTAAGAAATTATTATGGGCCGAAAACTCTTCGAGGCTTATTCCTCTCATAGAAGGCAACTTTGACCAATAGTCATATAGATATTTCTCATAATTAGCCGTTCCGATGCCAAATGGATTATCAATTGATACGTTAAAAGCCAGCTGAAAACGGGACAATCTACCTACAGCAGAAGTGTCCTGAAGGGTTAACCATTTTTTAGAAAAAATACTGCTGCTATCGTTTCCTTTAATAACAAAATAAGCAATAAAGATCAAAAAAATGACTCCTAACCCAAAAATAATATTCTGCTTAGGGATCGTTTTTTCCCGAAATATTTTACGATGGAAGAATGAATAAATAATCAATGACAAAAAGATCCCCCCGATCGCTGAACGCGTGGCATTTATAATCAATGTCATACCGACGACAATCAAACCGAATTCCATGATCAGTTTACGATCTATTTTTTTCCCAATTACATTCCCGGCGAATATAAAAAATCCAAGTAACAAAAGATATGAATATTCAATAATATTGCGCGATAAACCCAAAATTCTTCCTGCAGGGCTATAGATTTGAGACTTGGAAAGATACTCCCTTATATCGTAAGCCTGCTTCAAGCCCAAATACTGAAGTAAACCAATGCCGCAATCGATAATAACTATCGCAAGAAAAATAAATATTACCTGCCTGAACTGCTGTTTGTTCCTTATTCCAAAAGCCATTAACAATACCATCATTAAATTCGAAATAAGAGTTATCAGCCATCGGGAATATTCGGGGAATTTTGCTCCGGAAATAATATTAGTAATAATCCCCAAAATAACCAATAATAAGGGAATCTTTAAAAAAATAAGGGTCCTCTTTAAGTTTTCACCTCTGTAAGAAATGATCTCCCTTAACATAAAGATAGACCCTAGCGTCAGGGCAATAATAGTGCGCGGATTAGCACCCAATACCTGAAAATTACCTAAATATATTTCTGAGACCAGCCAGGCGGCCACGGCCAGGACCGCGTTCAATGAAAGAATGAATATAGCCGGCAGAGCGATGGCAAAATACGGTGTGGCAAGAAACAAAACTCCAAATATATAGCCGAATAAAGAGATCGAAAAAAATTTAATTAACTTATTCATAAACTACCTTCTTTCTACAATAAGGCACGTATTTACGCAGTGTACTTTTAAAATGATACCGCAGATCCCAAATGCAAAATAACACAACTGGCCTGGGCAAAAAGGTTAACAGATAATAAAAAATATTCCGAATAGAAAATATTTTTTTCTTTAAGATCTCCCTGCATTTCTTACTTTCTGCCTGTTGCAACAATATTGAAGAAATAATGCAGACTTTTCTATACTCTAACAATTGAGCTTTGTCTTTTACTTTTAATGTGCTTAAGTGGCGCTTATGCGTAATATTCTCATTGCCCCACCTATATTTCAATAAACACTCAGGCAATACTTTTATATTCTTCATTTTTAACCATAAAAACCAATCCTGGCCGTATTTATATTTTTCCTCATATCCTCCCGCTTGCAGAAAAGAAGATTTGCGAAACATTACGGATGAATGAGCGATTACGTTCTCACGTTTGATAATTTTATTTATCAGGGAAGAATCGGGAAGTTTTCTTTCTAAAATCGTTTCTCCGGATTCGTCTATAATGTAATACCAGCTGCACGCTAGATCAGCGTCTTTTTCTTTTGATAATGATTCATATTGTTTCGCCAGTCTTTCGGGAAAAGAAATATCATCCACATCCTGGCGGGCGATAAATTCACCCCTGCTGAAAGAAATGGCTTTATTTAAAGATTTTGTCAGGCCAATATTTTGCTGATCAATAATCCTTATCCTCGGGTCTTTTCTAGCAAAGAACTGCAGGATACTCTTTGAGCCATCGGTCGATCCATCGTTGACAATAATGAATTCAAAATCCTGAAAACTCTGGCTCAGAATACTTTCGACCGCTTCCTTTAAGTAGCGCTCTCCATTATAGACTGACATTACCACACTAATTTTCGGCATATATCAAGCTCACCTAATTTTTACGATATCTTCCATATCAAGCCTGCTGGAAACAGGTACAAGAAATTTGTCAACAAGATGCCCGACAGCAATCAAAGCGATAATATTTTCAGCATTATCGATTTTGCAGATATTACGTAATGCCTTATCTTTATTTTTTTCGACTGACCAATTTAGAGTGCACGCCCCCAAACCCAATGATTGCAACCCATATAATAACGACATAAGGAATATTCCCCCATCTATGTAGCATTGGTTCCTTTCGCCAATATTGATAAAACTTGATAAGTCAGATGTTAAAATAATGACTTGTTTTATCAAGTGGTCGAATCCCCTGGTACCAGTAAGGATTTTCTGAGTATTCATTAACATTGTTTCGTCATTTACTATATATGCGCGTACCGACTGCCTGTTGCAAACAGAAGGCGACTTTTGCGCAATTTTGATCGCTTCCTTGATAAGTTCGGGATTTACTTTTTCTTCGCTAAAATCCCTAATACTTACCCTATTTCGAGAAAAGGCTGGAAAATCTAATTTAGAATTTTCCAAATACATATCCTTGGTAATTTCTTTTATACCTCCTCTTCTTTCGGTTTGGCCCACAAGGAAACCTTTTAATGACAAAATACTTTTTAATGGAATATCAAGCTTATAATTCCTTTCCTCGTGAAAATTAGAATAAGAATCTAAAACGGAAACTCCCATGATAAAAACATAATGGTCCGTATCGTATCCCTGCTGAACATAGTTATGCAATAATTCTATGAGATTAAAAATCCGGTCCTTTCCGAACCCAAGCCTGGGATTTCTTAAAGAAAGTGCCCTTTCAATGGAATGAACATGCATCATAATGTGCGTCACTAGTAACTTCAAATCATCTTTTTTCCTGAAAATTGAAGAATAATGAATAAACCGCCTTAGGTCATAGGCATAATTCACAATTACTTTTTTCAAGTACCAGATAAATTTAAGCGTGGCACGTAATCTGTTCAACAAATTCTTCATTTTCAACATTTCCTTTAACAATTTTGCCTATTTGCTTTATAAAATAAAAACAATTAGCTCGGTTTTTTTCCAATCTTTCGTTTACTTGTCCGGATGAAACCTGTCTAATCGCCTGTTTGAACATTTGTTCGAATTTTCGGGAATCAAAGCCGTCTTTTTTTATATCGGAATAATAATCCAATAACCCGAATTCTTTCATCAAACAAGCATTTTTGCTTTCATATTCTCCATAATCGAAAATATCATCAATTGCAATAACGGGGATTTTATTCTTCAATGAAAAAACTATGCCGTGAAACCTATCTGTAACGCAAACATCGAAATATGCAAATGCCAGCGCCCATTCTTGCGGATCCAGTTTTCCATAAAGGTTTACATCCGCGTATTTATTATAATAGCTAAGCGCTATAACCTGATATCCTTGAGATTTTAGGTAATCACAAACTGTTTTATTGATCTCTTTATCAGTCAATAAAACAGCTGCCAGAGGCTTTTTAAAAACAACCCCGTATTTTCTTAAAGACTGCTCTATTGTATTATTATCTGGAGGGTCAAAAATAAATGTCGGATCTGGCACTATCGATATTTTCGATCTATCAGGTATCCCGATGTATTCCAAAAATTCTAAAGTGTGATTATCTCTAATGCCCAAAAGATCAAATCCCTCTAATGATTCTTTAATCCAGGCCTTTTGCGCTGCAGTCAAATTTTTATACTGTAATTTATTTGCTGAAGCCGCGAATGCTATCCTTTTAAATCGGGATCCGAAAGGCAGCCAATATATATTTGGAAATGGTCGGGCAAATTTTCCGTTTTCTATCTTCCATATCTCATCACTTCCGGTTACTACTGCGTCATAATTTTGGTTCAGATATTCATGAACCGCTTTGTAATCATCCGAAATGAATTTTTTATAGCTAAGTTCTAATTTATCTTTAACAAAAGAAGAAAATTTAAAATATCTATTAATTTTCGAAGGTATAGTGTTTAGCTTCTTGGAAATTATCGACTCTTTTATTTTTTTTAATTCTGAGCTTAATGGCCGATAATCAACTATCTCAGCTTCTACATCGATGTAGCGGTTCAAAGCCTGTAAAAGAGCGTAGGCCTGAAGTACCGCGCCGTCATTTATGGCGTAGTGGTAAGTCAAAATACCTATTCGCTTATGTTCTTGCATAGACATTAGATATCATCTCCTTTAGATTTTTCTTTTCCAGTGTCATCATTAATAATAAATATATACTTATCCCCAAAAATACGCAAAAGACCAAACTAATAATTCCTGTCCAATTAACAAGTTGTTTTAGAACAAGAACCGCCGTGAACATCACCAGGCTTATGATAATACTTTGTGACAAATTTTTTATAAAGATAGTTGAATCCATTTTAATCAATGAATTAGTTATCCTTTGAACAAAAATAACCCAAACTATTTGTTCAATGGTATAACTTAGTGCAACGCCAACTAATCCCCATCTTAGCCCAAAAAATATTGCCGAGGCTACGCACAACACATTAAATATGCTTAATTTAAAAAGCAGGTCTGACCTTGCCTGCGACAAAATAATACTTGTAGTAGTCGTGTATATCGAATGGAACAAACTGCAGACGCACAATATCCTTATTAATACTATCGCAGTCGACCATTTAGGCCCAAAAACCGCGCCAACCAACTCCGGAGCTACAATAAATAAACCCAACACCAAAGGAAATGCTATGTATGAGATAAAACGTGTTATTTTTAAATAGATATTCCTTAGGCGTGCCAGGTCATGATTAATTTTAGAAAATGCCGGAAACATAACTCTGGTAATAACCCAGGAAATATTGGTTAATGGCGCCATCATTAATTTATGTGCTAAAGCGTATATGCCAAGCGATTGCGCACCCAAAAATCTCCCTATTAATAAATAATCCACGTTTCTGGCTAAGTAATTAACGATATTAAAACCGGTAAAATTTACACTAAAATGGATCATATCTTTTATCGCGTCATACGAAAAAATCAACTTTGGCCTCCAACGAGAAAGCCTCCATAATAAAATTCCGTTTAAAATGGTATAACTCAACATTTGGCTGACCAGGCTCCAAACTCCAAAACCGCTATAAGCCATATAAATACCTATTGAGCCTGCTCCAGTGATCGCTACCATATCCCTTATAGTAAGGCTCCTAAAATCCATTTCTTTAACCAGAATCGTCTGCTGAATTATTGTAAATGACGAGAAAATAAAATTGAGCGATAAAAGCATTAAAATTGATCTTATCTCCGGCTTTCCGTAAAATTGCGCTATAATCGGAGAAATTCCCATAATAACCAAAGTTAATAGTAATCCGAAGCCAATATTTATCCAGAAAGCAGTAGATAAATGCCTCTGATCTATATCTTGTTTTTGTATCAAAGCCTTGCTGATCCCCAGGTCTTTAAAAACATCGGCAAAACCGGTGAATACCACTGCCATCCCCACCAGCCCAAAATCATTCGGGGACAGAAGCCTGGCTAGGATCACTGTTATGATAAATTGGGCAGCCTGCTTGCCCCCCTGAGAAGAAAATGACCAGAATAAACCCTTTATTGTTTTTTGCTTGAGACTCATCTATCACCCTATTTTGGAAAATCAGCATACCAATCGACTGCAAGCCTGACACCTTCTTTAAAACCTATTTTTGGCTGCCACGATAATATTTCTTTTGCGTTTCCAACATCTGCCCAAGTTGCTGTCATGTCTGCTTTATTGAATGGCAAATAATTTATCTTCGCTTTTTTCCCTAAATATTGTTCTATTAACAATATCAGCTCATTTAATTGGTGCGGCTTATTCCCGCCTAAATTTATGATCTTAAAACCGCTTTTCTTTAGCGCCTTTATAGTTCCGTCTGCTATATCATCTACATATGTAAAATCTCTTTTTTGAGTGCCATCACCATACACATCTATTGCCTGGCCTTTTGATATACGTTCAATAAACTTATACGGGCTCATATCCGGCCTTCCCGCCGGGCCATATACAGTAAAGTATCTTAAAATAGTTACATCGATGCCATATAAGTAATGATATGTATAGCACATAGCTTCGGCAGCCTTTTTACTTGCAGCATAAGGTGAAATGGGAGTATTAACTTCGAGAGTTTCCTTAAATGGCATCTCCTGGCCTGCGTATAAAGAAGATGTCGAAGCTAAAACAAATTTTTTAATATCAAACTCCCTGCACAATTCAAGCAGGTTTAGAGTGCCCATTGTATTTGTTGAAACATACACAAACGGATCTTCAATACTGGCCCTTACTCCCGCCCTGGCAGCCAGGTTAATTACTGCCAGCGGCTTATGCTTATCAAAAATATCTCTCGTAGAGTCGATATTTTCGATGTCGGTTTCATAAAATTCAAAATTCGGGAATGATTTAAGCTGTCCCAGCCGCCAATGTTTCAGCCTGACATCATAATAATCATTCAGGTTGTCAATTCCGATTACCTGCTTGCCGCTTTTAAGAAGCCGCTCGCTAGTTTTCCAACCTATAAACCCGGCTGAACCTGTTACAACAACAGTTTCCATGATTTCCTCACCTTAAATAATCCCTGCGTATTATCTATAACCTTTCATAGATCGCTTTTGGGATGGAAAAAGTACGATTATTCAATACAGCTCCGATAACATTACTCTTCTTTTTGTGCAGTTGCTCAAGGGACATTTCAACTATCTGCCGGCGTGTTTTACCTTCACTGACAACAGGGCAAGCCGCGTCAGTGTAAGAAGAAATAAATAATGCGTCTGAGTGGTCCAAAAGAGCGGGAGAATCGACGAGAATAACTTTATACTGTTCTTTCGCAACCTTGAATATCTCATCCATCTTTTGAGAATCCAGAAGGGTTATAGGATTAAAATTAGTTTTACCTGCTGGCAATATAGATAGGTATGCGCTTACATGTTCTACGGAGTTGTCAAAAGTATTCTTATCTTCAAGAATATTTCCGAGACCTTTTTCATTTTTAATTTTAAATAATTCATGTAATTGAGGATAACGCAGGTTAGCATCAATAAGAAGCACCTTATATTTGGCAACATGCGCCAGGTACAAACCAAGGTTTGCGATAGTTGTCGTTACTCCTTCGCCTTTCTGGGCGGAAGTCAACATTATTGTCTTTATTCCCTTATGTTTCATAATAATAAACATCTGGTCAGAAAGCTGATGGAAAGCCCTGGAATAAGCGCTTGAATCGTTACTGGGCTGAATGACCGAAGATTCATTGGTTTTTTTTCGAGGAGCAAAACCTAGGAAAGGTATATTAAGATACCTTTCGATATCTCCAGGAGATTTAAAAGTCTGATCCAAATATTCAAATGTAAAAGCAAGCATTACCGCTAAAAACATACTCATAGCCAATGAAAGGATCAATACAAGGGTCTTTGGCAAGCCTATCGGAACCAAAGGTACTGAGGCTTGCTCGATGATCTTTACGCTAGCTGGGCCAATGGCTTCAACCCCGGACAGCGGTTCGCCATTAAGGCTGTTGGCCATTTTTTTAATATTATCCTTCATCTGCATAACGATGGAATGTTTTTCACCATATTTCAATTGAAGTTCCGCCAGCTGCTGCTCAAGGTCAAAAATAACATATGCTCGGCTTACAACATTGGCCATAATTGCCGCTCCTACCGGGCTATAATCACGGATACTTAATGTGAACATATCCGTATCACGGATAGGTTCAACCTGTACCGCGCTCTTTAGTTCTTCCAAAGCACTCTGAAATCTGGCTGCGCTGGCTTGCTCAGCTGGAAGCTTTTCTAGCTGTCTTTTCATGCGTTGCGCATATAAATATATCAAGGGCTTCTTGATAATTGAGGAAAAATTAGCTTCGTAATCAAAAGGTTTTTTATCCAGCCCCAACGCGTTAACTGAAAGCTGCAAGACCGAATTTGATTTTACGATCTCACTCTGGGTAAGGACCGGATTAGATCCTCGATATCCGCCCATCATTTCTTTATAGTAAGGAGATTCAACTTGCTTCGAGGCGGATACAAGCATTTTTACTTTCGCCTCATATATAGGTGTCTTAAGTTGCAATCCTATTATTACTGCTGCCATCATTGTTACTATACAAACTGCTATAACCATTTTCTGACGGAATATGACACGAAGGTAATCGCGCGCCGTCATACTGTAAGATGTTTCATCCATGTTTTCCTCCTTTTAACCTTAAAGTATACCTTCTGATATAACTACTATGTCTCCCGGTTGGATAATGATATCTCTTTTGGAATCGCCGTTCATTACTGCGCTCATCTTTATTTTGATCGGCTCATATCCGGGTTTATCTTTATAGAGCCGCAGAATCTTAACGCTGCTTGAAGAAGCGTACTTCGTAAATCCGCCCGCCAATGAAACAGCCTTCAAAACGGTCATACTATCTTCAAGCGGATAGCTGCCTGGACGCGCCACTTCCCCATAAACAAAAAACTTCCTGCTGCGTGATTCCCGTAAAGAAACTGAAACAACGGGATATTTCATATAACCTTCAGAAAGTTTTTTTTGCAGCAGTTCCTGGATCTCATTTAGCGTCATGCCTTTAACCATAATGTTGCCGATGTAAGGAAATGATATCGAGCCATCCGAAACAACCGGACATTGCGTTACAAGCTGATCCGGCTGGATAATATTTATATCCAAAATATCATCTATACCTACCTGATATTGGGATTTTATGATCTCCGGAAGCAAAACTTGCGCTGAGGTATTTTCTATTTCCGCAGCATACGAATACGCGGACATTAAAAACAATACCGAAACAAATACTGCAAATATTTTTTTCATACTCTCCTCCCTTGTTGAAGTACAATATCGCATCTTGTTTACACAGCACCTATGCCAAACAAAACTACCGGTATTGTCCTTAACAATATATTTGTATCGAGCCATAGCGACCAATTATCGATATACTCGAGGTCTAATTTCATCCATTCATCAAAATCGCGTATCTTATTTCGGCCCTTAATCTGCCATATGCAGCTTAATCCAGGCTTCATGCTCAGGCGCCTTCTCTGCCAATAATCGTATTGTTTGACTTCTTTTGGCAAAGGCGGCCTTGGCCCTATAAGGCTCATATCATTTTTCATAACATTCCATAGTTGAGGTAACTCATCTAGGCTGAATTTTCTCAAGAATTTTCCTATTGAAGTGACCCTTGGGTCATTTTCCATTTTAAAAGCAGGCCCATGCATTTGATTGAATTTTTGCAAACTTTCCAACTTTGTTTCTGCGTCCTCAAACATGGTCCTGAATTTATAAAACATGAATTTTCTGCCGTTTAGCCCGCAGCGCTCTTGCTTAAAGAATACAGGCCCGCTTGATGTAAGTTTTATGGCCAGAGCGATAATTACTATCACAGGCGATAATATAATGAGAATAATGGTCGAAAAAAAAATGTCGATCAAACGTTTCAAAAAAAGAGACCAAACTTTGCTGGGAGTACATTCAAAAGTAAGCAGAGGAAAGCCATGAAAGTCAGTTTGTTTTGGCCTCGAAAGCCTTAAGTTAAAATAGTCAAGAGCCACATGAACCTTAAGGCCTTCTGTTTCGCAAAAACGCATTATATCCTCTATATCTGATATCCAAGAACGCGGAACTACAAAAATAACCTCATCCACAACATTATTATTTATAATATCGGGGACATCATAAAAAGAACCCAGCACTTTATAACCATCTATCTCCTGGCCTTTTCTGTTTGGGTCCTTATCAACCATTCCTATTATCCTAAACCCCCATTCGTTATGATTTTCAATACGAGAAATTAGTTTTTTTGCCCTTGCTCCCGTCCCCACTATAAGAAGATTTCGATAATTATATCCCTTTTTGCGCATGATCCTGACGATGGTTATTAATACGGTCTTCTCGGTCAATATCAATAAAGCTGAAAGGCTGATAGAATCGATAATAATGTTTTTATTTATATATGCCAAATTGAACATAAATATGAAACTTATAAAAAATATAAGGGTAAATATCCCGGCTTTGGCCGTTATGCTAATTATCTCCTTAATAGGCTTTATCCTGAAAGATTCATACATTTCAAAAAAATAGAGCATTGCAACCCAGGTGGCCGTGAATATAATAAGAATATTTTTACAACTGCCAACTTCATATAACTCATTTTTTAACTGCAGGCAATATACCCAATAAAAAACTAATCCTGCTATACACAGATCAGCAAAAATAGTAAGCTTCCTGAATACCGTGGAATATTGTTTAAGCATGTTTAAAACGTACCCCTTATACCGATTTTATATACATTCTTTGTATAATCATCGCTTATATCGTTTGAATCGTTATTAGAATAGGTATAATTTACACTTACCTTAATATCCTTGCTCACATCATAGGTAAAGCCGGCGCTTATTCCTGCGAAATTATTTGTTATATCGACAGCCTCATATTCTCCCTCCCCATAAAAAGCTGAGGCACTGCCCCATAATCTTTGAGCTAATTTCCTTGATATATCCGTTGATACTCTCCATCTTGCAAAATTATTCCTGGAATAAGACACTATGCTGGTTTCATTGATATAGGAAAGGCTAGCGACTGTATTTTCGTCTAAATCCCCAATTAAAGAGACTTTATAATAAGGCTTAGTAGTGCTTCCACCCCCGTACGATTTTATGAATTGAACACCGCCATAGGCCTCGGTATATAATTTTTTTGTAAGATATTGCCTGAATCCTGTTGAAATCATATTTAAGTAAGGTGAACCGCCGCCGCTGAACGTCCTTACGCTGTAATCATAAGATAGGAAAAAATTTGTTGCTGAACTAAGAGCGTACTGTATTTGAGCTCCCACACTATTCATAATAGAGTCGCTTAACTCTGAACGGTCATAAAAAGATGCGTAATTGGCATATCTGCCAGAGAGCAGGAGCTGTTTTGTTATTTCATGAGTCAAAGCAATATCCAGGTCATTCCAATAATAACTGTATCTGCCGCCTATCCTGCCGAATGCCGACTCAAAGCTTCGTGGTTCGTAATCGTGAGTAAAGGTATTCCTTAAATTAAGGGTGTCATATCTTGAAAGTTCACACTGCAGATTCAGAGTAGCATCTTCATTCATATTATTAAAATTATTGTATTTGTAGAATATATCCTGGTTCAAATCACCAGATATATCAAAAGATAGGCGTTTTCCCTCATACTTTGCTCCAAGCCCAAGGGAAAGTGTCGTATAAAAATCAGCCTTTTCATCTGTTGTGACATAAGTGATATTATCATCATACCTATTATCCAGCCCTGCGCGTAAGTCTAGGTCAATGTTCCCAAGCCCAAAGGCGCAGCCTTCGATTGGAAGAGCCATAATAATAATTGCCCCCATAATAAATACGAAAATTAAACAGCGCATGATTTTTGTCGCATAGCAATATATTTATCTATCTCTTTAGCTGAAACCCTGTACCCGCCGCGCCGCCCTTCTTTATATGCGGCTATTTTTTTCTTCCTTACTAAAAGGCGGAAATGTTCCTCGCTGATCCTCAATATCTTCGCCGCCTCTTTTGTAACCAATAATCTTTTTGTCTTTATATACATTTCAATCTTTAATTAAATTTTTTAATATCATTTAATGCGATACAACAATTATAAAAACAATATCTGTTTTAGAGAAGTGGCACCTTCTTCTTTTATTAGACTTTTTTCTACTGCCTGATACTTATTTATGTTTTTTTCCTCGTAATTGGGATCACTAGGCCGCCAAGGCTTTTGGAATGCCCGAATTTTAAAAATACATCTTACTCTTTGCCATTTGAAGTATTCTATTGCACAATTATATTTTGTGAATGACTGCCCTCTTTTTTTTATTGATTTTTTTCCACTAAAAAAGCCATTCCTAAGAGATTATTTTCTTAGAAATGGCTTCTTTAGAAGTAATATAAATAATTGATTTTAACTGTTTTATAACATTACAATTGTTATTTAATCAACGAACGTATTTTTACTATGAGATCATCCATATCAAATGGCTTGGTTATATAATAATCAGCACCTATCACCTTACCGACAACTCTATCCGACTCTTGCCCTTTAGCTGAAATCATAATTATGGGTAAATTCCCAGACTTATTATCTTTCTTTAATTCCTTGCAAATCTCTTCTCCGGGTAGGCCAGGTAATCTCAGGTCAAGTATAACAAGATTGGGAGATTGCTTTTGAGCTTTATATATTCCTTCATAGCCGTCATACGCAGATATTACTTCAAAACCTTTAATCTGTAGCAATGAAGTAAGTGTAGAAACCATATTTTTATCATCCTCGATAATTAATATTTTGTTCATCTGCCAATCTCCTTGGGCCTTCGATCAAACTATTAAGTTTATTAAAATCAATGGGTTTACGCAATACAGCACTTGCTCCATGCTTTAAGGCTTTTTCTATAATTTCATTAGACGAAAATGCCGTTAGCATCACCACTTTTACATTTGGGCTTATTCTTTTAGCCTGTTTTAAAGTCTCCAATCCATCCATCACAGGCATTATTGTATCCAAAAGTAGATAATCGAATGTCCTCTGTTTTAAAAGCCCAATGGCTTCTATCCCGCTAACAGCCACTGCTGTCTTATACCCGCAAGCATCAAGCACGGTAGATAACGTCTGGCAAAAATTGAAATCATCGTCTATAATCAATATACTCGGTTTTTCCATTTATATTTTTATAGGAAGAATTATTTTAAAGACGGTTCCTTTACCAACTTGGCTTTCAACTTCAATTTTACCGCCATGATTTTCAACTAAACTCTGGCATACCGCGAGCCCTAACCCGGTACCTTTTGGCTTAGTAGAAAAGAGCGGCTCAAATATATTCTTTAGGTTTTCTGCGGAAATGCCTTCTCCCGTATCCGTAAAAGAGATTTCCACAAATGTTTCATTGATTCTGTAGCTTTTTACAGTTAATTTTCCACCGTTTTTCATTGCTTCTACAGCGTTTGAAACAATATTATAAATTACTTCTTTTATCTGAGAATGATCAAGCAGCATCAGCGGTAAAGTAGTATCTAATTCTGTTTCTATATCTATTTCTGGCGCTATCTTGATCTTTTCAATAGACTCCATAATATCAATATTTATGCTGTCCGATTTAAGATCCGGTTTTTTCTCTCGGCTGAATTCTAAAAGATTAGTAATGATTTTATCTGAATTCTCTATCTCTTCTTCAAGAATATTTAAATTCTCTTCAACCTTTTTGTTTTTTTCTGCCCCTAAACCTAATATTCTAAAATGATAAGCCACATTCTTCATAACACCCAAGGGATTTTTCAATTCATGGGCAACAATCGCGGATAACCTGCCTATAACTGCCAGCTTTTCCGAGCGCATAAGCTTATCCTGGGTCTTTTTTAACTCTTCCTCGGCTTTCCTGCGTTCAACTATTTCTTTATTAAGCCTGTCTAATGAAGCGGTACTTGTTTTTAAGCTGGAGATCATCCAATTAAAAGAATCCGCGAATTCCTCAAATTCATCGTTCGTCTTTATCTCTACTTTATAATCAAGATCTCCTTGGGCCACTTTAGTAGTGGCATAATGGAGCTTTCTTATTGGTATCATAAAAATTTGGGCGAATGCGACTCCTATAATTATCATGGCTATAAATATAAGCAAAATTACATTTATTAACTGGCCAAACAAAACCTTAAGCGGAAGGAATGTTTCATCTTCATCCTGAGATATATGAATAAACCACTGAAGATTATTTTCAGAAAAAATTGGTAGCCTAAGCGGCGCCAAAGCTACAAATTGTCTCTTCTTGTACAGGGGATAGTACCCTGTAACCCAATTTCCTTGCCCTCTTACTCCGAGAATCTCAAATTTCGAAAGAGGTGGCGCATCTTTACGGTAGATCACGCGGCCATCTTTATCTATCAGGAAAGCATGCCCGGTCATTCCAATTTTAAATTTCTGAAGAAACATAAAAAAATCTTCACCCTTTATAACCGCCTTACACACCCCTATCACTTCTCCAGAATCATTTTTTACAGGCGCAGCCAGAAAAAATACCAATATTTTTTCCGGCCCATCGAGCTTTATATCGCTTAAATAAATCCTGCCCTTTCCTTGAGCATATGTTTTTTGCCACCAATCTTGGCAAGCTAGATTGATACTCTGCATACCTATATCCGAATGATCTATTACGCGCCCTAACTTATCGGTAATTATAACTTCTTTAAGCCAACTTCTCTTATAAGCTAATCCTTCCAGGATTTCTTTAACCGCCGGATCCAGATATCCCCTGGTAATGAATACATCTTTACTATTTTCTCCATCGCACTTTTTATATTTTTCGATTTCATCTTTATCCAGATCTTCATATTTTAAGTTCTGCTTCTTTATTTCCTCTATAACGGCAGGGTTTTCTACAGTCATCTCAATGGCTTCAATTTGAGATTCAACACTTCTTTCGATACTAATAACAAGAAGTTGGGCCATTTTAAGATATTCTTCACCTATTGTACTTCTTAGTAAATTATATCCATTAGTGTATCCAATGGCCAAACCAACGGAGGCGACAATCAAAGCGGATATGCATATCATATAAATAATTTTGCGTTGAATGCCGGTTTTATGCATAACCTTATTTTCTAGCTTATCTGGGGCCAATTTGGATCCTTTCTTCTGTGCTTTAATTCTATCAATTTATATTAAAGCCGGATACCTCACAACCTGCATGATCCACTTTTTCCTAACATTTTTCTACAGTGAAATATAAACAAAAAAGCCATTAAAAGATATTTGTATACCTTAAAATGGCAATTTGAACATGTACTAGTTATTTTAATGAATTTGTATCGGAGAATCGGAAAACAAAATTAAAACGGGTAGAAGGGGACGGAAAGCGAACCCTACAACCCCCTGAAATACCGCTGCTTATAAAAATTTATCGTAAACGCGGCATTAGCTGGCTCATGCCTTAGACGAACCCAACTTCAAGAAACCAAAGAAATCTAAAGAACCAACAATCCCAGAACCTTATTACTACGACTACGTTATATAGAAATCGTACCAGACCAAAATTGAATTTGCGCGTTTAAAATCAATTATAGACCTCATTACTTTTGCCCAAATTACAATCTTGGCATAATGTTTGAAGATTATCTAATGAGTTCGTCCCTCCTTTTGAAAAAGGAACGATGTGATCTACATGTAATTTAACCCCTACATCCGTTGCCGGACTTTTGCCGCAAAAAATACAGCGGAAATTATCCCTATTCAAAACCTTCACTCTGATGTTTAAAGGTATCGACCTTCCTTTTACAATATTCTTTCGAGCTTCGTTGCTGTGTCCTTTGTTCGGTATTGCATCTGTATCCTTTTCATTCACTTCCAATTCATCATTGTTGGTTAAAGTCTCACCCGATTTAAATTCAATGAATCTTAAACAAGCGGCAGTCCAACCGCCAAAGTGTCTATATACGGAATCATAACTTACTGTCGGCTTTGAACTTATCCATTCACTCCGGGACGGCCTGTGTCCAATCTGCCGCCATATTCTTTCCATTTCATCAAACATCGTGTTTTCTGGGATATTTCTACGTCGACTACAAGCAAGCAAAATATTCTTATCCGCTAATCTTTTTTTAAGAGCCTCTATTGCTGTAGTCCAAGATCCGCCATAACGTCTTTCAACCGTAGCCGAATGGATACGAGCTATCTTGTCAAAATCCTTCCGACAGAAATGATTGTAGCCAAAATGTCTGGCGACATTTTCAAGCTCGGTCAAAATTTCCTCATCGGAGTAGTCCCTTATTTTGGGTCGCCCAAATTCGAATTTAAAATCGCCCATAGATATTTGAGCCGTCCTTCTCTAGGGTTCGCGTCCACAATCCACCAAAAGCCTTATAGTTTTTGGTGAGATCTCACCAGCCTCGCCAAGCAAAGCTTGGCTAATTAGGTGGATTAGTGTAATTGTTGGCTAAAAAACATTTCCTTTATCCTGCGTCGTCCAGTGGTAGATTTATAAAATTTCTCTTTTTGTCGCGCTTCAATTAATGTCTCAAATGATTCCGTATGAATAATTTTATAAGGACGATATGGACTCGAAGATTTGACTCTACCTGCATTATGCACCGCTAATCGTTCATTAACGTCCTCGGCAACACCTGTATACGTCCGAGTCCTGGCTTTATTGAGCAAAATATAGACGTGATACATATTT
>Ga0172375_10002165_pt1 | contig 30994 bp, 28 predicted proteins | sample LakKiv1m_FD_114537 | JGI IMG/M metagenome (GOLD analysis project Ga0172375, IMG submission 114537) | Freshwater microbial communities from Kabuno Bay, South-Kivu, Congo - kab_092012_11.1m | ecosystem: Environmental > Aquatic > Freshwater > Lake | place: Democratic Republic of the Congo... | reverse complement strand
TCGCAACGCCTGTATGAATTCTTTGGAAGGAACTATAGCACCAGCTTCGCCTTGAACCGTTTCAATAATTACACAAGCTGTTTTATCTGTAATATTTTGTAATTGTTCAATAACATTATAATCAATAAATCGAACATCCGGCAATAAAGGACGAAATGAATTTTTTAATGTTTCATTTCCCATCACACTCATTGCTCCATGAGTGCTTCCATGATATGCATTATTAAAACTAATAATTTCTGTGCGACCTGTCTGTCTTTTTGCTAACTTCAAAGCACCTTCAACAGCTTCGCTTCCTGAATTCACAAAGTAAAAGTTGTTTAAATTTTTAGGAAGTTTTTTGTTTAGCATTGCTGCAAGTTTTGTTTGGGTCGATTGAATATATTCACCATAAACCATCACATGCATATAATTTTTTAATTGCTCTTCGATAGCCGCAATCACACGTGGATGGCTGTGTCCAATATTACAAACCGATATGCCGGAAATAATATCGATGTACTTTTTCCCTTCAGTATCCCAAATGTAGATGCCATTGGCTTTCGAAACTTCGACAGCAACAGGCGAATCACTGGTTTGCGCCATCAACTTATAAAACACCTGACGATTTGTTAAATAATTCATTGCACTTTTTCTTTAATGAAATATCCATAGATTGCTAACCAAATACAGGGTGGCTTTTTACTTGTTTGAGTTACCTTGTGCTTCAAATGTGCCGGTATTAAGAGGTAATCGCCCTTTGTAAGTTTTACTCTGCGTTTGTCTTCAAATTCAAGTTCTGCTTTACCTTCAATCAACATCACATATTCATCCTGCTCTTGATTATACCATTCCCCTTTGGGCGTGACTTGCCCGAATGATATGATTCTTTCTATTTTAAATTTCTCTGATTGAAAAATCTTTTCGAAATGCTCTGCATCCTTCGATAGATTATTAATACCATCGAAAATATTTTTTCTCATTAAATATGTATTCTTAGCTATCGTCATCAGAATTATTATAGTAGTTTACAAACATTCACTCCTAAACTAATCAACCAATTACCTTGTGCCTTTTGCCTTGTAACTTATTCCTTTTATATATCATATTCTTCCAAAATTCCCTTTCCTTGACGAACTAATTTAATTTCACCCTGCGTACAATCAATAATTGTTGAAGCTTCGTTGTCACCATAACCGCCATCAATCACAATATCCACAAGCTTTTCGTATTTTTCATGAATCAGTTCAGGATCAGTGGTGTACTCTATGATGGCATCTTCATCTCTCACAGAGGTTGACATCACTGGGTTTCCAAGTTCTTTAACAATACCACGAATAATATCATTATCAGGAATACGAATACCAACTGTTTTCTTTTTGCTCTGAAATATTTTAGGAACATGGCTATTTGCATCAAGTATATAAGTAAACGGACCGGGTAATGTTTTTTTCATCAATTTAAAAATCGTATTATCCAGCGGTTTTGTATAGTCGCTGATATGACTCAGATCATAACAAATAAAAGAAAAGTTAGCTTTGTCCAAACGAATTCCTTTTATGCTCGCTATACGTTCTACAGCTTTGAGTTTATAAATGTCGCAACCGATTCCATAGACCGTATCTGTAGGAAAAATAATAATACCGCCATCTTTAAGGCATTCCAATACCATATTCACGTTTCGTGGATTTGGATTATCAGGATGTATCTGCAAAAGCATAATGCTAAAATTATTTTGGATATAACGATTAGATGCAAACCTACATAAAATTTTTCTAATTTATTTCAATTAAAAGAATTGATTAATTTTGCTTATTCAATAAATCTATACGATGAAAAAACTTTTTGTTTTTCTTACGCTAATCAGTTTTTCGTTTTTAGTAAATGCCCAGAATTATTCGGATCCTCAGAATATGAAGGTTATAACATCTCAGGAAGCACATTATCCAAAAGGTGATCAGGCATTGTTTAATTATGTTTATAATAACATTGTATATTCCAAAGAAGCACTTGCTGCTGAACCCAGTGGTGAAGTTACAGTGAGCTTTGACGTTGAAGCGGACAGCTCGCTTACTGGTTTTTTAGTTTTAAGTAAAGTGGGTTATGGAATTGATGAAGAAATTGTAAGAGTATTGAAAACTCTAAAGTTTGCGCCATCTATACAAAATGGCTTTTTTATGAAAATGAATTTAATGCTATCGTTTCCTATAAAATTATAAGGTTTATTTTGCTTTACGATGAAAAATCAAAGCATAACCATCGAAGTCAATGTAAACCCATGATTGCTCTGAAAAATAATTTATTATTGCTGCGTCAGAATTAAATTTTTTCTTATCCCCTAATTCAGTCCTGACTTTTTCTTTTCGTTTGAAAAACTTAATTTTTTGTCCATAATCAATTTTGCATACTTGCCTATTGGACATAAACCTTGTATGAGGGATAACACAAATGATGTTTACTTTAATGGTATCAAGGTTGATAAGGTTATTTCTGTTTGATTTTGGCTTTTTACTACTCAATAATATTTGAGAAAAAGCACTGATTGATAAAAATAAAACTACAAATAGCAATAAAAATCTTTTCATAAAGAGTACTCTTTTAAAACGAATTTTATTTTTCGAATTTCACGATCATATATATCGTGGAATAAATCAATTCACCGTAGTATTTTTACTCTTATTTTAATAGTTTAAAATCAAATCAAAAGATTACGCTTTTGCAAACGCAGGAACTCTGCTTGTAACAATGTAGTAAAAGCCAAAAAATAATCCATTAAAGAACAAATCACCGATAAGGGCATTTGCAAAGAAAGAAATGCCTTGCGAACCATCGTTAAAGAAGGGTAATCCTGCAGCATAGCATGTCATTAAACCAGTCAAATCCTGAGTAAAGAAAGGGCTAGCATACCAAACAGCAAAATTAGTAATCACAAAGAAGATTATAGAAGAAAGTAAAGAAACCCATATTACTTTTAGTGGCTTAACGCTTTTTAACAGCTGTGATCCCATCAAAACAGTGATTGCAAAGCTAATATAAACAGCAAGCATATATCCATGAAATCCAATTACTAAATCACTGATAAACATCGCTGCCATTGGAATCAGGAAAGCCAACGCTTTACGAGAAATAAGTGCTCCGCCAAATAATGCTATAGCAGCTACAGGTGTAAAGTTAGGCCAATGAGGGATTAATCGCATGGCTGCTGCCAATAATATTATACCTAAGATAAATAAAAAGCGAGGGGAAACGATTTTCGAATACATAATACTTGTTTTGTTAATTTTTTTTTAATGTGTACAAAAATATAAATTCATTTTGATTTTTAGCTAAAAATATTTATTTCAGCTTAAACATGAGTCCGATTCCAAAATTTACACCTTTTAAATTTAGTTTAAAATCATTAATACCATCAGGATGATTATCGTCGTAGAATGCTAATTTAGGATAATTGTGAAAATGATATCCTAAATTTAAAAAGATTCCAAAAACTTCTCCAAAATAAAACCGAGATTGCAAATTACCACCAAAAGTGAATCCGCTGGCAGCAGCACGAGCATTAAGGGTATCATGTGCTTTTGAACTGATATGGGTATATCCAATATTTGGTCCGAAAAGAATATCAGTACGTTTTGTTCGTACAAAATGAAAATTTGCTTTTGCAATTATATCAATTCCATTTACTCTATTATTCTTTTGATTATTCGTTGTATCTTTTCCTTCAATGTAATTACTATAGTCAAATTGAAGCGCAGCACCTAACCAATCAGTAACGCCATATTCGGCTGTAAATGGGAACAGAATAACACCAGCGTGATCGTGAGTAATTGAATCATTAAGTAAATTTTTTGACATTGTTTCATAGATTCCAAGATTTGCACTTCCGTCAATCACCATACTTCCTTTTTGAAAAGATTGAGCAAATAAAGAAGATAAGGATACCATGAAAAGGATAACTAAAAAGTATATTTTTCTCATCTGTTTATGGGTTTTTTTATGAGTTATTAGTAGCTCTTTTTTTTACATTTGCATTACCGGTAGATTTTTGTCAATCTATGATGGTTTTCAAATTTTTTTCAAATATAAAAAAATATCTATAACAAAATCCTTTACTTTTTTACCTGTTTGTTGAAACATTAAAAAAGAATCAATAGAAATTTCTTCAATCAAAAAATTTGTACTTTTACAAACCAACTAATTGCTAAACACAAATAGGTATATTGGAACTTTCTAAATCAAATAATAAAAACCAATTAAGCGATTTGGAATTAGTGAACGGATATAAATCGTCCGGTGATAATTCCTATATGGCTGTTTTATATCAACGCTATCTTCATCTTATGTATGGTGTTTGTATGAAATATTTGAAAGATCAGGATGAAAGTAAAGATGCCGTTCAACAAATTTTTGAAAAACTGCTTCTTGATATTAACCGACACGAAATAAGTCATTTTAAAAGTTGGCTTCATACCGTTACCAAAAATCATTGCTTGATGCACTTACGTTCCGAGAAATCTACTTTCGACAAAAAAGAAGAACTAAAAAAAGATTTTCCAATAGTTATGGAAAAAGATTTCGTTTTGCATCAAGACTCCGAAACGAACACCGAAAATGAATTAAAGAACTTGGAAATAGGAATTACAGAACTCAATGAAAAACAAAAAATATGTATTGAATTGTTTTACTTACAAGAAAAAAGTTATGTTGAAGTGGCTGAAATGACGGGATATTCATTAAATGAAGTAAAAAGTTTTATACAAAACGGAAAACGAAATTTAAAAAATTATATACTTAGCAAAAATGGACAATAAACATCAAACAATCTTTTCTCCTACCGATTGCATTTCGGAAGAGTTGATGCTGTCATACATTGATGATAAACTCCTGCCTGAACAAAAGCATGAGGTTGAAAAACATTTAGCTGACTGTGAATTGTGTTCGGATGCTCTCGAAGGTTTGATGTTGATGGAAAGTACCGAAAACACTCGCAAAGTATTGACTGATTTACGAAACCAATCTTTTGCAAACAATTCTCCTGCTAAAAAAAACGCTAAGATTGTTTGGTTTAATAACCGTTTTAAAGTTGCCGCAGCAGCAAGTATTCTCCTTCTTGTAGGTTTGACCTTAGTTTTTAATTATTGGAGTAATAGAAAAACAATAAACAATAACGATCAACTTTTCTCACAGCAATTTGAACCCTATCAAAAGAAAACTGAAAATCAAAAAGACTCCTCTGTTGAAGCATCGAATGCTGTTTCAGGGAGCACCATTAAGGATGTGAAAACTGTCGAAGTTGCCGAGAATTCGTTTAAAAGCATCAATGATAAATATTTGGATGATATAAGTCAGAACAAGAATGGAGAGCAGGATCAAAGTAATAAAATGAGTGCTGCTGATAATCAACAATTAGTAACCAAGAATACAGTTTCAGAAATTTCTCTCGGAAATACAAAAACCGAAAACCTAAGTGAAAAAAGCCCGATTTTAGTTAAAACGGATGAAGAAAATACCAAGGATAACAGTATTACAGATAGAGCGGCTAATCAAAATGGATCCGGGGTTTCTAATGCTACCGGAAGCACAAGCACCATGTATGTTAGTGGTAAAAAAGAAAGCTCGGTTCATTCCTGGCCAGGAACATCAACAAAAAAGAGTGTGCAGAAAATTGAAAAAGGAAAGAACAAGCAAGCTAAATTAAATTCTACTCCTGCTAAAGCAGAGTCTGAAGTTATAAGTCAAGCGGATATGTCAAAATCACAACCAACAGCATCAGCAGGATTAAATAAATTCGAACAAGCACGACTAACCAACGCAATGGATAAATATGATAACAAGGATTATAAAAGTGCACTAAAACTCTTTGATGAATTGCTTGCTACCGATCCTGATAATTATGATGCACTGTTCTTTGCAGGGGTATCTAGCTTGTGCGAAAATAATCCTGATAAAGCGATTACCTATTTAAAAAAAGTTACTGCAATATATAATGGGAAATATTTTGAAGATTCGAAATGGTATTTGGCACTTGCTTATATTAAAAAAGATATGAAAGAAGCTGCTATCAATCTGCTGAAAGAGGTGATAACCATGAAGGGCAACTATAAATTAAAAGCTGAAGAAACTTTAAATAGTCTCAAGTAGTTTATCAATGAATTTCTAACATTTTCACTCTCCTTTTTAAAATTTTATTTTAAAATTGACCATAATTCAAATTAAAATTTGAAATTTGCAAACTCATTGCACAATCGAAAAATTTATTTAAAAAATATAATAATTATGGAAAATTTTATCAAAGATGCATTAGATTATCACACTACCGGTCGTCCGGGAAAAATTGAAGTGGTACCAACCAAACCTACAACGTCTCAGCGAGACTTATCATTGGCTTATTCTCCTGGAGTTGCAGAACCCTGTTTACTCATTGCAAAAAATAAAAGTGATGTTTATAAATATACCGCAAAAGGAAATTTAGTTGCGGTAATATCCAATGGAACAGCAGTACTTGGACTAGGCAATATAGGCCCGGAAGCAGGAAAACCCGTGATGGAAGGGAAAGGACTTTTGTTTAAAATATTTTCTGACATTGATGTTTTTGATATTGAAGTTGGAACCACTGATATTGATAAATTTGTTGCAACGGTTAAAGCTATCGCTCCCACGTTTGGAGGAATTAATCTCGAAGATATCAAAGCCCCTGAGTGTTTTGAAATCGAAAGACGATTAAAAGAAGAGTTGGACATTCCCATTATGCACGATGATCAACATGGTACAGCCATTATTTCTGCTGCTGCATTATTAAACGCTGCAGAGCTCTCCGGAAAATCACTGGATAAAATGAAAATTGTGGTTAATGGTGCCGGCGCCGCTGCTATTTCATGCACTAAATTGTATGTTGCTTTAGGTGCAAAATATGAAAATGTGGTTATGCTGGATAGCAAAGGTGTTATTCGTGCCGATTCGGAAAAATTAACGCCTGAAAAAAAGTTATTTGCAACCAAACGTAACATTCATACATTAGAAGATGCCATGAAAGATGCTGACGTATTTGTAGGCCTTTCAAAGGGTAATATTGTTTCGCAGGATATGGTCAGATCGATGGCTAAAGATCCTATCGTTTTTGCAATGGCTAATCCTGTTGCAGAAATTTCATACGAAGACGCCATTGCTGCAAGACCTGATATTATTATGGCAACCGGAAGGTCCGATTATCCTAATCAGGTAAATAACGTGCTTGGTTTCCCTTATATTTTTCGTGGCGCCCTTGATGTAAGAGCAAATTGCATCAATGAAGCAATGAAATTAGCTGCAGTGAAAGCACTTGCCGAACTTGCTAAAGAGCCGGTGCCTGAAACAGTTAGTCTCGCATATAAAAGCTCTAACTTTGCTTTCGGTAAAGATTACATCATTCCCAAACCACTCGATTCACGGCTTATTTATACAGTGGCTCCTGCAGTCGCTAAAGCAGCCATTGATTCCGGCGTTGCTAAAAATAAAATAACCGATTGGGATGGCTATAAATCTGAATTAAAAAAACGACTTGGCTTAGATAATGAACTGATCAGACAAATAACCGATAAAGCAAAAAAGCATCCAAAAAGAGTCGTGTTTGCCGAAGCTGAAAGTTATAAAATTCTTAAAGCAGCGCAAGAAGTAAAGGATGAAGGAATTGCTATTCCTATTTTACTTGGTAACACAGAGAAAATTGAAAATTTAATTGAGGAAAACCATCTTGAACTTGGTGGTGTACAGATTATCGATCCAAAATCAAATGAGCAAGAAGAAAATAGAACCAATTTTGCTCATTCATATTTCGAAAAAAGACAACGTAAAGGAAGCACTATGTTAGAAGCACAGTCATTTATGCGTCAACATAATTATTTTGGTGTGATGATGGTTGAAAAAAATCTTGCCGATGTGTTTATTTCCGGGTTGACCCGAAAATACCCAACAACCATTCGTCCTGCATTGGAAATAATTGGTAGGCAAGATGGGGTTCGTATTGTTGCAGGCATGTATATTATGATGACCAAAAAAGGACCGGTTTTCTTTGCTGATACTACCGTTAATACAAAACCTTCTGCTCAGGACTTAGTAGATATAACCTTACTAACAGCTAATACGGTTAAAGAATTTAATATTGTTCCTCGAATTGCAATGCTATCCTATTCCAATTTTGGATCTACAGATAATGAACAGACTAAAATGGTTCGCGATGCAGTTGCTATTCTTCATCGTGATCACCCGGATCTTATTGTTGATGGTGAATTTCAAGCTAATTTTGCAATGAATGTTGGCATTAGAAATGAATTATTCCCATTTACAAAATTGGGCTCTGAGGCAGTAAACACTCTTATTTTCCCCGATCTTTCTTCAGGTAACATTACATACAAGTTAATGCAGGAAATGGGCGAGGTAGAGGCAATAGGTCCAGTCCTAATGGGTATGAAAAAATCGGTTCACGTGTTGCAACTAGCTAGTACTGTTCGAGAAATTGTTGATATGGTTACTATTGGTGTGGTAGATGCACAAAATAAATAATGAATTTCAGTTAAATAAAAGCTGAAATTCCTGTAATGTCTTCTCCTGTTATTAATAAGTGCATGTCGTGTGTTCCTTCATAAGTGATTACAGATTCAAGGTTCATCATGTGTCGCATCATTGGAAAATCATTGGTTATTCCCATGGCGCCCAGAATCTGCCGTGTCTCGCGTGCAATATGTAATGCCATTTCTACATTATTTCGCTTTGCCATGGAAACTTGTCCGGGCGTTACTTTCCCTTCATTACGTAGTTGACCAAGTCGCAACACCAATAGTTGTGCTTTGGTGATTTCAGTAATAGCTTCTGCAAGTTTCTTCTGCTGTAATTGAAACGATGCAATGGGTTTATCAAATTGTTTACGTTCGAGAGCATATTTTAACGCTACATCATAGCAATGCATAGCAGCACCAATGACACCCCACGCAATCCCATATCGAGCGGAATTGAGGCAACTGAGTGGGCCTTTCAAACCTTTAATATTGGGGAGAATATTTTCTTTTGGAACCTTCACATCATCAAAAACCAATTCTCCTGTAACCGAAGCACGCAATGACCATTTACCATGAGTTTCAGGAGCCGAGTAACCTTTTGAATCTTTTTCAACCATCATCCCACGGATAATTCCTGCTTCGTCTTTTGCCCAAACAATAGCTATATCAGCCACAGCAGAATTCGTTATCCACATCTTGGAACCATTCAATAAATAATGATCACCCATGTCTTTGATATGTGATAACATTCCTCCCGGATTTGAACCATGATTAGGTTCTGTCAAGCCAAAACAACCAATTAAATCACCATTTGCAAGTTTAGGTAAATACTTCAACTTTTGCTCTTCACTTCCAAATGTTAATATGGGATACATGACAAGTGATGATTGAACAGAAGCCATAGAACGAATACCTGAATCTCCACGTTCTAATTCCTGCATGATCAAACCATACGAAATATAATCAAGACCGGCGCCTCCGTATTGTGTTGGAATAAATGGTCCAAAAGCTCCTATGGTACCTAATTCTTTTAAAAGATGAAATGGAAATTTTGCCTTTTCGTAAAAGTCTTCAATAATGGGCATTACTTGATGGTTTACCCAATCTCGGGCTGCAGAGCGAACCATCTTATGTTCATCGGTTAAAAGATCATCCATTTTATAGTAATCTGGAGCAACGTATTTAGTGGGATCAATTGACATAGTTGTATGATTTAGATTATGATGCTTTCTTATTTCAGCATTTTTGATTAAGGATATTTTGAAAGCAAAATTAGATATTAATTTCATTCAAATCAGTTCTTATGTGGTTTTAATTTCTATTTTTGCCATTATTACACTACTTTACGAAAATCAACTATTATGACAGATACAAAGCCAAAAATAGGATTTATTGATAATTCCAGACTGATGATAGAATCTATGGTCAGAGCCGGAGCTGATGTTTTTATTGGCTATCCTATTACACCTGCAAATCTTTTATATTCTTATTCACATAAACGATTTCCTTCTTTTTTTGCAGCTCCTGATGAGATTACAACCGTTCAATTAATGTCTGGATTTGCTGCAGCAGGGCACATTCCGGTTACGGCTACCTCTTTTCCAGGTTTTGCGTTGATGATTGAATCAATCAATATGGCTTATATGATGGAATTGCCCATGGTCATTGTCCTTGCACAAAGATTAGGCCCTGCTACTGGCTCTGCAACTTCAGGTGCACAAGGAGATATTGCTCTTTTATCTGGATTGATATCAGGCGGACTTGCCATTCCCGTATTAAGTATAGCTCAACACACTGACAACTGGACTATTCCTGCTCAATGTGTTCAAATATCAGTACGATTAAGAACCCCTGTTATTTTGGTTACATCCAAAGAAGAAGTGATGACGCAATACTCTTTTGATATTAATCAACTAGAACCAATTACTCCAGTAAAACGAAGCTATTACGAACATGATGAAACATTCAGGCCTTATCTTCCTAATGCTAATTTGGTCCCTGATTTTCTCCCTTTAACGAACACTAAACATCAGGTTCGCTACACTGCATCCACACACAACATGGATGGAATTCTCCAAAACTCTACTAAAGAGGCCTTAGCAAACACCGAACGCTTACATAATAAAATAGTAAAAAATAGTTCCGATTTTACTTTTTACGAATATGATGAACAAATTGGGGCAGAATCCATAGTCATTTCTTATGGAATAACTTCTTTATCGGCCAAAGTTGCTGTTAAAGCACTAAGAGATGATGGAATAAAAGTATCACTTTTGTTAATAAAAACGCTTTTCCCAATTCCACCGGTATATTATTCAATTATTGAAAAATATAAAAAAATTATTATAGCTGAAGAAAATTTGACTGGTCAATATCGCCAATCATTGTTTGGGTACAGGCATTCCGATAAAATTAAAGGGGTAAACAAAATGGGAAAAATGATTGATCCCAATGAGATAGTAAAAGCAGTAAAAAGTTTATAAACGATTCTTTATTCAAATGGAAAAAAAATATTTAAACGAACAGTCTTTGCCTTTTTGTAAAGGATGTGGGCATAATCTTATTTCAGAAAGTGTTGAAAAAGCATTGTCAAATCTTACATTGAGTCCATTAGATGTTATTTTAGTTACGGATATTGGTTGTCATGGAATAATTGACAAGGCATTCAAAACACATACCGTTCATGGTCTTCATGGTCGTTCTGTCGCATTGGCTTCTGGCATATCAGCAGGAATAAATAATCCCGAAAAAAAAGTATTGGTTTTTTTAGGCGATGGCGGTGCTACTATTGGAATGCAACATATCATTAATGCGTCTCATTATAATTACAACATGACGGTTGTCATTCATAATAATTTTCTGTATGGTATGACTGGAGGACAACCCAGTGAGTTTACTCCTCTTGGTTTTAAAACACCAACGCTCAGTGAAGGAGCTGATCATAAAAATTATGACATTTGTAAAATTGTGGCTGCGGCAGGAGCAAATTATGTTCGTAGAATTATTGGGATTGGTGATCTATCTGAACAATTCACAGAGGCCTTTGCAGTTCAGGGATTTTCCCTTATAGAGGTTGTAGAAATTTGTCCAAGTTATGCTTTGAAAGCAAACCCGGGAATGAAATTAGGTAAAGTTGCTGAAGAAGCCGGATTACCTGCAAAGACTTATGTTAACGAGACGAAAGAACCTTTTTATACAAAAAGAAATCAAAACAAAGAAACATTGATTGACCAAATCAAAACACTTTCAGTTAAATACAACTCTTTAATTAAAAATCCTATAAGAATAATGGTAAGTGGTTCTGCAGGAGAGGGTGTTCAAGTTGCTGCAGAATTATTCGCTAAAGCAGCCATTACATCCGGATTAAATGCTACTAAAAAAGGAAGTTATCCCGTTACCGTAGGGGTTGGCTTTTCTTCATCCGAAGTTATTATTTCGCCTGATACTATTGATTATACCGGCTTTAATACTCCCGATATCTTAATCATTACCTCACAAGATGGACTTAATTACGCAAAAGCTGCATTGACAAATATGAGCGTAGATGGGTTCATTTTTATTGATGAAAGTTTAATGCTTCCTGAAACTAAAGCCAAAGTGACTCAACATGATTTTAGATCCAAAGCAGGAAGTAAATTCGCATCCATTTATGCACTTTTATATTACCTCAACTTTTCTAATATCTTTCCTAAAGATGCATATTACGATGTATTTAGCGACAATATGCGTAATCCAAAAGTGAATATTCGTTCACTTTTAAACTAAATGATGATAATGTTATGTCGTTTATTTCCATTTTATGAATACCATTAAAACCATTGCATTTGCTACATTGGGCTGCAAATTAAATTTTTCTGAAACTTCAACTTTATCACGTTCGTTCTCCGACAAGGGCTTTACAGTTATCAATTTTAAAGAAACGGCAGATATCTATGTTATTAATACCTGTACGGTTACCGAAAATGCCGAAAAGAAATGCAAAGCAGAGATAAAAAGCGCAGCAAAAAGAAATCCAAATGCGATTATTGCCGTTACAGGTTGTTACTCGCAATTACGAGCAGAGAAAATCGCATCAATTCCGGGTGTCAGCATTGTAACAGGTACTACAGATAAATTTCAATTGATTGAATTGATTGAAGAATACTTGCAGCATGGAAAATTAATTGTAAAGACGAATAAAACAAATGCCGATTTTGCACCATCGTATTCTATCAACGATCGAACACGTTCGTTTTTTAAGATTCAGGATGGATGTGATTATCATTGTAACTACTGCACTATTCCATTAGCCCGTGGAAAAAGCAGAAGCAATACCATTGAAAAAACAATGAAAATTGCAAAGGAAATAGCGGCATCCGAAATTAAAGAAATTGTGCTAACAGGTGTAAATATTGGTGATTTTGGAAAGCGAAATAAAGAAAGTCTTTACAAACTGCTTATTCAATTGGAAAAGCTTGAAGGCATCGAACGCATTCGCATTTCATCTATTGAACCCGATTTGCTTACAGATGAAATTATTGAATTGCTTGCAAAGTCAAAAAAGATATTACCTCATCTTCATATACCCCTGCAATCAGGCAGTGATAAGATTTTAAAAGCTATGCATCGCCGTTACAATACCATATTATTCAAACAAAAAACAGAGTTTATTTTGTCAAGGATTCCCAATTGTTTTATTGCTATTGATATCATCGTTGGTTTTCCCGGCGAATCGGTTGAGGATTTTGAAAACACTCTTCGTTTTATTGAAAGCATTCCGCTGGCATTCATGCATATCTTTCCCTATTCGGAAAGGCCCGACACACCATCAATATTGCTTGAAAATAAAGTTCCAACTTCTATCATAAAACAAAGATGTAAATTACTTAAGGAGATTTGTAATATAAAAAAAACAACGTTTTATGAATCAAATACGAATTTTTTTGCGAAGGTTTTGTTTGAATCAAATAACGATCATGGCTGGATGACGGGCTTTACAGAAAATTACGTGAAGGTTAAAATTCCTTACGATACAAAATATATTAATCAGATAATTTCAGTTAAACTCAATCAATTGGAAAAAGACTGTATTTTTGCAGGTGAGGTTTTGTAAAATGATTACTAACAAAACTTTATAAACTTTACGAACTTTAGTAACCTTAAACTCGAGCAATGTATCCTACAATAAGCGATTTAATTAATGATCTTTTTGGAATAAATATTCCACTTCCAATTCAGAGTTTTGGTTTTTTTATGGCAATTTCCTTTTTAATTGCCTCTTATTTACTTTATCTTGAGTTAAAGCGAAAAGAAAATGAAGGGCTAATTCATTCTTTTGAAAAGAAAACCATGATTGGAAAGCCCGTTACTGCTCAAGAACTTATTTTATCAAGTTTGCTGGGTTTTGTAATCGGTTTGAAGTTAGTAGGTGCAGTGATTGATTATACGGCTTTTAGCGAGAATCCACAGACCTACATTTTTTCTCCTCAAGGAAGTATGATTGGTGGTTTACTTTTGGCTGCTATATTTACATTTTCGCGTTATCGAGATAAACAAAAGCATAAACTTGAAAAGCCAAAATTAATTGACGAAACTGTTCACCAATATCAGTTGACAGGCAACTTTGTGATGCTTGCGGCACTCGCAGGAATTATTGGTGCAAAAATTTTTCATAACCTTGAAAATATTGATGATTTTATAAAAAATCCTATAGAAGCATTAGTATCATTTAGTGGGTTAACTTTTTATGGTGGGTTGATTTTAGCTGCTATTACATTGATTTGGTACGGTAAAAAGAATAACATTCCGCCTTTGGTTTTATGCGATGCTGCAGCTCCATCTATTATGATTGCTTATGCTGTTGGTCGAATTGGTTGTCAGATGGCTGGTGATGGTGATTGGGGAATTGTGAATACTGCTGCAATGCCCGATTGGTTGAGCTTTTTGCCCGATTGGTTATGGAGTTATAATTATCCACACAATGTTTTAAGCGAAGGAATACCAATTCCGGGTTGTACTGGCAAACATTGTTTTATGCTTGCTAATCCTGTATATCCAACTGCATTGTACGAAACCATTATGTGTTCTCTTCTCTTTCTTGGTCTTTGGTTGATACGCAAAAAGATAAAGACACCGGGAATTTTATTCTCGATTTTTCTTATGTTCAATGGCCTCGAACGTTTTTTTATTGAGAAAATAAGAGTGAATACCAAGTATCATATTTTTGGAAACGCCATTACACAAGCCGAAATAATTTCAACTCTATTGTTTATTGCAGGCGTGATTTTATTTTGGTACTTATGGAAAAATAAAAATAAGAAAATTAGTACGCAATCAACATGAATATAGAACGGCTTTGCATGTGCGTTTGCGGTGTAGTTAAGGAAACTGGTATTTTCCTTCGTGAGGAGCTCAGTAAGATAAAACAGTCCGATATTCTTGTAAAAGGTCATAACGATTTTGTAACTTATGTTGACAAAACAGCTGAGAAAAAATTAGTAAATGCTTTTCTGAAATTAATTCCTGAATCTGGCTTTATTGCTGAAGAAAATACATTATTGAAAACCGGTGAACATTATAATTGGATTATTGACCCATTAGATGGAACCACCAATTTTATTCATTCGCTTCCATGCTTTTCAATTAGTGTTGCGTTGATGCGTGATCAACAAATTATTTTGGGAGTAGTCTATGAAATCAATAAAGACGAATGTTTTTATGCACATGAAAAAGGACCTGCATTCTTGAATGGAACAATTATAAATGTTTCAGAAATTTCAACACTTAAGGATTCATTGATTGCAACTGGCTTTCCTTATAATAATTTTGATCGACTGGATCAATATTTAAAAGTCTTTAATTATTGTTTGAAAAATACTCATGGTATTAGAAGATTAGGATCCGCCGCTGTTGATCTTGCTTACGTGGCTTGTGGAAGATTTGAAGTTTTTTATGAATATGGATTAAAACCATGGGATGTAGCTGCTGGTGCCTTTATTGTTGAAAAAGCAGGAGGGAAAGTGTTTGATTTTTTAGGTGGAAATCATTACGTTTTTGGTCAGGAAATTATTGCAGGCAATCAAAAGGTAAGTATCGAAATGTTAAATCTTACTAAAGAGAATTTTGGTTAACCCGCTACTATTTTTTTTTCAATTTCTTTACGCATATTCATTGTAAAGTCATACCCGATATCAAATAGCTTTTGTGCATTGCTAATATCAAACATGCTGTAATGGCCAGAATCCGCGGGCTCAATAAATACATCACATTGTTTTATTTTTGATTTTACTGTATTGAAAACAGCGATATGAAACGAACGTTCGATGATTGCCATTTTTGAGTTAGAGCGTATCAAATTATCTAATTTATTACAATGAAGACCGATAATCTTTTTGCATTTACCCTTTAATGGTTCAACCGGAAAGTTATTAAGGATGCCGCCATCAGCAAGTAATGTATTATTTATTTCCATTGGATTGAAAACTAAAGGAATTGATGAAGATGCCATTAATGGTCTTATTAATTCTCCTTTCGAAAAGAAAATAGATTCACAATTAATAATGTCGGTTGCTGTTATAATCAATGGAATAGAAAGATCTTTGAAATTATCTTCTGGAAAATATTTTTTACAAAAAGTAACCATGTTATTCATTTCAAGAAATCCCATACCTTTCCATACCGGACGGAAGTAATAAATGAATTTATTTTTTACAATAATATCTAGAATTTCCTTTGGTTTATATTTTTTTGCAATGAATGCTCCAACTATAGAGCCGGCACTGACACCGGAAATAATATCAGGTTTTATCCCCATTTCATCCAGCGCTTCAATGACTCCTAAATGTGTAAAACCTCTTGCACCACCCCCTGAAAGAACAAATCCAACTGAATACATTTTATTTTTTTTTCAAAATTACAAAACATTTACATGGTAATTTATTAATTAAAATTTATAAAGCCAAAATAAATCAGAATTGTAATAAATTATTTTTAATAAAAATGGCTAACTAAATAATATTTTAAGTACATTTGCACCCAATTTTAAAATAAAGTTTTACACAATTGTCTATATCTATTACATTACCTGATAATACAGTGCGTGAGTATCCTAAAGGTACTACGGCGCTTACTATTGCTAAAAGTATCAGCGAAGGTCTTGCTCGGAATGTACTCTCCGCAGAAGTAAATGGGCAAGTTGTTGATGCTACTTTACCTATTAACGAAAATGCTTCACTCGTTTTATATACGTGGGATCAGGAAGAAGGAAAACAAACTTTTTGGCATTCTTCTGCACATCTTATGGCTGAAGCAATTCAATTTTTTTATCCCGGGGTTAAATTTGGAATAGGCCCTAGCATCGAAAATGGCTTTTATTATGACGTTGACCTTGGTGAACAAACAGTCTCGTCTGAAGATTTTAAAAAAATAGAAAACAAGATGATAGAAATTGCTCGTGAAAAGAGTAATTATCAGCGAAAAGCAATTTCTAAAAGTGATGCTTTTGAGTATTTTACTCAAAAGCAAGAAACATACAAATTAGATTTGCTGAAGGATCTGCCAGATGGAGAAATAACGCTTTACCAATCAGGAAAATTTACAGATTTATGTCGAGGACCTCACTTACCAAATAGCGGATTTATAAAAGCTGTAAAATTATTAAATATTGCAGGTGCTTATTGGCGTGGCGATGAACATAATAAACAATTGACCAGATTTTATGGTGTATCATTCCCCAAACAAAAAGAGCTTGATGAATACCTTGTTATGCTTGAGGAAGCTAAAAATCGTGATCATCGTAAGTTGGGAAAAGAATTAGAACTTTTTACTTTCTCTCATAAAGTGGGTCTAGGATTGCCTCTTTGGTTACCAAGAGGTGCTGATTTACGCGCACGATTAGAAAACTTTTTAAAAAATGTTCAGCGCAAAGCAGGATATGATCAAGTAATCACACCACATATTGGCCATAAGGATTTATATGTTACATCTGGTCACTACGAAAAATATGGACAAGATTCATTTCATCCAATTACCACACCTCAGGAAGGAGAAGAGTTCTTTTTAAAGCCAATGAATTGCCCTCATCATTGTGAAATTTATAAAAGTAAACCCCATTCATATAAAGATTTGCCCATTCGGTATGCTGAATTTGGTACAGTTTATCGTTATGAACAAAGTGGTGAGCTGCATGGATTGACTAGAGTGCGTGGCTTTACACAAGATGACGCCCATTTATTCTGTCGCCCCGATCAAGTTAAAGATGAATTTAAAGGTGTTATTGACATTGTTTTGTATATTTTTAAAATTTTAAATTTTAATGATTTTACTGTTCAGATTTCATTGCGAGATCCTGAAAATAAAACAAAGTATATAGGTTCTGATGAAAATTGGGAAAAATCAGAAAAAGCGATTCTTGAAGCTGCAGAAGAAAAAGGATTGAAAACAATTGTTGTTTTAGGAGAAGCGGCATTTTATGGACCTAAAATGGACTTTATGGTTAAAGATGCGATAGGAAGAAAGTGGCAACTAGGAACCATTCAAGTTGATTATAATTTACCTGAACGCTTTGAATTAGAATATACCGGAAGTGATAATCAAAAGCATAGACCAGTTATGATCCACAGAGCTCCTTTTGGTTCTATGGAGCGTTTTGTTGCTGTCTTGCTAGAACACAGTGCAGGCAAATTTCCATTATGGTTGACACCAGATCAAGTAATTATACTACCTATTAGTGAAAAATATAATGAATATTCAAAAAAAATATTACTTTTGCTGAATAATTCCGATGTTCGAACTCTCATTGACGAACGGAGTGAAAAAATCGGAAAGAAGATTAGAGACGCTGAATTGAAGAAGGTTCCTTATATGATTATTGTGGGTGAAAAGGAAGAAAATGAGCAAACTGTTTCTGTTCGTAAACAAGGCAGTGGAGATCTTGGATCGCTTACTATTTCTGATTTTATTGAGATAATTAAACAAGAGACTAATATAATATAAAAAACAACTAAAAAAAGTATTCATTAATATAAAGGAGAAAAAAAATAGCAACAATTTTCAACAATTCAAGAAATCGTTATACACCTAGGAAAAAAGAACCTGAACACAAAATAAACGAAAGCATTAATTCACCCGTTGTTCGGGTGGTTGGCGAAAATATAGAGTCCGGTATTTTTCAGTTAAAAGACGCTTTAGTCTTGGCAGGTGAACTTGAACTTGATCTTGTAGAAATATCACCAGCGGCTAACCCACCAGTTTGTAGGATTATTGATTATCAAAAATTTCTCTACGAACAAAAAAGAAAGCTGAAAGAGATAAAAGCTAAAACTGCAAAAATTGTTTTAAAAGAAATACGTTTTGGTCCCAATACTGACGAACATGATTTTAATTTTAAGTTAAATCATGCAATAAAATTTCTTCAGGACGGTTATAAGGTTAAAGCGGATGTGTTTTTTAAAGGGAGAACAATTGTTTATAAAAGTCAGGGTGAAATTTTGCTTTTAAAATTTGCCCAAGAATTAAGTGAATATGGGAAAGTTGAAATGCTTCCAAAATTAGAAGGTAAGCGAATGATAATGTTAGTGTCACCTAAAAAATCAAAGTAAAACAATTATAAATTAAAAATTTACTACAATGCCAAAAATGAAAACCAAGTCAGCTGCAAAAAAGAGATTCTCAATTACAGGGACAGGTAAAATAAAAAAGAAGCATGCCTATAAAAGTCATATTCTAACTAAAAAAACTACTAAAAGAAAAAGAAGTCTAACCCATTCTACATTAGTTGATAAAGCTGATGAAAAGAGAATAAAAAGAATTCTATCACTTTAATTATTATTAATTATTAACTTTGTAAGAGTATCAAAGACCTTTAATCAGGCACTTTTACAATAAAATTATTTAACATGCCACGTTCAGTAAACGCAGTTGCCGCAAGAGCAAAAAAGAAAAAACTACTCAAACAAACCAAAGGATATTTTGGTGAAAGAAAAAATGTTTGGACTGTAGCTAAAAATGCATATGAAAACTCAATGGTTTATGCATACGCTGACAGACGAAAAAATAAACGTAATTTTCATAGACTATGGATTACCCGTATTAATGCAGGTGTTCGGTTGTATGGCTTATCTTATTCTAAGTTTATCAATAAACTTCATGAAAATAATGTGGTTATAAACAGAAAGGTACTTGCTGATTTAGCAATGAATAATCCAGAAGCCTTCAAAGCAATTGTAGATTCAGTAAATAAATAGCTTGTTATAATTTATTTTTTAAAGAGAGATGAACATTGTTTTTCTCTCTTTTTTTATATGTAACAGTTTGATTTTTTATCCGTTTAAACTTACCCTTTACATATAATAAAATGAAATGTTAATAAAACTGTTCTTAAAATCGCAAAAAATATTAAATGAATTAAAAATTATATATAATTTTGCGAGGTCATATAGAAATTCTTTTGCACAAATAAATCTAATTATTAACTAACAAAAAAACACATGAAAAAAATGATTTTACTGTTTACTACAGTGTTTATCTGCAGTATTCAGTTGTCCTTTGCTCAGCAGCGAACCATTACTGGTAAGGTGACGAGCATAGATGACAAAGCAGGCTTGCCGGGTGTGTCAGTAAAAGTAAAAGGAGGTACAGAAGGTACCGTTACTGATGCTAGCGGCGTTTACAAACTCTCAGTTTCATCAAATGCAACTGCACTTATCTTTTCCTATGTTGGAATGACGTCTAAAGAAGTTCCGTTAGGGTCTTCAAATACATTGGATGTCGTTTTAGAAGGGAATGCACAGACATTGCAAGATGTTGTAGTTACTGCATTGGGTATCACTAGAGAAAAGAAATCTTTGGGTTATTCAACACAAGAAGTAAAAGGTGATGCTATTTCTACCGTTAAAACAGACAATTTTATGAACGCACTATCAGGTAAAGTTTCCGGCGTTCAGATTAAAAAAACAACCAATATGGGTGGTTCTACTAACATTCTTTTGCGTGGTAGTAAATCTCTAACAGGTGACAATCAGGTTTTATTTGTAATTGATGGTGTTCCTGTTAGCAATAACATTACAAATACATCATCTCAAAAACAAGCAGGTTTAGGTTACGATTATGGTAATGCCGCTTCTGATATTAATCCTGATGATATCGAATCAGTTAATGTCTTAAAAGGATCCGCTGCTACTGCTCTCTATGGATCACGTGCTGCTGGTGGAGTTGTTATGATTACTACAAAGAAAGGTGCAAAATCCACAGCAGGAACGGCTAAAAAAGGAATTGGCATAACTATTAATTCCGGAGTAAATGTTGGTTGGGTTGATAAAAGTACATTTCCAACTTATCAACAGCAATATGGTGCAGGTTATGGACATTATTATGATGGAACTGGTGGCTATTGGTACTTACGTGATTTGAATGGTGACGGAGTGGACGAACAATGCGTTGTTACTTCAGAAGATGCTTCTTATGGCGCTCCTTTTAATCCAAATTTAAATGTTTATCAATGGGATGCTATTGATCCTGAATCACCAAACTATTTAAAAGCTACTCCTTGGGTTGCTGCCAAAAATGGTCCTATTACCTTTTTTAGAAAACCTGTTACATTAACTAATACTGTTGCAATTGAAAATGCTGCTGATTTTGGTTCATACAGATTATCTTATACTAATTATAACCAAAAAGGAATGTTACCAAACAGTGAATTAAAAAAGGATAACATTTTATTAAATGGTACTTGGAAAGTAAATACAAAACTAACTGCTACCGGTACGGCTAATTATGTTGCAACAAAAGGTCTTGGTAGAAATTCAACCGGATATAGCGATAACATTATGACTTCGTTCCGTCAGTGGATGCAGACCAATGTTGATGTTCAACAACAATGGGATATGTATGATTTAACCAAACGTAATGTTACTTGGAATTATGCTGACCCTACTGTTGCTGAACCAATTTTCTGGGATAATTATTACTGGACTCGTTACGAAAATTACGAAAGTGATAACAGAAATCGTTTTATTGGAAATGTTGCCCTTAATTATAAAGTAAATGATTGGTTAGATGTTTATGGTCGTATGTCAGGCGACTCCTACAATGAATTGCAGGAAGAAAGAAGAGCTGTTGGTAGTATAGCTGCTCCATTTGGAATAGGAACTAGTACTGACGGTAGTGGTGGAAGAAGTGACCAAAAATCAGGTTATTTACGCAGAGATATTTCTTTTAGTGAATACAACTACGATTTGATGATAAACTTCAACAAAAACCTTACTGAAGATTTTAATTTAAAGGGAGTTATTGGGTCTAATACCAGAAGGACAAATTATAATAGATTAATTTCTTCAACAAGTGGTGGTCTAGTTGTTCCTGGTTTATATTCATTACAAAATAGCGTGGATGCTAATCCATTTCCAAAAGAATTAGCTTCTAAGATTGGAGTAAATGGTATTTATGCTAGTGCTTCATTAGGATATAAAAACTATTTATATTTAGATGCAACTATGAGACGTGATCATTCTTCAACCTTGCCAAAGGGAAGTAATTCTTATGTTTATCCTTCTATAGCAAGCAGTTTTATCTTTACAAATTTGATGGAGAAAAGTGATTTAATATCATTTGGTAAAGTTCGTTTGAATTATGCTGTTGTTGGTAATAGTGCAGGTTTTGATCAATTGGCTGATATTTATAATATCGGTACTTCATTCAATGGAGCAGTTACATCAGTTCCTGCTACTAAGAAAAATCCTGACCTTAAGCCCGAAAAGACAAATAGCTTAGAAGGTGGACTTGAAATGTCATTCTTTGGTAGAAAATTAGGTTTTGATATTGCTGCATATAAAACAAATACTACAAATCAGATTTTGCCATTGACATTATCGTCTAGTACAGGTTATTATTCAAAAATGATTAATGCCGGTGAAATTCGGAATAGTGGTATGGAAATAGGCCTTAACTTCACACCTGTTCAATTAAAGGATTTAAAATGGACTGTCAATGTGAACTGGGCATTTAATAAAAACAAAGTCCTTTCTTTGTACGAAGGAGTTGATAACTTACAATTGGGTTCTTTCCAAGGTGGTGTTACTATTAACGCCATGGTTGGTCAGCCCTATGGAGTTATTTATGGAACTGATTATACTTATTTCTGGGATGCAGATGGACAACCACACAAAATTATTAATCCTTCCAATGGTAGGTATGTTATGACAACAAACTCAGATAATGTTATTGGAAACATGAATCCTGATTGGAACGGTGGAGTTCAGAATACCATTACATATAAAAATTTGACATTTAGTTTTTTAATTGATTGTCAAAAAGGTGGAGACATATTCTCCTTAGATATGTATTATGGACTTGCAACCGGTTTATATCAAGAAACTGCTTTCACAAATGAAATGGGCAATGCAGTAAGAGATCCTTTGGCTTATGTTGATCCTGCAGATCATACAAGCGGTATGGCAGACAATAGTGGTGGCTTTATTAATGAGGGTGTTTATGCTCCAGGTACTTATGCCGGACATACCTATGTTGGAGGTGAAGTTAATACAACACCAGTTGCAGCATCTAACTATGGTACTTTCGGGTACGCTCGTCTACCTAACAAAGCTTTTATCTATGATGCAAGTTATATAAAACTAAGAGAAATTTCATTATCTTATGTTTTACCTGCAAAAATGATGGAAAAATGTTTCTTTACAGGTGCTACATTTAGTCTTGTTGGTTCTAACGTATGGACTTTGTTGAAAAATATTCCTTATGCTGATCCTGAATCAGGTCTTGGTGCCGGTAATTTACAAGGTTATTCTGTTGGATCACTTCCATCTACAAGAGATTTTGGATTTAATGTTAAACTAAACTTCTAAATTTTATAGCTATGAAAAAAATATTAATAATTCTTTCAGCAATCCTTATATTTTCTGGTTGTAAGAAAATTGAAGACCTGAATCAAAATATCAAAGACCCTGCTAATGTGACTGGAGAGTCATTATTTACTGGGGCACAAAAAAGACTAGTAGATCAAATGGTAAATGCAAATGTTAATAGAAACATTTTCCGTCTTGTTTCGCAATATTGGTGCGAAACTACTTATACGGATGAAAGCAACTACGATTTGACAACACGTTCGATTCCTGATAATCATTGGGATGAAATTTACATTAGTGCGTTGAAAAACCTTGATGAATCAAAAAAAGTAATTACAAACACTACCTACGGCGGAGATGCTGATCCTGCTATTAAAACAAACAAACTGGCTGTTGTAGAAATTATGTCAGTTTATGCTTGGTCAGTACTTGTTGAAACATTTGGAGATGTTCCTTATTCAAAAGCTCTTGATGTAACCAACGAACTACCTGCTTATGATGACGGCCTTACCATTTATAAAGATCTTATTGCACGTTTAACAACAGCAATTGGAACGATGGATGTTGCTTGGGGTAGCTTTGATGCTTCTACTGATAATATATATCAGGGTGATGTTACAAATTGGAAAAAGTTTGCAAATTCATTGAAATTGAAAATGGGTATGATTTTATCAGATATTCCATCTCAGGCAGCTTTTGCTAAAGCAACTGTTGAAGCAGCTGTTACATCAGGTGTTTTTACATCTAATGCTGACAATGGAAGTCTGTCCTACTTAAGTTCAATGCCTAGTACCAACCCAATTTATGAAGATTTGGTTGCAAGTGGGCGTCATGATTTCGTTCCTACTAGTGTTATTGTTGATACGATGAATGTTTTGAATGATCCACGTCGTCCTTTCTACTTTACGTTAGAAGGTGGTGTTTATGTAGGTGGAGAAAATGGGGCGTCAAATGACTTTACTGCATACTCACATGTATCAGATTTGATTCAAGGCGCAACTTTTGAAGGTACTATCCTTGACTATGCTGAAGTTGAATTTTATTTAGCAGAAGCTGTTGAAAGAGGATATGCTGTTTCAGGTACTGCAGAATCTCATTATAATTCAGCTATTACTGCTTCGATTACTTATTGGGGTGGAACTGTTAATGATGCTACTACCTATCTAGCACAAACTGCTGTTGCATATACTACTGCAACCGGCACTTACAAGCAGAAAATTGGTACACAAAAATGGATCGCTTTGTATAACCGTGGATTTGAAGCATGGACTGAATGGAGAAGACTTGATTTCCCTGCTCTGTCTGCACCAGTTGATGCATATACATCATTTCCTGTTCGTTTTACCTATCCGATCGCTGAACAAACTTTGAATGCAGCAAGTTATGATGCAGCATCAGCAGCAATAGGTGGCGACCTTGTAACAACTAAATTGTTCTGGGATAAATACTAGTATTCCTGTTTTATAAAAAAAAGAGCTGCTTATAAAAAGCAGCTCTTTTTTTTTTTTGATGCTCAAGCGAAGACCTATTGTTTATAGCATTCGCATTATTTTTATTAATCTTCTTTTTGCATTTCATTCAAAAGAATGTGCAAATCATTTTCTACTTTTTTGCGTTTTTGTTTTTCTTGTTCAAGCTTTGCCAGAAGTTCTGTAGTGCTATTTTGAGCTTTATTGGTTATTTGAATTTGTAATGCCTGTCTTTCGGTTTCAACTTTTTCGTAGAGTTCTTTGATATCTTTTAGCATTTGCAAATCTTCGGTTCTTTCTTTTTTTAAGGCGTCAATTTCGGATTGCATGATTTGCAATTGTTCATTATTATCAGGATTTTGATGTTGTTTATTTTCAATTTCTTTAGTCAGTTGACTAACTTTATTTTCCGCGGAAGCAATTTGCAATTTAACTTCTTTTAATTGGCTCTCAAGTTTTGAATTGTTGAGCATTAAATCTGTATTCTTGCTTTTAAGATTATATATTTCTTTTTCGAGTTCAGTTTTAATTAGATGATATTCAGTCTGAATACTTTGACTTTGAGTTAATGATTTCTTCTTTTCATCTTCCAAAGCGTGTTCTAATTTTTCTAGATCATTTTCTTTTGATTTTAATTTCTTTACTTTTTTTGCTTTGAGGATAAACATAAAAAGAAATGTGGCAAAGAGTAGAAATAATAATCCGCTTCCTATATAAAAATAAAGAAATAAAGATTCCTTCTCCCTTGCTTTGGTAATTAATTTGTCATGGGCAGTTTCGAGTTCTAATGTTTTTTTATTTATTTCAGCAATTTTTTTCTTGTGTGCCGGAAGAGAGTCGTTTACCAAGCAATTGTCGATATTGATAAGCTCGGTTTGAAACCTTACTAATTTCTTTAAGTTGGCTAATGAACTATCTGCCATTGAATCCTGGAATGCAACATACTGTTGAAAAGCCGCATCTCTATTGGGCGAATACTTAGAAGTAATATCTTGTGCCAACGATATTTTTATACAGAGCAAGAAAATGACAAAACTAAAAAGTTTGATTTTTTGAATAAACATGATCGCAATGCTATTAATTAATAATTTTTTAATAAGATTCATTTATTAACCTCCTGCAAGTTTAGCTTTATAAGCCGACTTATGAAGGAATTCCAATATTTTATTTCTAAAATCACCTTGAATCATTATTTCACCATCTTTGCATGACCCACCGGTACCACATAAAGTTTTTAATTTTTTAGATAGGTTCATCATATCCGATTCATTGCCTACAAAACCTTTGATAAGTGTAACCGTTTTCCCTTTTCTGCTTTTTGAATCACGCCAGATGTAGAGGTTTTGTTGCTGTGGAGGTAGAGTAACAATTTCCTCATCAAGTTGCTGAAAATTAAAGTTAGGGTTTGTTGAGTAAACAATACCTCCTTTATTTTGTTGTAGTTTTTTCATTTTAAATACTTTTAGGAACTATTATTTTTAACGAAAGAGGATTTACTTTTAATAATAATTCCCGTGACATTTCAAATGGGTCGCCATCAATATGAACAACTTTAATCTTTCTACTTATAATACGCGCTTCTTTTACTTTAATAATATTCATAAAAGTTGTTTCATCAATTTTCTTTATAAACATCATGCTAGCTAAATAGGGAGCCATAAAAACAGGCACTTTTTTAAATATACAGATGTCAATATAACCATCGTCAATAATAGCTTTTGGAGCAATGCTTGCATTATATCCAAATTGATCACTGTTTGCAAAGCTAATAAGCAAAGCTTTACAGATTATAGTTTTGCCATCGGCGATTATTTTATATCTTTTTGGTTTATACAAAATATATTCGCGAACAGCAACACGTAAATAAGACCAAAACCCTCTTTTTTTACTTTTAGCAAATTCGTGTGCAACGAGTGCATCAAAACCAACGCCTGCGATGCTTACAAACATTTTACCATTGATACTTGCTGTATCAATTTTAGTCGTTTTATGATAATTTATTATTTCAATAGCATCAGCAATGTTTAGTGGAATGTTTAAGTGATGTGCAAGGCCATTGCCTGAACCTGTAGGGATTATGCCCAATGTCGTTTCACTACCTATCAAACCTTTCGCAGCTTCGTTAACGGTACCATCGCCACCCACAATAACAACGAATGGAATTTTTTCTGTGGCAGCTTTTTTACATATTTCTACAGCATGGTATTGCGTTTCAGTGTATACAATAATATAATCAAAGAATGAACAATCAAGATGTTCTTCAATTAATTTTTCCACTTTTTTCTGACGTCCTACGCCGGAAATAGGATTGATAATAAAAATTATTTTTTGTTTGACTTCGCTCAATTGATCGTTAATTTGTTTTTTAAAAGTCGTTCGTTATAGCTTTGAATAATGGCTTTTATCAATCGCTCCATTCGTTCCGTTATATCAATCTTTTCCTTCAATACGTTCTTTTTTAATAATGGATCCGATTTCCAATTGTACAAAGATATTGAATTGTTCCCATCAAAAATTAACGAATAATCTCCTTCAATTAATTGATAGGTGTCATTCAGAAAACTAAAGTTTATATGGTTTGCATTTGAATCTAATATATCCTGACCGTAAGCAATAAATTTTTTATCATAATTAAGGTAGTTTAAAATAGTAGGCATTATATCTGTTTGTTGACAAATTGTATGATTGCTTCCCTTTAAATTGCTCTTGGGTTCAAAAAAAATGATAGGTATTTGATACATTCCAACTCTGGTTAAATATTTTTCGTTAAAGCTTTCGGACGTATGATCAGCTGTAATTACAAATAGTGAGTTGTTGTACCATGCCATTTTTGAAGCCGTTAAGAAAAAACGTTTCAATGCAAAATCTGCATAGGCAATACTTTCTTGAATTTTAAGTTTTCCTTTTGGAAATTTCCCTTTATATTTTTCTGGAACAGAGTAGGGATGGTGTGATGAAAGAGTGAATATACTTGCAAAAAATGGTTGCTTCCCTTTATTAATGTTTTGAGCAGAGTATTGTAAAAATTCTTCATCCCAAATACCCCAGTTGCCGTCGAAATCAGCATCATTATTGTATTCAGATTTACCATAGTAGTTATCGATTCCTGCTAATTTACAATAGGAGTCAAAATGCATTGTACCGTTTTTGCCACCATGATAAAAGGAAGTTGTATATCCTTTTTCTTTGAGAAGACTGGGAATACTATTTATTTTATTTCCTGCAAACATGGATGAAATATAGGGTGTGTTCATTAAAGTGGGAATACCGGAAATGATAGCTGGAATACCCTCAATTGATTTTTTTCCATTCGCAAAAGCATTTTCAAACACTAAACTTTTCTTAATAATAGAATCAAGAAAGGGAGTAAAACCCCTATAATTACCATTTTCGAGGTTTTTATTTAAGCATCCAATATGTTCTTTTGAAAGACCTTCGAAAATAATTAACACTACATTTTTCTTTTTTGATTCATCTAATCCAGCTGTTTTTCCTAGGTGAATAGGATTGAAAATTTTTTCCGCTTTTACCAGGTCTTTATAGTAATGAGCTTCAATGATACTTTGTTTATTGTAGGTTTTGAAAATTGTAAAAGGTGTATTCAGCACTAAGGGAACATACTGTATTTCGGAATAGTCAGCTGCATTTATAATACTTATTGGCTTGTATTGTGTGCCTCCGCGCATACCGATTATGGCGATTAAAATATACAGGAAAGTTAAAGCAATTTGGATAAAATAATACTTTTTATCTTTTTTTTGTTCGAAACAGTTATGTCCAACTCTGGTTTTATTATATAGAAAAATCATTAAAAATATAAGTAAAGACCAAAGCAGCAATATGTACCAAAAATCTAATAGAAACCTTGGTATTAATGAAATAGTATCTTTATCATCACTAACAAAGCCAAAGAAATCATACGTTGTTCTTTTTTGGGTGAATTTATAATAAATGATGTCAATACAATTAGCAGCAATAAGTACCGAGTTAATAACAATAAAAAAATATTTCAAAATATTCTGATACCAAAGATAAATTCTAAACCGAAAAGGAATAATACTTAATAAAATGAAAAGCGAATTCCCAAGAAATATAGCTACTGTATCGAATCGCAAACCATAGAAGAGAATTAGAAAAAGGTCTATAATCGATAATTCCTTAAATAAACTATAATTGAATACAAAAAATGCAACTCGTGTAAGTGTGAATAATAAATACGCAATTAATATTCTTTGAAGAATAATAATATGATAGTTACATTTGAGTTTGTCAAGTTGTTTGATCATGCAGCAAAAGTATGGATTAGAATGGGTTTGGCAAAGTGTGAAAAAACGGAGAATAGGCAAATCAAAAATTGATTACTTGTGATAGAATTCAAGCAATCTTCTTTTACAGAACCCTGACTTTGACAACTCTGGTTACTTCAGTAGCTTGATTGCCTGCTGCATCAGAAACATTATATTTTACAGTATAGTCGCCAATAGAATGTATGTTTACATTACTATTTACAATAATATTGGCTGAAATATCACCATCTTTATCATCGCTGGCAGATGCACCTAAATCACTATATACAGAATCTTTCGCTACCGTTATTGGGTTTGCACCATTGATAGTAATTACCGGAATTGTTGTATCAACCTTTTTGTCTTTTTTACAAGAAAGAGATAGGAGTCCAAAGGAAATGATTAGGATGCCTGATATTAATAGAGTTTTTTTCATTATTAATTTATTTAATGAATAACAGCGCAATTTAAATTAAGGAATTTTAGTATAAACCAAAACACCTGAAACAGATCCAGTCATTAATGCTTCGGTATAATTAATAGTAATTGTAGTGCCTGACAAAGTACCACTTCCGCTAAAGGTTCTACTAGCAGAGGGATTTCCGCAAATGATCGTTTGCGATGAAACTGTAACAGCTGTTCCACTCAAATCCAAATTAATCAAACCATTAATGTGACTTGCAAATAAACGCACACCTATTTTATTATTAACCGACGCGGATGTTGTAATTGTATCTTGATAATAAGTTGTGTTACCTCCGTTAATAGTTTGAGCAACATTGTATTTTCCTGCCAATGCTTCCGCCGAATTAACAACATTCACTGTTCTTTCCTTTGAATCAGAGTTCCCTGCTTTATCAGATACAGAATAGGTAATTAAATAGGTTCCTTTTAAATCTTTATTTACAGTGTTAGTAGTAACTATAGATAATGTTATGTTCCCATCTTTATCGTCAAAAGCCGTAGCGCCGGGATCAATGAAAGTAGCATTTAAAACATGGTTCATTGTAAATTCACCATAAATTGAAATAGTTGGCGGTGTTGTATCTTCTTCTTTACAATTTGATAATAAGATCATAATTGCTAAAAGCAGCATACCACTTATAGTAAAAAAATAAATATTTTTCATTGAACTGAATGTTTATTTTATGATATCAAATCATGTTTATCTAATTCTGAGTGTAAAGATAAAAAAAAAGAGATGTGGAAAACACATCTCTTTTTAAAAATATTTTAAAAATACTATTGTTTTGTATATGCTTCAACTCCATTTACTGAAGTACCATTAGTAGACTCAATATAGTTAAGTCCGATAGTTGTACCTGAAACAGATCCGTTTCCACTAAATGCTCTTGAAGCAGCTGGATTTCCGCATGTAACAGTTTGCATAGGTAAAGTAACTGTTGAGCCACTGATATCAAAATAAACTGAACCATTGATGTAATTAGCGAATTTAGTAACCCAAATCCGGTTATTTACAGTACTTGAAGTAGAAATAACATCATTGTAAGGATATGTTGTTCCACCAACAACGTCAGTAACTGCATAATTACCGGCAAAATTTTCAGCTGAATTAACAACATTTACAGTTCTTTTTTTAGTAGCTGTGTTGCCTGCTGCGTCAGAAACGGTGTAAGTTAATTCATAAGTTCCCTTTAAATCTTTATTAACAGTTCCGGAAACAGTAATTGAACTTGTTAAATCGCCATCGTTGTCATCAGTAGCTGTTGCGCCAAGGTCAGTGTAAGTAGTGTTTAAAGTGTGAGTAATAGTTGCGTCACCTGTTAAAGTGATAACTGGAGCAGTTGTGTCATCTTTTGAACAACCTGATAGTATCATAGCTCCACAAAACAAAGCGATACTTGCAATTGATAAAATTTGTTTTTTCATAATAATTT
>Ga0172375_10002164_pt1 | contig 30997 bp, 29 predicted proteins | sample LakKiv1m_FD_114537 | JGI IMG/M metagenome (GOLD analysis project Ga0172375, IMG submission 114537) | Freshwater microbial communities from Kabuno Bay, South-Kivu, Congo - kab_092012_11.1m | ecosystem: Environmental > Aquatic > Freshwater > Lake | place: Democratic Republic of the Congo... | reverse complement strand
TCGCGGCTGGAAAGCTTCAGTTTGAATCTGCCGTCCTGCGGCAGGCGCCTTTCGGCGATATTCAGGTCCGCCATGACCTTTAAACGCGATACCACAGCGTGATGGATATTCTGCGGGAACTTCTTTCCTTCTATCAGGACACCGTCAACACGGTAACGGACGCGCAGTTCCTGGTCCATTGGTTCGATCAAAATATCGCTGGCGCGCGCTTTTACACCGTCGGAAAGGAGGTGGTCGGTTATCCTTACGACAGGAGCCTCCTGGGTCAGCCGCATGAGGTCGGCGTTATTGAATTCCGCGTCGTTCACGTCCTCGACCAGACGCAGCTCGCCCTCTTTCTCTATATCGTCCACCATCTCCTCAAGTTTATCGTGCGAGACCCCGTCGTAATGCTCGGCGATCGCGTTAAGTATATCCTTCTCCTGCGCCATTACAGGCCCGATATCGCATCCTGTAACGGTCTTTATATCGTCGATAGCTATGACATCCATCGGATCCGCCATGGCTACGGTCAGCACCTTGCCCATCTTGGAGACGGGGATTATCTTATACTGTTTGGCGATCTTTTTCGGGATGAGTCCCAGGACATCCGGGATTATTTTGAACCGCGAAAGGTCTATGGCCGGGCAGCCGAACTCCTGACAATACGCTATAGTAAGATCTTTTTTCGACACAAGCCCCAATTCGACCAAGAGGTCGCTGATCTTTCCGCCCCGCCTCTTCTGCTCTTCGATGACCTTTGCCAGACCGGCATCGGTAATAAGCTTTGCGTCTATCAGCGCTTTTAGCAAACGGTCGTGGCGTGAAACCGAAGCATTATCCATGATCGGGTTACCTCTTCTCTTCCTGTTTGTAACAGGAATCGACGGTCTTTTGTATATCGGTCAGCGTGCTGACAAATATCTGGATCTTGCAATGGGTCAAAAGTTCGATATCCTCTATGGCCTGCATGTTCAGAGGATTGCTCATAGCGACGGTTATCAGGTCGCCCATCTTATCGATCGCTACCAGGCCGTATTGTCTGGCTACGTTCTCAGGTATCTGGCTTACGATACTTTTATCGAATTCATAATTTTCCAAAGGCAGGTACGGGAATCCGTACTGCACAGTGATCGCCTGCGCGATGTCTCTTTCCGTGACAAAATTCTGAGTGACCATGATCTGGCCGATCAAGCCTCCGTCCCTCATCTGTATGGAAAGGGCCTGCTCCAGCTGCTCTTTGGTGATCAAACCGCTCTCCAAAAGAAGCTGGCCTAAAGGCTTACTTATTTTGCGTTTGATTTTCATTGTCTTTATTTTTGTTTACGCGCAGCGGATCCGACAAGCCGGTCGAACTCATCCGGATCTGAACTGCGTCCTATACAATCATCGTACGTTGCTGTACCTTTCGAATAAAGCTCCAGAAGCCCCTGGTTCATCGTTATCATACCCTCCCGCTGCGATGTCTGTATGACCGAATAAAGCTGGTGGATCTTGCCTTCCCTGATAAGACTGCGCACAGCCGGCGTCGCTATAAGCACTTCTGTGGCAAGAGCGCGCCCTCCCCCGACTTTCGGGATCAGCTGCTGCGAAAGGATCCCCAAAAGGACGAACGACAGCTGTGTCTTTACCTGAGTCTGCTGATGCGCCGGAAATACATCCACGATCCTGTTTATCGTCTGCACGCAATCTGATGTATGAAGCGTCGCGAACACAAGGTGGCCGGTCTCGGCTATCATAAGCGCGTTCTGAATGGTCTCCAGGTCCCTCATCTCGCCTATCAGAATAACGTCGGGATCCTGCCTAAGGACATGCTTTAGGCCGTCAGCGAACGAATGCGTATCAGAAAAAACTTCACGCTGATCGATCACAGAGGTCTTATTTTTGTGCACGAACTCGATAGGGTCTTCGATAGTGATGACATGGCATGGCCTGTACGAATTAATGAAATCCACCATCGAGGCCAATGTCGTGGATTTACCGCTGCCGGTGGCTCCAGTCACCAGGATCAGCCCTTTAGGCTTTTTGCATAACTCCGAAACTACCTTGACCGGCAGTCCGCACTGATCAAAGGTCAATATGTTATACGGGATAAAACGGATCGCGCATCCAACCGAACCGCGCTGCAGGAACACGTTCACGCGGAACCGGGCCAGGTCAGGCACCCCGAAAGAATAGTCAAGTTCAAGCTCGCGCTCGAATTTCTCTATCTGTTCTTTTGAAAGAAAACCGTAGATCAGGCTCTTGGCTTCGGCGGCCGACAGGACCTTTGAGTCGGAATTGACTATTTTCGCGTCGATCCTGTACTGGATCGGGGTGTTAGCTGAAATATGCAGGTCCGAAGCTTTCTTCTGGACCATCTGCGAAAGGTATTCTTTAATATCAAGCGACATCGTTACCTCCATTAAGCCGCCGGACCGTTTTTCCTGGCGGCTTTTGTCCTTTTGATGGTTTCCCTGGCATTGTTCACCAGTTCCTTGGCGGAAGAACCGTCCAACGGGTTCTCGCTCACGCCGGTCGTAGCTGTCAACGCGCAGCTATCCTTCTCCGACTCAAATGCCTTGTGTATTCCGTCGTTCAGTTTTTCAGCCATCGTTATCGCCGAGCGCTTGCTCTTTTCCGGCATTATAATGGCGAATTCACCGTCGGATATCCTGCCGGGCCTGTCCAGAGGCCCTGTTATAGCTTTTCTAATAACCCCTGTCACCTTGACAAGCGCGGTCTCAGATACCAGCTGACCGTGTTCTAAAGTATATTCCCTGAAATTGTCGAGATCGATGATAATGAGCGAACACGGCCTCTGGCACCGGATGCTTCGCTCTATCTCTTCATCCAGACGGGTTATCAGATATTCCTTGTTGTACAGTCCCGTAAGTTTGTCTTTCATAAAAGAGATATCGTCCTTAACGGCGTGCGTCTGATCTTCTACCGCGAGAAGCTTGGCTTGAATAGCCAGATCGCTGACCGAACCGATAACGGCCCTGGCCAGAAAAAAACCGAGCACTGAGATCACTGCCGCAAAAAAGACTATCGTACCGATTATAACCGGAACGATCATTTCGTGATCCTGAAAATAGACCGTAAGAATGTACACCATGACCAATAGAGGGATAACAGACATGAGGCAGAACGCCGATAGGAGTTTATTACGCATACCAACAACTAAAGGCGAATATTTATTCTTGCCGGCATTCATAGATTTCCTTTTTTAAACGCCTATTAGGATACAATTATAAATATACCTGGTAATAAGGCAAGAGTCAACCCCTCGACTTACATTACTGTTGGCGGCTCATTAAGCGGTAATAAAAAAGCGGATCACTTGCCGATAAGATCTCGTATCTTCTGCGCCTCGGCCCGGATACGTTCTTTAGGTATCCCTACATCGATAAGATCCCAGGGCAGGCCGGCATCGTCAGTAAAGGCCCGCGATGCCTCATCATTAAGCGAAAGACCTGTCTTACTGAACGCCTCTTCCCAAACAGAGAACCGAAAGAACTCTTTCCATGCGTCCATTACAGCGCCTTCCTTCCATGCGGCCAATATCACTTCAGCCGTGCGTTGACCGCCTCGCGAGATCGCGGATTCAAGCATGCTAAGTTTCAGATCATGCATATCAAGCTTTATATTCTTCCATGGTATTATCTTACGCAGATACGCCTGTTTTTCTGCCAAAGAGGCCGTGTCCTCCATCCCCCACCATTGGAACGGCGTATGCGGTTTTGGCACAAAAGCGTTTACGCTTAGGGTGACCTCGCGCGTGCGGCCGTCCAGCTGCTTGCCTATCTGTACGACCTTGCTGGTAATATCCCGTATCGCGTCCAGGTCGGAAAGAGTTTCGCCGGGAAGGCCGATCATGAAATATAACTTGATCCTGTGCCACCCTTTCACGAAAGCTATTCGGACAGCCTGGTACAATTTATCAAGGTCCAGCTTCTTATCTATTATCTCCCTCAACCTTTCGGTCCCGGCTTCAGGCGCGAACGTCAGGCCGGTCTTCCTGTTCTTTGAGATACGGCCGGGCAGATCTCCGCAGATATCTTCTATCCTGAGAGAGGGCACAGAAACATTCACGGCCTTTCCTTCACAGTCCTTATTCACAGCGTCTATGACGTCTACGATGCCGGGATGATTGGAACTCGACAGCGATAAGAACGATATCTCCTCATAGCCGGTATTTTTAAGACATTCCGAAGCAATGGAAGAAACGGTTCCACTGCTCCTCAATCGAACAGGGTGATAGATATGCCTGGCCTGGCAAAAACGGCAGGAATTAGGGCATCCCCTCATGATCTCCACAGCAACTCTATCATGGATTATCTGTATGAACGGGACGATAAGGCGCCTCGGGAAATACGCGTTGTTCAGATCGGTCACGACCCGCTTCTTGATGGCCGGCCTTCCCTCATGCATCGCCGGCACATAAAGCCCGTCCATCGAACTAGCGGCCTCAAGTATCTCTTTGCGCGAGGCGCCTTTGGCCTTCAACTTCTTGTATTCTTCGATAAATTCGGCGATAGACTCCTCGGCGTCGCCGATAAAAAAGATGTCGATAAATATCCCCATCGGCCCTGGATTGAACGCGCCAGTTCCTCCGGCTATGATTATCGGGTCATCCTGGCCCCGCTCGCGCGCCAGGACCGGTATACCGCCTAAGTCCAGCATGGACAGGACGTTCGTATAGGTCAGCTCGTATCCGAGGGAAAACCCGACTATATCAAAAGCGCGCAGTTCTTTACGCGATTCAAGGCTGAACAAACGGGTCCCTGTATCCCGCAATCTTTGAGCCATATCAGGCCACGGCATAAAGCAGCGTTCTGCGGCCGTATCCGCCCGCTCGTTCAAAAGGCCGTACAGTATCTGGAGCCCAAGAAAGCTCATGCCGATCTCATAGATATCAGGGAAACATAGACATACTTTGACCGCGGTCCCGTCCCAGGATTTCCTGACGCTGTTAAACTCATTTCCAATATAACGGGCCGGCCTTTGTATGCCGTCGATTACCTTATCGAAATCCATAATTAGAACACGCTCCTGCGCATGCCTACATTCAACAATAACGCGACGATCATCATCGAGACTACAAGGCTTGATCCGCCATAACTGATGAAAGGCAAGGTTACTCCGACAACCGGCAAAAGCCCGATGGTCATGCCGATATTTATAATGAGCTGGAACGACAGAAGAGCTACAAGCCCGGCTGCCATGATCTTTCCGTAGGCATCATAGTTCGATTCCATGATCTTGAAACCGCGGTAAATGATCACAAAATAGAGGCTCAACAGTATCATGCCTCCCAGGAATCCCCACTCTTCTCCTACAACGGAAAAAATAAAATCCGTATGACGTTCCGGTAAAAAATTAAGCTGGCTCTGAGAACCTGCCATCCAGCCCTTGCCGAGCAACTGTCCCGATCCAACCGCTATCTTGGATTGAATGATAGTATATCCTGCCCCGAGAGGATCTAGGTTAGGGTTTAAAAATACCAAAAGCCTTTTCTTTTGATACGCTTTAAGGAAATGCCAGAATAGCGGCGATACGAGCAGTCCGGCGCCCATGACCGTCAGTACGCTTCGGGTATTGACACCGGCAATAAAGACCATCGCGAACATGGCCGGCAAAAGGATCAATGCCGTGCCGAGATCCGGCTGCACAACGATCAGAAGAAAAGCGGGCGCCACAAGAGCTATAGCGCCTACCAGATGCCCTGTATATGAGATAGTCTCCTTACGCCTCCCCAGAAAAGCCGTTAGCGCCAGGACAAAAGTGATCTTAGCGAATTCCGAAGGCTGAAAACTGAAACCGGCTATCTGCAGCCACCTGGTGGCGCCGAGCCGCCTCTCGCCCAGCACAAATGTCACGACCAGTAACATCAGGCTTATGATGTAAAGGGGATAGGCAAAATCGATCAATTTTCTATAATCAATGCTTAACATGATCAGCGAGATCACCAGCCCAAGCGCCACAGAGGAAAGCTGTTTTATTATGAACTGATGAGAAGAGACCGACCCATAAAAAGAAGTGGTTGCGCTGTGCAGGAACAATAGGCCTATGCCAAATATAAGGGCTGTTGTCCCGAGCACAAGAAGGTCCAGGTGACGCAATTCCCGTCTTATCATAAAAGTCCTGCCTCTTTCGTTTTCTTCAGCACTTTTCCCGCAAGCATGCTCGCGTCATGCCCGCCCATGCCTTCGTATTCCGTAAATACCAGGACGCTTATCTTAGGGTCTTCGGCAGGCGCGAAGCAGGCGAACCATCCGTGGTTCTTCCCCCGCGAATTTTGCGCTGTACCTGTCTTACCTGCGACGACGATCCCCTCGAGTTTAGCGAGGTTCCCTGTCCCTCCTGCTTCGTTCACGACCTTTACAAGGCCCTTTTTGACCGTTTCCAGGCTCTTTTCCGACACGTCGATCCTTTTTACGGTGCGTTCCGCGAACTGCACATCGCCTATCTTTTCCACGAGATACGGTTTCACCAGATATCCGCCGTTGCCTGCCGCCGCCATCATCCGCAAAACCTGCAGCGGCGTGGTCAGGAGGTAGCCCTGTCCTATAGCATAGTTCACGGTCTCGCCTTCGTACCACGGCTCTTTACGGGCCATCCTCTTCCACTTCGGAGAAGGGACCAGACCTGATACTTCGGCCGGAAGATCTATGCCTGTTGTCTCTCCGAAACCGAACCTGTCGGCGTACCGGGCCAGATCATCTACACCTATACGTAAACCGACGTTATAAAAGTAAGTATCGCAAGAATGCGCGATAGCATCTAAAAGCGTTTGGAACCCGTGACCGCCTTCTTTCCAGCATCTGAATGTCGTTGCCCCGAAATGGAACGCGCCGGTGCAGGTAAAACCCAAAGGAAGCGTGATCCTACCGTCATCTAGACCGGCACAGGCTACCACAACTTTAAATACTGATCCCGGAGGATATGCTCCGGATATCCCACGGTTCAGGAGCTGATATTTGCGCGAGCTGTTGTTCAAAAGGCTCTTGACCTCTTTCTGCCCGTCCGATCTTACGAATACGTTAGGGTCGAAACTAGGTTTAGAAACAAAGGCGTAGATGGCTCCGGTATCGGGATTCATGACAATGACCGCCCCGTCCCTGCCTTCCATGACATCGTAGCAGAAACGCTGAAGGTCCATATCGATAGTGAGCATTAGCGGTTTCCCTGCTTCGGGCTCCTGGACGTGTATTATGCGTTTCTGACGGCCGCGGCTGTCCGTCTCTACCTGCATGCCTCCTGTTATCCCGCGCAGATAATCGTCATACTGTTTTTCCAATCCCCCGCGGCCGATGCGGTCGCGGACGCTGAAACCGTACGACTTGAATTTATCCAATTCTTTTTCCGTGATCTTTCCCAGATAACCGGTAACGTCGGCAATAACATCCTTGTATATATAATTGCGTTGAGGCCGCGTTGAGATCCGTAGTCCCGGATAATCCATGCGGCTCTGTTCCAGGAGTATTGCGTCTTCGCGCCTGATATCTTCGACTAACACCGTAGGGGTATAGGGTTTCCATCTCGCCTTTTCCAGCCTCGACGCCAGTTTTTTCGAGTCCTTTTTAAGGCTGGCCGCCAAAAATTCGACTAGGCGGCGGAAATCCCCCGCGTCCTTATAGATAACGGAAACATCGAATGCGATCTTGTTATCGACAATGATCCGGCCTTTCCTGTCGATAAGCTGGCCCCTTGGCGCGTCAAGAGGCACTATGACGATCCTGTTGTTTTCCGACCGGGTCTTGTAATATTCGCCCCTGATGATCTGGTTATAGAAAAGCCCGGCTATCAGAAAGCAAAACCCCGCGCAAATGATGTTAAAAAAAAGGCTGGACCGATTCACTTTATTTAGTCGTCTCCGCCATATTCGATCCAGGAGATCTCCCTGGTCTCGAATATATGGGTTAATAAAAAGAAAACTAACGGCGCCGCAAAAGCCGAATATACGGCCGTGCCGGATTTTCCGTGCGCGATCACTATGACCGTAATAAAAACAAAAAGCCCCTGAGTTATCGGATGTTCGCGGTAGACTTTATCGGAAAGCATGCCCGCGATAAAACCCAGGCCTGCCATGATCAGCATATTCGCCCCGAAAAAACCGTGGCCCATGACATCCCTTATAAGCCCGAACGCCGCTCCGGTCTCGATGCCGATGCGGCTCCCGAAAAAAAGCCCGAAAAAGACAGTGCAGATTATCCCGAGATCTGGCAGGCTGTTCCCTATAGCGAAATGGGACACAAACGACATCTCGACCATTTCTACGGCTAATACGGCCAGATATAACGGCAGTCGGTCTATTCTATACACAAAACCTCTTCTACTGTGTTAAGGTCCTGGTAGGGCTTAACCAGGGCGTATTTGTAAAGCCCTACGAGCGAACGCCCTATTTTGTGGACAGTTCCTACGGGTATCCCTCCAGGCACTATACCGCCCACGCCGGCAGTCACTATCTTTTCGCCGAACTTCAGATCGATATCCATAGGCAGATATATCATCTTGCAGGTTGCGTCATCGTTTCCTTCAAGTACACCGCTCTGACGGGAATCCTGGAGTATGACCCCGATCCGGGATTCAGGGTCCGTTATAAGCATGACCTTGCTCGTTATAGGGCCTGTCTCGATCACCGTGCCGATCAAGCCCCTGGCTGTGCACACGGCCATACGCCGCTTGATGCGGTGTTTCTCGCCCTTATTGATGATCAGTATCTCTTCGCTCCAGGCAGAAGGGACGCGGCTGATCACCTCTGCCGAGATCGTCTTGAACTGCGTGTGCTTTTTGAAAAAGAGTATCTCCCTGAGGCGGTTATTCTCCACCTGGATGGAGTTCATGCGGGATATTTCCAGAGATAAGCGGTTCAGCTGCTCTTTAAGCGCCTTGTTTTCCCTTAAGCACCGGCCGGTCGTAGTGAATGCACCCGCTACGTTATGAATGACCCTGGCCGGATAGCATATGACCTCATAACTTATTTTTTTTACGGCAGTAAGCAGGGATGGGTTCAGGACCAGAATTATTGTGATGACGAGCGCCGTTAAAAGCGCTCTTTTCTTTATTGCAAACACAGTGCCCTATAGTGTACCACTGAGTGGAGTCCCCTGAGTTCCTCAAAAAGGGAGCCCCGGCTCGGCTTATTTCTCGATCTTAGGTTTTACAAAAACCCGCCGCAAGTATTTTATCTCACTCAGGGCTTTTCCGGTACCAATAGCGACTGCTGTCAACGGATCTTCAGCAACATGAACAGGAAGGCCTGTTTCTTCGGAAATAAGCTTGTCAAGACCGCGCAGGAGCGCGCCGCCGCCTGCCAGGATAAGCCCCTTCTCAATAAGGTCAGCGGACAGTTCCGGCGGAGTACGTTCCAGCGTTATCCTTACCGACTCAACTATCTGGGCGATCGGTTCGGAAAGCGCTTCGCGAACCTCTTCGCTGGATATAGTGATCATCTTCGGAAGTCCGGCCACCAGATCCCGGCCCCTGACCTCCATGGTCATCTCTTCTTCAAGCACATACGCAGAACCTATCTTGATCTTGATCTCTTCCGCGGTACGCTCTCCGACCATAAGATTGTATGTTTTTTTGAGATAATTTATTATCGCCTCATCCATATCGTCGCCGGCTATCCTGAGCGATTTCGAGAATACTATGCCTGCCAGCGAAATAACGGCAAGTTCGGTCGTCCCTCCGCCGATATCAATGATCATGTTCCCGGACGGCTCCTGTATCGGCAGCCCCACGCCGATAGCTGCCGCCACCGGTTCCTCGATCATATATACTTCACGAGCGCCGGCATGTAGCGCGGAATCCTTTACCGCGCGCTTTTCGACCTCGGTAATACCGGAAGGGATAGCTATGACCATGCGGGGCCTGACCGGCCACCACATGTTACGCGAACTCTGCACTTTTTGGATAAAATATCGTAGCATGGCTTCTGTGATCTCGAAATCAGCGATAACGCCGCTTTTCATCGGCCGTATGGCAACTATATTGCCCGGAGTGCGGCCCAGCATACGTTTGGCTTCCTCGCCTACAGCCAACACGCGCGATGTGCCTGCCTGTATAGCGACAACAGACGGCTCACACAGCACAATACCCTGATTTTTTGCGTATACAAGAGTGGATGATGTGCCAAGATCGATGCCGATATCGCTGGAATAAAGACTGAGGAAATTATTGAAAAACGCGTTCAAACTCGAGTAGAACTTCTTTAGGTCCATAAATCTGTTTCCTTTTGTTTAAAGTAGAATGATATTATCAAAATAAACAGGTCTTGTCAAACCTTTTCAGCGTTTCAGGAACCCCAGGAGCTCATAAAAATTAGGGAACGATGTCTTTACGCAATCGATGTCTTTTATCACGCACGGGCCCGAATAGGCAGCAGCAGCTATGGACATAGCCATTGCAGTACGGTGATCGCCAAAACTTACCGCATCGGCGCTTTTGAACCGCTTCGGCCGCCCTTCTATGGTGATCGTGTCCCCGGTAGCGGAGATATTCACGCCTATCCTGCTTAAGTTCTCTGCCATGGACTTGACCCGGTCTGTCTCTTTTACCCTCAGTTCCCCGACACCGCGTATCTCGCTTTTACCGCTGGAGTAAGCCATAGCAACGGAAATGGCCGGGATCTCGTCTATCAGTTCAGGTATCTCATGTTCCTCGATTATCGTGCCGTTCAGTTCCGAACCCTGGACCTTAATGTCAGCCATCGGCTCGAACGTCCCTTTCTCGTTCTCCACTTTAATGCGAGCTCCCATCCTCTGAAGCACATCTATAATGGTCCTGCGCGTAGGATTTATCCCCACTTCGCGGATCGAGATATCAGATCCTTTCAGCATCGCGGCCAGGACCATGAAAAAAGCGGCGCTTGAGATATCCCCGGGAACAAGAAAACGTTTACCTGAAAGCTCGCCGCCTTTTTTCCTGGGAAGCGCGACGCGTAAGCCGTCAACTTCGACATCAGCTCCGAAAAGTTTCAGCATGCGTTCGGTATGGTCGCGTGACCTGAGCGGCTCTTCGATCTCTGTAGTGCCTTCGGCATAAAGCCCGGCCAGGAGGATGCTTGATTTCACCTGGGCGCTGGCGACTTTCGAGATATATCTTATAGGCTTAAGTCCCGCCTTACCTTTGATCACCAGAGGGGCGCAGCCGTTCCCGCTCTCTGAAATGATATCTGCGCCCATGAGTTTCAACGGCTCTATGATCCGGCCCATAGGGCGTCTTGACAAAGACTCATCGCCTGTAAGCCGCACTGTAAAGTCCTGCCCTGAGAGTATGCCGGCTATCAGGCGCATGGTCGTTCCAGAATTACCAAGATAAAGATCGCGCTCCGGCTTTTTAAGGCCCCTTAAGCCAGCGCCATGCACAATGACGGTCGTGCCCGTCGTCTCGATCCGGACCCCCATGGCCCGGAATGCCTCAACTGTTGATATGCAATCCTCCCCCATCAAAAAATTGTCGGCCCTGGTCTCGCCGCGCGCTATCGCGCCCAGCATCACCGCGCGATGTGAAATAGATTTATCTCCTGGGACAGAGAACTCGCCGACCAGACGGTCGATAGGATCAACTGTTATATCCATGTCGCCTCCGCTAAATTTTACCTCTTTTAATGACTTCCTTCATATCCTCTGGCAAGTCTACCTCGAACGTCATAGATTTGCCGGTACGCGGATGTATGAACGTTAATTTTTTCGCGTGCAAAGCCTGGCGTTTCAGCCCGTACGGATATCCATAAGTCCTGTCGCCAAGAACGGGATAACCTATATGCGCCAAATGAACACGTATCTGATGCGTCCTGCCTGTCTCAAGCGTAAGCTCAAGCAGCGTAAAATCCTGGAACCGTTTAATGACCTTGTACCTGGTAACAGCGTCTTTACTGGACTCGTACGTCACATCCATTTTCGTGCGGTCGAACGAATCCCTGCCGATAGGCATCTCGACAACCCCGTTATCGTACTGGACTATGCCTTTTACAAGCGCATGATAGACCCTACCGGCCTCTTTCAGCTTGAACTGTTCGGAAAGTGATTTATGCGCGGCGTCATTTTTCGCCGCTACGATCAGCCCTGAAGTATCCTTATCGAGACGATGGACTATACCGGGCCTCATCACGCCGCCTATACCCGACAAGCCGCCGCAGTGATAAAGCAGGGCATTGACCATTGTACCTGTATAATTTCCCGGCCCGGGATGAACAACCAGCCCGACCTGCTTATTTATCACGACGACATCCTGGTCCTCATAAACGATATCCAGAGGGATACGCTCGGCCGACACATTTAGAGGAACAGCGTCCGGGACAGAGACCGCGATCTCCTCCCCGGGCTGCACAATATAGTGCGCGTTCAATGTCTTCCCGTCCACGATGACGTTGCCGTCGTCTATCAGTTTCCGTATGAACGTCCGGGAATGTTCCTTCACGAACGCCCCGACCAAATATACATCGAGCCTTTTCCCTGCGTCGTCGCCCTCTACCGTAAACTCGAATCTTTCCACAATACGCGTCTCCCTAAAATAAACGTAACGGCCAGGACCGCTATCCCTGCGCTTATACCCTGCGCCAAAGTCAATCCGCACAAGGGCCTTCCTACATCACCCCGAAAATATTCTATAAAAAAACGTCCGGCCGAATACAGGAACAGGTAGATGAAGAAAAGATCTCCCTTTAGATATCTTTTCTGGAGCATGGCTCTTGTGACAGCGTAGACCGCTAACAAAAGCGCGCTCTCGTAAAGCTGCGTCGGGTAACGCAAGACCCCGTCCTGAAAAGAAACGCCGAAAGTGATCTTATCCGAAGCCGCGCCGTAACAACACCCGTTCAAAAAACATCCCATTCTGCCGATCGCCTGCCCAAGCGCGATGTATGGCGCCAAAAGGTCACCCGCGCTAAATACCGGTATCTTGTTCAATTTGAGGAATGTAATTCCCGCCGCAAAAGCTGCTATAAGCCCGCCGTGAAAGGCCAGACCGCCTTTTGTGATCATGAAGATCTCAAAGATGTTCTCCCTGTAAATATCAAAGTTGGCAAGGACATGAAGCAGGCGCGCGCCGATAATGCCTGATACAAGTATGACGGTCATGAGGTCGACTACCTTGTCTTTCGGAAAACCGGCAAGACCCGCGTTCTTCATCATGAGCAAAGTGCTGACGATAAAAGCCAGGGCTACCATGACCCCGTACGTATAGACTGTAAAAGGACCGAATTCGCAGATCACTGGATGCATTAAAAAAGCCTCTTGGCCCGCGTAGTAAAGAAAACCGTCAGGAAAAGCGCCGTCATGCCGACGGTTATGGCTGAATCGGCCACATTGAACACAGGCCATATCTGAAAATCAAAAAAATCCACGACATATCCGAAACGTACCCTGTCTATCAGGTTGCCTATGGCGCCTCCCATGATAAGACTGAGAGAAACTTCTATCACCCTGAGCCGGGCAGCCATCGACGGTCCGCCGTGGGCTATGACGCCTGCCCGTTCTTTTCGGATGCTGAGAAGCAGAGAAGTGATGACTACGATAGCCAGGCTAGAAACAATGATGAAAAAAAGCGTCTTTCCCTGGAATATGCTGAATGCGGCGCCGCGGTTATGCGCCAGGTTTATGGAGAAAATCCCCGGCACGACATCTAACGGTAAACGCGCCGCGTTCACAGTGACTAGATATTTTGAAATTTGATCCAGCGCCGTAATTAAAATGACCAGAAGGACCGCCACGTTATCCTGCTGTTACTTATTCTTTTCCTGCATCTCCTGGCACTTCAGACAATATTCGGTCTGAGGTATGGCAACAAGCCTCTGTTTCAATATCGCTTTATTGCACGACAAACAAAAACCGAACGTTCCGTCATCGATGCGCTTAAGCGCCTCGTCGATGGCATATAACCGTTCGCGCTCGTCCGCCGCAAGGCGCAGAAGGAAATCCGTCTCATAGACGCCGCTTGCCATATCGGCCAGATGATAACTGTACCCCGAAAGATCGCCCGCGGCATCTTTCATGGAGGTATTTAGTGCATCGTTCTTGAGGTGAAGGAACTCGCCGAATATCTTGACCTTTTCGGCAAGCAATTCTTTTTTATACTTCGCGAGCTCGGCCTTCGGAAGCTTATTTTTGATACCCGCGGCAGACTTTCCGGCTGCTCCAACGGCTGGTTTCGCCGCCGGTTTTTTGCTCGCGCTTTTTTTTGCTGCGCTTTTTTTTGCAGGTTGTTTTTTTGATTTCATTCGGGTATCCCCTCCTTTAAGGTTTACTATCTAAAACTTGTTCTTCGATATTTGTGGTGCACTTATCACAAAGTTCCGGGTAACGGGGATCCTTGCCCGCTGAAACACTGTAGTGCCAGCAGCGCGGACATTTCGCGCCGTCTGCTTTTTCTACAAGGACCGTAATTCCCGCTTCCGGAAAATCAGCGCCGCCTTCAAAGGGAGCATCGCTTAAACTTACCCCTGACACTATAAAATATCTTCCAAGCACCGGCGCGGCCTTTTTAAGGCCGTCCATGACCGCGCTGTCTTTAGCGAAGAGCCGCACCTTTGCCTCCAAAGCGCTGCCGATAAGACCGCTCCCCCTTTTGTCCTCCAGGGCTTTCTGGACCACATTCCTTACGGCTGCCAGCGATCCGAACCGCACATCCAGCTCAGGCGCCGACCATGACTTTAAGATCCCTTCTTCGGAATACGGCCATGACGAAAAATGAACACTGTCTGATCCGTCCTGGCTTCTCAATGACGGGACCATCTGCCAGACCTCTTCTGAGGTAAAACATAAGACCGGCGAAAGCATCTTGGCCAGGCAATCCAGGACGTAAAAAAGCACTGTCTGCGTCTGCCTGCGCCCTTTTGATTTTTTGCCGAACGTATACAATCTGTCTTTCGAGATATCGAGGTACAATGAAGAGACCTCATCAACGCAGAACCCGTATATCTCCCGGTACACTTTATGGAAAGTAAAAGTCTCATAAGCTTCGTTAACGTCCGCGACCAGCCGCCCAAGTCTGGATAACATCCATCGATCGATATCGTCCATCCCAGACATGTCTTTGACCATATCCTTCCCGGGATCGAAATCGTAGAGGTTGCTTATGAGGTACCTGAATGTGTTGCGTATCTTGCGGTAGGCGTCGGCGGTCCTTTCGACGATCTCGCCGGAGATACGCACGTCGTCGGAATAATTGCTCGAAGCCACCCAAAGACGCAGTATATCCGCTCCATATTTTTTCATGAGGTCTTCCGGAGCTACCGTATTACCGATAGATTTCGACATCTTCTTGCCTTCTCCGTCGACTATAAAACCGTGGGTCAGAACGTCCTTGAAAGGCGCGCGATCATCGATACCCATAGCGGTAATGATGGACGATTGGAACCATCCCCGGTGCTGGTCGGACCCTTCCAGATAAAGATCGGCCGGATAAACGAGCTCGGGCCTTCCCTTAAGCACGGCCTGATGGCTTACGCCGGATTCGAACCAGACATCGAGTATATCGTGCTCTTTGGCGATATCACGGCCGGAGCACCTCGGGCATTTGAAATCTTTAGGTAAAAATTCGCCGGCCCCTTTCTGGAACCAGATATCCACTCCTTCTTTTTCCACCTGATCGGCGATCTTCATTATGACATGCTCGTCGATAATGCGGGTCTTGCAAGAAACACAGTAAAAAGCGGGTATCGGCACTCCCCAGTAACGCTGCCTTGACAAACACCAGTCAGGGCGGTTCTCGACCATGGCTTTAATGCGCGCCATGCCCGAGTCAGGATGCCAAAAAACCCCGTGCTCAATGGACTTTAAAAGGCGCTGGCGCAGGTCTTTGTGGTCGACGTTCATGAACCATTGTTCGGTAGCCCTGAATATGATAGGCTTCTTGCACCGCCAGCAATGCGGATACGAGTGGGAGATCTTTGCGGCCAGCACAAGGCTTCCGTTAACAAGCATCTTCTCGATGATCGCGTTATTAGAGTCATGAACTCCCATCCCGCTGAACTCACCGCATGTCGCGTCGAATGTTCCTTTACTGTCTACAGGCATAAGAAGAGGGAGTTTATATTTTTTCCCTGTCATATAATCGTCTTGTCCGTGCCCCGGCGCGGTATGCACGCAGCCTGTGCCGTCTTCGCCGGAAACATAATTCGCGAGCACCACAGCGCTTGTGCGGTCAATGAACGGATGAGCCGCAACGCTCTTCTCCAATCCTCTGCCCTTGATCTTTCCTGTCAATTCGTAAGGTTTATCAAGTTTTTTGGCTAAAGGATCTATGAGATCCCCCAACATGATCCAAGTCTCGTTCCCGACTTTGGCCAACGAATATTCAAGGTCAGGATGCACCGCGATCGCCACATTAGCCAGAAGCGTCCAGGGAGTTGTGGTCCATATGATGAAAAATACGTTGTCTTTTTTAATTCCGCCCGAAGCCATGGCGCGGTCTAATTCCTCAGAGGGGTTCCTCAGCTTGAATTTCACATAAATAGAAGGCGAAGCATGGTCTTCATATTCGACCTCGGCCTCCGCGAGCGCCGTTTCGCAAGTCGTGCACCAGTTGACCGGTTTCAGGTCCTTGTAGATATAGCCTTCTTTAGACAGGCTGGCGAAAGACCGCAGTATCGCCGCCTCGAATTTAGGGTCCAGTGTAACGTACGGATTCCCCCAGTCGCCGAATACGCCCAGCCGCTCGAACTCTTTTTTCTGTATCTCGACGAATTTCAAGGCATATTCCCGGGCCTGGCGTCGGAACTTCACCTGGTCGATCTCGCCCTTTTTGATCTTAAGCTCTTTGAGAAGCTGATGCTCTACAGGCAATCCGTGGCAGTCCCACCCCGGCACATAAGGAGCGTCGTACCCTTTTAACGTCTTGAATTTCACAACGATGTCTTTCAATATCTTGTTCAGGACATGCCCCATGTGGATGTGCCCGTTCGCGTAAGGAGGCCCGTCATGAAGGATATATTTTTTCCTGCCATGGCGCTTCTTCCTTATCAGCGCGTAAATGCCCTGCTCGCTCCATTTTTGCAAAAGCTCCGGCTCCCGTTTGGGCAGGTCGGCCTTCATGGAGAATGTCGTAGACGGCAGATTAAGAGTTGGTTTATAGTCCATATTATTTCACGTATTTCCCGATTATCAGATCGAGTTTCTTCTTTGTTTTTAGCGGCACCGAATCAAGCCGCGTCAATATTGAATCCTTCAACGCGTCCTTACAGGCGCACTCGCGCTCCATAAGGATCTCAGGTATTACAAGCTTCAGGAGCTTACGCGCATTCCCTACATTATGGTTCAGGTTCGCGATGATCATATCGAGAGTGACCGGTGTCCTTGATTCGTGCCAGGCGTCGTAGTCGGTAATGAACGCGACTGTAGAATAACATATCTCGGCTTCTCGGGCCAGACGCGCCTCAGGCATATTGGTCATGCCTATGACATCCATACCCCATTTTTTATAAACGCAGGATTCGGCCTTTGTCGAGAACGCCGGACCTTCCATGTTCAGATAGGTCCCGCCTTTATGGACGGTCATGCCTGCGGATTTTGCTTTTTTGTATAATAAGTCCGCCAGGCAGCCGCATACCGGATGAGAAAAAGCAACGTGCGCAACGACTCCGTCACCGAAGAATGTCGTCTTCCGCGCCTGGTTCGTCCTGTCAAAGAACTGGTCCACAATGACTATGTCACGGGGCTTAAGTTCTTCGCGGAAACTGCCGCACGCCGACAGGGAGATGATCCATTCAACGCCGAGTTTCTTCATGGCGAATATGTTTGCGCGGTAATTGAGCTCGCCGGGTAGGATATTGTGAAGCTTACCGTGCCTTGGCAAAAATACGATCTCCCGGCCTTTGTACCTGCCGATGGTGATCGAGTCTGACGGACTGCCAAACGGCGTCGACACTTTCCTGGTCGAAATGACCTCTATGCCGTCTATCTGATAAAGTCCGCTGCCGCCGATAACCCCTATGCGCCCCATTTTTACCCCCTGATCTCCAGCGTCTTGTCCCTGGATCTTTCTCCTTGCGCGATGCGTATCTGGTTCCGTTTCAGTCCCAGATGTTCGGCGATAAGGTCTATGACCGCCTTATTCGCTTCTCCATCGATCGCGGGCTTCGGAGTATAGACCTTGTAAGCGTTATCGCCCGTCTGAACGACCTTAGAGACCTTGCTCCGCGGCTGAACCCTGACCTGTATCATCTTAGACGAAGCGCCAGTTCAGCCAGCGTCCTGACCAGAAAAAGGTTCAAAAACCAGAGAACAAGTATAGCAATAACCGGTGAAAAATCAATACCAATCTGATACCCGGGCAATACCCTCCTGATCGGAGCGAGTATAGGCTCGGTAACATTATTCAAAAATTGCACGATCGGGTTGAACGGGTCAGGATTTACCCAGCTTAAGAATGCGCGTATTATAATGATCCACGTCAAAATGTTGAGCAGGTTCCCCAGAATGACCGCTATGGCCGATAAAAAATTACCAAGAACGAACATGCCTTCCCCTCCTAGCTTCCCAACTCATTCGCACGCCAGATAGCCGCGCGCACGGCTTCTTTTACAATATCACGCAACAGCCTCTTATCGAATACGCGTATGCCGGCTTCTGTCGTGCCGCCTTTGGAAGTGACCCGCTGGCGCAGTTCTGCCGGGGATAGACCGAGCGCATGCAACGCTTTCCCTGTCCCTTTGAACGTCTCGTTGATAAGCTTGTGCGCGTCCTTTTCGGAAAACCCCTGATCCTCTGCGGCTTCAATAAAGGCTTCGAGAACATACATAAGGAATCCGGGGCCGCTCCCGGCAAGCGCTGTAATAGCGTTCATCTTTTTCTCATCCGTCTCGTAGATCTCCCCTATGCTTGCAAATATATCGCGGACTATCGCGGCATGCTGCGGCTTTACGGCTGCGTTATAACAGAGGCTGGACATCGAAGCTCCTGCCATAGCCGCCATGTTAGGCATAACACGCGCAAGCGGGGCCTTCTTTTTAAAAAGCTTTGCTATACCTGAGAGCTTGACCCCTGCCATTACAGAGACGGTCAATTTATTATTATTTATGAACGGGGCCATTTCCCGTAATAAAGATTCCGAATCCTGGGGTTTAACAGCGACTATCGTAACACCGGACCTTTTGACCACCTCCGGCACAGACTTCCCGGGAATAACTTTATAGCGTTTGGCAATATAAGAAGCCCGGCTCTTCTGCACATCAAAAACAAGCACGTTGGCAGGTTTGACCATCTTCTTTCCTATCACTCCTCGGAGGATAGCCTCGCCCATATTACCGCAGCCGATAACGCCCAGTTTAACGCTGTCTAATCTCATTTTTTTAACTCCTCGCGCGTGATCACACTTCACTAAATATCGCCCGCCCCACACGCACCATGGTCGCGCCTTCTTCCACGGCAACGGCGTAATCCTGGCTCATGCCCATAGATAACTCTTTAAGCGCGTATTTATCGCGCAGTTCGCGGAGCGTTCGAAAAAAAGGCCTGGAACTCTCAGGATCTTCGGTCAAAGGAGTCACTGTCATAAGACCTGTCACCCTGATATTAGCGAGGTCTTTTACCTGATGCAGCAGCTCAGGCAGGCCTTCAGCTGTAAGGCCGAATTTGGTCGCCTCTCCTGAGACATTGACCTCTACAAGAACGTCCTGTATCTTATTTATCTTTTTTGCCTGTGTGTCTATAGCCTTGGCAAGCTTAAAGCTGTCCAGAGAATGTATAAGCGAGAACATCCTGACAGCGTCGGCGGCTTTATTGGTCTGGAGATGTCCTATAAAATGCCATACGGCGCTGTCGCCTATCGCTTTATATTTCAGATCGGCATCCTGAACTCTGTTCTCTCCTAATTCTTTAACGCCAGCGTGGATGCAGGCGAGGATCTCACTGGATGTGGCCTCTTTGGTCACCGCGATAAGGCGAATGTCCTGTATCACGCGGCCGGCCTTTTTCGCGGACCTATCGATAGTATCCCGTACTATATTAAGATTATGTTCTATCATATTAGGTATATGATCCAATATTTTATTTGAATGAATCACAGGTAAAATTTGGCTTTATAGTTTAACGCCATATTCGGGGTGTGTCAATAGAAAACCGGCCAATGCCGAGCCGATAATGGCATGGCCTCTGGCGTTAAAGTGGACCTCATCAATAAAGATGGTCCCTTTCTCGCTACTGAAGCAGTTCGAGCAGTCTATATAAGGCAGGTCATTATGTAAGGCCGTATCCCTTGCCTGGTCCCTTATCTCAGCGCACATGATCTTCGCGGTATCAAAATAATTGGTCTCCCCTGAGCTCAAAAAAGCCCTCTCTTTATCGCTCAGTCCGGATTTAAAAAATATCTCTGGCTGCGACGCAACGATGACCTTGATCCCGTATGAAGCCGCAAGGTGACACATCATATCCAGGTTCCTCGCGTAATACCTGACAGCCTCGGGATCAACGGCATATTCCTTCTTTTCACGCGCGCGCCGTTCATCGAGCCAATTAAGCAAAAGTTTTGTCGGCCTGTATTTCCTTAATTTCTTATCCAGAAAAAGCTTCGTCACTGAGGTCGAATAGACCTTCTCTATCTCCTTGAACCACCACGGATAGTTCGGCCGGCTCTCGCGTTTCAATGACGTAATACAATCGTTATAACCGTCGAAAATAATCACTATGTCGGGCTTCAATTCGATAAGTTTATTCTCTAGCAGTATGAGTTCCTGCATGGACATGTAGGCAGGGATACCGGCGTTGATGACCTCGATCTTTCTGCCGGGCATTTCACTGGACAGCCGTTCTTCCATGCGCCCGCAAAAGGTCAGGTTATCGTTCGCGACTTCCCCTCCGAATACCGCGGAGCCGCCTAAAACCGCGATCCTGAGTGTCCCGGTTTTCTTCGGTTCGATCTCCGGACCGCGTAACCCGAGCGAATTGATATTTACTGTGGAAGATCTGAAATTCGGGTTCAATCCGAAAACAGTATATGGTTCGAGCCGGTAGGTTACCGCTCGCGCGTAATCCTTGAGCTGCTCGCCCGAAAGGTCCGGGTTCGCGGCCTGGCTGGTCCGTATCTCACGTGAAGACATCTTGTGTTCATAGACCTTGCAAACGCGGTCAGAAAGAATGACCACGGCCAGTACGATAGCTACTGTCCATAAGAATATTTTCATAGTCCCGTTTTACAGAGGCTCCTGATATATTTTAGTTAGCGGCCTGCCTGTTCGCCGCCATATTTGTGGAAAACTCTTTAATTATATCACAAGTCGCGTCGCGGGTGTTAGCACCAGGTTCCTGCCAATACACAAAAAAATCTGCGTCATGAGGACCGCTGCCGCCGATCCAAACAGCGCCCAACTCCCAAACACCTGCGCCATCTATCGACTTCGCAACGCATGTGTTAAACCAGTCCTCAAATAATCGATTGCGTAACGCCATATCCTCTGGGTTATCAGCCGGCACATATCGTTGAACAACCTTGCTAATCTCTCCACAGTATACAGGTTTCCCGATTTCATTGCGGGCATCGTCTATATGCTCTACCAGCCAGTTCATCGATTCCGCCTCACTATTATTTAATAACCCGTTAAAATGGTGATGATACGAACAGATATCTATATCGGTGATTTGATTGTTCTTAATAAAGTCCGTTCCGGACTTTCCATCGTAATTAAAGTTATTATCAGTCGTCTTTCGATATAATCCTTCCTCACCTGTTGAAACAAGATGGTTCGGGTCTATACTCTTCACATAGGCAGCCATCTCTTCAAGCCAAGCCTGAAGTACGTTGCAAACCTGAGGTACGTTGTCGATGATACCAGTTTCACACCGCGGTTCATTCACGAGTTCCCACGCAAGTATCGTAGGATCATCTTTGTAAGCAATGCCCGTTAAGGAATTCACTCGATTAAGAAAATTCGCCACATACGCCTTGTAAAGATCCTTACAATATTGTGAAGTAAAAAATTCATTATGTAAAGCTATAGTGTTATCGTTAACTACAACTTTTATGCCATCGACGAATTTGTATTTCCACTCAACATATTGCGGAATACCTCCATAGTCACTCCAATTATTGATTAGCGCTATTATGAGGCGTACCCCTCGATCATGCGCAGTCTTTATGACTTTATCCATACCATAGGTAAATACCAGGTCATTATAAACACCGGGTTCAGGTTGAAAAGAAGGAACAAATTGCCTAATACCGTCGGAAAACCCCCATGTTCTGATCACATTGATTCCGAGGTCATTCGCAGCATCAAAAGCACCGTCAAACCAATAACCGGCTTTATAAAACAAGTCATACCGATTAATTAAACTGAAATTATACGTCTTCCTGCTGTCGCGCAAAACGAGCTGGGTTCCAGAAGCGACAACAAAATTCTCGGGATCGCGATTGATCGCAAGCGGCGTAAGTTGTTCCCATCGGTTTTCATCATCAAACCATATCCACACTCCATACGGATCCCCGAAATCAATGAATGCAACATCTGTATCTGGCTTCGCCGCATTAAGATTCCCAGTAACTATCATGTCCGCACTAAAAGTGTGTAACTGCTTCCATGCAGCATCGTTGTACCAAACCCAAATACCATACTCACTCCCAAAATCGGCGATTATATCTTTTTTACCGTTACCATCAAGATCACCTATAGCAATAGATTTGGTTGTCAACCATGAAAGATGATTAGTCCACATGCCATTTTTATAGAACCAAATCCCATATTGACTGCCAAAATCACTAATTATCGTCTCCTTTCCATCACCATCAAGGTTTGCGGCCATTATCGATTTAGTTGTTATGGGAGTTAGCTGTGTCCACGCGCCATTCTTATTTAGCCAAACACCATGTTGATCGAAGTCAATTATAAGCTCTTGTCTGCCGTCACCATCAATATCAGCTGCAGTTATGGATTTACTAGTGCAAGGTGATAACTGCATTGTCCATACACCGTTCTTATTAAGCCATATGCCATCCTTACTACCAAAATCACCGATTATCGTCTCTGTGCCATCACCTTCTAGGTTAGCCAACAATATAGATTTGGATGTTATGGGTGTTAGTTGTGTCCATACGTTATTCTTTTTCATCCAAATGCCGTACTTACTGCCAAAATCAACAAGTATCTCCTGCTCTCCGTCGCCATCAAGCTCTGCTGAAGTTATTGATTTTGACGTTAAGGTAGATATTTGAGATGCCCACGCCCCGCCGCTATATAGCCATATCCCGTAAGGCCCAAAATCACAGATCAGATCTTCATTTGCACTAGTATTGGATTTGACCGGTACAATCAGTTTAGGAGATATCCAGCATAAAGGAGACCATGTAGTATTGTCATATTTTACCCATAGTTTATCCGTAATACCGTACCGAGGGCCAAAATTAACCACCACATCATTAGCCCCCCTACCGTCAAGATTGGCAACAATGACGTGTGGTACTACCGCACTATTTGTAGTAGCTGCATTGCCACACAAAGGGAACAACGCCAACGCAAACAACGCACTGATCATTAATTTGGCCCGCTTCATGCTTTCCTCCTGTTTTTTTACACTTCTGGATTTTCTTTTTAGCAAAATCAGATTTGATTTTAAATCAATTTTAAATCTCCAAAAAAAAGCGCCTCGATCGCGCTCGTTACTCTAGGAACAATTATACACCATCCGATATAATTTGGGTAACAAAAATGTAACAAAACCGTCTTTTTATGTAACGCCCGACCAGGGCCCGCTACTTTACCTCAACCGTCCCTAACGTCGTTGTGGGGTTCTTCTCTGTCGTTAAGTCCTCGATCTGCTTGTTAAGGTCGTTTATCTTTTCGTCGGATTCCTGCCTTACCTTAGAGAGTTGCTTGCGTGAAGCGGCCAGATCTGCGGATGCGGTATCGAGTTTCCCCTGCAGGTCATTAATGCTCGACTCGTACTTTGATACCGTATCGGTAAGACCGCTTATTGCCGCATCTTTTGAGTTTATCTGCGATGTAAGATCGTTGTTCTTCGCCTTAACGTCATTCAGCTCGGAGGATAATGATTTGATGTTCTGCTCCGCACCTTTAAGCGATGCCTCAAGGTCTTTCCTTGCCTGTTCAAGGTTCTGGCCGTTCTTGGTCAGGGCCTTATTAGCCTCTGTCATCTGCTTGACCTGGGCGATAAGCGCCTTTTTGTCTTTTTTCAGGTTATTACCGGCAAATAAAAAGAAGACAGCGCTGTCCAGAGATAGCACTAAAGCCGCTGACGCTATTATCAAAACGACCTGATCTACGTTCTTAAGGTCTATTTTTTTGAGATCCATCGCGCAAACCCCTTCCTTTCTTCTTCAGGCTTATATACCAGCTCTATCACAAAGTTGCGTTGGGCGTCTTTTATACTTGACGGAAAAGCCGGGAACGGCGCGGTCTTTTCTATGGCCGTCACGACCGCCGCGCTCATTATATCATTCGAAGAATCCAGCACCTCAGGAACCGACAAAAGGTCTCCTCCCGAAGATACAAGAAAACCCACGACTACTCTGTCCCCGGGCTTGACCCCTGAGGTCTTCTTGGATATCGAGACAGACTTTGACACGCGGGATTTTATGTCGTCAAAATATGCCTCAGGGCTCGAAGGATTGAAATGTTCCGCTTCACTTGCCGCGATACGCGCGACCTTCTTTTTATCCATGTATGTGGCGTCCGCCTGCACCGGGGTACGCCTCTCGAACGTAGGTTTTTCAGGCATCGTGAACTTATCTTCCCCAGGCGGCATGGACTTCGGGTTTTTCGTATAATCATTCTCCCCGGAGACTATATGCGGCGTAATGAATATGACCAGCTCCTTTTTCTGGATCTCGTTCACAGTCTTCTTAAAAGCCAGCCCTAAAAGGGGAAGGTCACCGAAGAACGGCACCTTGTCAACGGTCGAGCTTCTGGTATCCGTGATCAGACCGGCGATTATTATCGTTGTTCCGTCCTTGATAGAAACTGTAGTCTCTGCCTGGGTCGTCGAGATGATCGGCACGGTCGTCGCTGGTGTCCCGTAGGTATAATCTCCGGATTTCGAACTTACCTCGGGCCTGATCCTTACAGAGACGTATCCGTCTTTATTGATCGTCGGCGTCACGAAAAGCTTGATGCCTACGTCGATGAACGTAAGATTCGTCGCGGTCGTCGTGGTCGCGGTTCCTTGGGTAACGCTGTTGGTAGCGTACGGCTGGCTTGAACCGACCAGTATCTTGGCCTCCTGATTGTTCAAGACCGTGATACGCGGGCTGGACAACACATTAGTATCTCCTACTGTCTTTAACATCTGTACCATGAGCGCGTATTCGCCGCTTGTAAATGTTCCGACAACAACCTCTGCTCCCGGCACCAGGCCTCCCTGGGTGGCCAACTGAAAGGAATTTTTGATGGTCAGCTGTTTCTGCAGATGCGTTAGAACAGCCTGCCAGTCCACACCCAGCTTATATTTGTCGTCCAATGTTATCTCGACTATCTTAGAGTCTATCAATACCTGTTTCTGTTTCGAATCGAAGGCCTTTAAAACAGCCTTCAGCTGCTCTATCTTTCCTTCCAGATCGGTAACGACTATTTTGTTGGTGCGCTCGTCGAACTGCATTGCCCCCACGGCCGGCGTAAGCATATCCTGGATCTTGGCTTTCATGTCCGCGGCGACGGCATAATCCAGCTCAAAAACGGCTGTCTTCGTAGGTTTGTCTATGGTCTCAACAAACTCCAGCGCCTGGGCTACCGCATCAGGCGCGTCTATGACCACAAGGGTATTGGACGCTTCGTCCGTAATGATCTTTCCTATGGTCGTCTTAGTTTTTGTGAGAAGTTTCTCCACCTCCGCTGCCTTTGCGTATTTAAGGGGGATTATCTTCGCGACTTTTTTATCCGCGTAAGTCTCTCCGTAGAGCTGCTGATATTCGCGGTCCGTCATTATATATGTGATCCCTCCGCGAAAGTCCGCTGCTAGCGCATTCGAGACCAGGATAAGCTCAAAGGCCTCTTTAGCATCTACATCTTTTAAGAACATCGTGACGCGGCCGCGCACGTTGGCGCCTATCACCATGTTCATGTTATTCTTAGTGGCCAGTATCTTCAGGACCTCTACCACGTCCATCCCCTTCAGGTCGAGAGATATCTTTCCCGGCTGGCTGGCCGGCAAGACCGCGCTTTCTACCTGAGCTCCGGCTCCGACGCCGCTGGAGAACAGGAACACATAGACCGCAAATACAGACGCGCATACTTTCAGATTTTTCATATTTCACCTCTTTATAGGACTAATACGATCTTCTTACCGTTAAATGAAAGGACGACCCTTCCGTCCGTGATATCTTCAATGGATATGCCGGCAACTGTCTGGCCTTTATTCAAATAATATGTTTTGCTCAGCTCTGTGTCCTCGACAATAGCCTGAGGCTCGGGGCCGGCAATGATCCCTACCAAGTTAAATCTTTTTGAGACGTCTCCTCCGGCAAGTTCGGCGTTGGCGGCAGCATCCTGCCCGCCTCCGACGGAAGCCGAAAAAAGGTTCTTCCCGGCTACAGCCTGCATATACGCCTCCGCCGTTCCTTCCGTAGGCTGTCCGGCTAAACCAGTACCGCCGGCCGCCGGGCCTAACACCTCTTCATTCGGGCCTTTAGCCGCTAAAGGCGCGTTTACTTCGGAGGGATGCGGTATGAAAAATGATACGGTGAATATGACCAAAAGGGCCGCCATGATCGCGACAAGGGCTATATTTATCTTAAAAAAGAACTGATGGTTCAATAGGTCTTTCGGCAGCCCTGTTCTCATCTTCGCGCGCAAGGCATCCAGACCTTTCGGTCCCTGCCTAGGCTCTTCCGCCTGCTGGGCGTGCGGTTTACCGGCCTTTCCTCCTTTAATAAGCCGCAATAATCTGTCTTCAGGCGAATCCATCGGTTAGATCTCCTCTCGTTTAATGACCGACTTCATGATATGACGGTCGACACATTTTTTATCCTGGATTATGATCTCTTCGAGAGCGTTGTGGCAGAGAATCGCGATCCTTCTGGGATATCCCTGGCTATGCTCATGCACCATTATAATGCTTTCCTCATCGAAAAGTTTCATGCCTTCAGGGAGCCCTGCCTCATGAAGCCTGAATTCTATGAGCTTTTTTGTCTCATTCTCATCCAGAGGATTGATAATATATTTCAATGCTATCCTGTCGTAAAAATTCTTTATTTTCTTTATCTTCGGCAATAGCTCCATCTGGCTCATGATGACCAGCTGCAACAATTTGAATTCATTCGTCTCGTAATTCAAAAGCCCCCTAAGCACTTCGAGGTAAGTCGCGGTCAATTTCTGGCCTTCATCGATAAGGAGCACTATGGTCTTGTTCTCCTCCACGCCCATCCTGAAAAGATATTTTTCTATCTCTTCCTTATATTCATGGGTCCTGCGGTTGTTCGGCGTGATCCCGAACATCTTTACAAGGGTCTCGAGGAACTGGAATTCCGAAAGGAAAGTAGGATCGAGTATCATGTGGAATATAAAATCCTGGTCTTCGGCAAACTCTCTTAGCAGAGACCTCGAAAGAGTGGTCTTGCCCACGCCGACATCTCCAAGTATCAAGCTCATGCCTCTCTTGAGCCGTATAGCGATCTCCACGCGCTTTAGAGCTGAATTATGGGCTGATGACGGATATAAGAACGCCGGATCAGGGCTGGTGGAGAACGGTTCTTTCGTAAGATTAAGCGTCTGGAAGTAACTCATGGTTATTATTGGATGTAACGATGTCCTTGATCTTTTTGAGTGATAATCCCTGTTTTCGTTTTTCCATAATGGATCTTAACTCTTCAAGAGTCGTATCGTTGAAATACCTGAAATTGGTTTCAGGACTGCGGCCTACCTCTTTTATCAAGCCTAGTTTAAGATAATACTTTGTCGTGAATACAGAAAGACCGGATAATCGGGCAAGATCTTTGATCAAATAGAAGGAATTCGAATTCATATTAACACTCCGAGTAGAGAGCTATATGTTACTCTCTAGCTAGAGAGTGTACCATGTTAAAAAAAAATGTCAAGCGTAATAACCATTTTTTAATATTAATCAGCTTAACATTATTTTAGAAATATAAAAAGTTGCCTTAAGGCGCCCAGTCGCTCCAAAACTTGGCGCTATCGTGAACCTTTGGACGCGCAATGACTGAGATGAGTTTTCAACAGAATAAAGAAATGCCGTTATTGCGCTAATATCCCCTTCCCCGGTCACGTCAAAAGAGATAACCTTGAATTTACGCTCCTTAACAGGCGTCCGCGGCTTGACATTAATTATCTGGCAAGCCGTTGTCTGCGATATACGTTCGATCTCTGCCAGGGCTTCAGCAACCGCGCTTTCATCGTTCGAGTCATGGCTTTTTATGCCTGGATACCTATTATACTCATCTTCTATGACTTTTTTATCAGCCAAAAGGCGTTTGTCCTGGGCTAATTCCCGTGACTTTTGGCTGATCTCTGATCCCAACGATCTCCATCTGGCAAGGCCCGGCTCCACAACATATGAGACGATCAGGGCAATAGACACAAAAACCCCCAGCCCTGCAACCAACATTTTTTCCCGCTCTGATAATTTCGGCATCATAAATGGTCTCTCTGGACTCGCTCAAAACCGCACATGATCTCGAACTCGGTCCCTCCGGCGCCGGACTTAGAGGACTGAGCCGTATATTTTATGGAAACGTTCTTAAAAGCGGGCGACTGCTCCAGGATCTCGCTGAATTTTATGGTGTCACTTAGCGACGGGGCATTGCCCTTGATGATTATATATCTGGGATTATCGTAATCCACATAAGAGAACCCGAACCCCTGGGGGGCCAGCTTATATATCTCGGTCAATGTGCGCACAGCCTCGGTATTCTCGCCGACCTCTTCCCTGATCACTTTAAGCTCATCCCTCATCTTCTTTATCTTTTCGACTTCCGGGCGTATAGCCTTTATCTCTTTATTAATAGAGCGCAACGTTTGTATCTTATCATACATGTTCTTGCCGATAAGACCTCCTGCCAGGACTATGACCCCTGCCAATAATATACCCGTTACAAGCGCGTCTTTTTTCACATCGTGCGCGGCCTGGCGTTTTATGATCTCTTCGGGCAGCAGGTTGACTATGACATTCTTTCCGCCGGTCGCCAAGCCGATGACTTCCGCGAAAGAGACCCCGTCCATGTCCGCGCATACATTCTCGAAAGCCGTATCTTTTGTCTCAGGAACGGATTCAACAGGCACGCCCGCGGCTGCTTGTAAAAATGGTAAAATATGGGTTGACACTGCCGGAGCGCCTGTGACAAATATACCCGTGACACCGGTATTCTTCTGTCTCTGGTAAGCCGCTATCGTCTTCATAACCTCATCAACGACGGTCTTCTCTCCCCCTGCGAGTATCCCGCCAGTTTTAAAAGAGCGGGTATACGACAGCTCGTGCCCCGATAGGAAAATCATCGTAACATAATGAGCGTCTACGTTCACGACCACCTTTTTCTCTGAGGGTTCTTTTAAAGGATGCTTCCACACGACCCCGGCCCAGGCGGCAAGGGATTCAGTGCCTACGGCGGCTTTTGATATAACAAACCCGAGCCCTAAAAGTATGCCTCTATATCTCTCGACTATCTCTTTTTTTACGAATGTGATAAATACGCGGGAATATCCCGAGGGATTTTTACCTATGATCTTATATCCGGTCACAATATCCTCGCTGGAATATGGAGTATGCTTGATCACTTCCATATCGACCATGCTCCGGATCTCAGTATCGTTCAGCGAAGGGAATTCGGCGAACCTGGTCATCACCATATGGCGGGGTATGTTCAAAAGCACAGGGCCGGACCTTACCGCGAGTTTTTCAAAAAGGCCCGCGATCATCTTGCCTACGGATGCGTCATTCAACGATGCGGCCGACGCGCTGGCCAATTTGACAATGCGCGACTTTTTATTTAAGGCGACGGCCGCTATCTTGATAATATCTTCCGATATCTCGATAGCAACTGTCAGATTCCTGTCAGGACCGGTTTTTTTCATAGTTCCATTATACCCGTAATCGCGCATCTGGCAAAGATTATCCTTCGCAGTAGAAAAGCAGGATGAACTCCTCAGCCGACTTTTTTTCATAGATACAGGTTATATCCTTAGTCACTTTCCTTTTTTCACCATGCGCCGGGATACGAAAGACCTTCGAGGTGAATTTGAAATAGTTCGACAGCGTGGTCAGCCTTTCGCGGTCGACATTCTCTTCGCTGACGGACGACAAGCTTGTCATGTCCGTAAATACCATGTCGTCCCTCGTACCCTCGATCCCGTCCGGACCGGCGCGGTATCGCACTATGCTGTCGACCAGCGCTGTGTATGTCCCTGTGGAGTCGTCTATGACCGCTTCCAGAACCCGTCTGGAAGCGGTATTCACGTTTATCTTTCCGTCCCCGTAAACCGTCAGAGAACCCTTTATATCCTCAAACAATTCGCGGGGCATACCCATAACAAGCGTAAGTTCCTCCAGCGTCTCGAGATCAGAGTTCTTGGCCCCGTAACCGCGTTCGCGCAGATAATCAGCGCTCTCTGCCCCTCCCGGAAGCACCTCTGAATCCGCGTCCTGCCAATCTATCATGGCGTTGATCATGTCCTCTGTTATGAGCGGCGATAGCCCGCCTATTATCCGGCGGTATTCGCCTGCTTTACCCGGGGCTAATTTACTTAGGTTGATATTGATCCTGCTCTCCTCGTCCGTAGGTCCATAAACTATTTTAGGCGATGCGCCGCTGCCGTCAACCGCGCCTTTTTCATAGACCGAGAAGGCGCCCTCGCCCAGTTTATTCGATCCCGGAGAAAATATCGTCCCCAGATCTACGGTAGTGTCATCAGGCATTGTTATGCCGCGCTCGAACAAAGAATCGTATGCCTCAAGCCTGTCTTTGGATATAAGTTCCAGTGTCTCGGCTATACCAGCCCTTGCCAGATAGACGCACTGGACACTGTCTAATCCATACTGTGTCAGCCTGAGCTCGATCGCTGTCCGGAATCCGATACCCAGCGCAAAGAGAGACAGTATCGTTACGATCCAAAGCGATGTCACAAGAATGGCGCCTCTTT
>Ga0172375_10002163_pt1 | contig 31005 bp, 30 predicted proteins | sample LakKiv1m_FD_114537 | JGI IMG/M metagenome (GOLD analysis project Ga0172375, IMG submission 114537) | Freshwater microbial communities from Kabuno Bay, South-Kivu, Congo - kab_092012_11.1m | ecosystem: Environmental > Aquatic > Freshwater > Lake | place: Democratic Republic of the Congo... | reverse complement strand
TTTCAGTTTTTTTGTCTATCATTGTACAAAGGGGTTTTTTGTTGTAATCACTTTAAATATAGTTATTTAAACTATAATTAAAGAACAAAACCCCCTTTTTTATGAATAATTCAGGTTAAATGACAACGTATGCCAAAAACTAAAATTGCTTAGAATATTACTTCAATTTAAAATTCTTTCAATAATTACTCTTACTACAGGAAGACCTCTTAAATCCCCCCTACCCTTTAAAAAAGTAAAAGAGCTTACCCGGTGGTGGCTAAAGGAAGGCGAAGAGGGGTAAGATGGGTAAAACTTACTTCGGGGCAGCCAAAGTTGAAATCCGGGTACGTCACTGACAGTTATGCCTGATATTCTGTCAGACCAAGGTTGAGTTCAGGCATTTTTGAAGTCATGGAATTCAGAACAACGATGGCGGCTCCAAGCGCTGTGGAATTGCTTATTACTGAGGTATATACCTTTTTTCCGGGGAATGATCCGGCCATGAGTTTCAGGAATATCTGGTTCCTGGCAAAACCACCTGTAATATAAATATTGTCAATATCATCCTTTTCGGGAAGTATCAATTTTACAGCTTCGACGGCAAGACTGCATAATTCGCTCATAAGCTGATGATAAGCTTCATCAAATGATTTGAAATCAAATAGATCGATATGTTGCCTGAATTCCCTTGCCTCAGGTCCGCTGCTGAAGAATGCCCGTTTGTCTCCGCTGTATCTGATTTTCAGCATGTTGATCATTTCCTGGTCGAACTTCACATTTTTATAGAAACTATCAGTAGTTCTGAAATGATCATTAAGCATCTTTACTGCCGTTTCATGCATGTTTCCAAGAAAGATCCGCGATGATTTTACAGGCTGCTGGTTAATGCTCATATAACACAGGCAATCATTGTCGAGTTGTTCAACTGTAAGCCGTTCAGGGTTGAAAGGATTCATATTGATACACCAGGTACCTGTTGATAAAAGAAGGAATTTGCCATTGCCTCCCGAGAAATAAGGTGCCAGTGATGCTGAACTGTCGTGTATTCCTATTCCGGCTTTAACAGGAATGTTATCAATAAGTACATCTGTTAATGTTGTAACAGGAACAGGAGAAGGAAGATCCAGTCCCTGATCGCTTACCCACGGATGATATTTCATTGTATCAAAGTCCCATAAAGCAGTATGGCATCCAATTGATGTATGCTCTGAATATATCCTGCCGGTTATGAGGTATGACAGGTATTGGGGCAGATGCAGAATATACCGTACCCTTGCAAATAATTCCGGTTTCTCGGTTTTAAACCACAGGATCTGAATTCCTGAATTAAGCATTCCAAGAGCCGGAGATGCAGTTCTCCTGCAGAATTCATCCTGGCCGCCATACCTTCTGTAGATCCTCTCGGGTATCCTGTCATCGATAGGCTTAAGGTAATTATAAGCCGGGGCAATACGTTTGCCGTCAGCATCGAGATAAACGATAGTTGCACCGTATGTGGCAAAATTCAGTGCTGTAAGTTCATATTTATCTGAATGGACAAGGTCCAGAATGGAATCTTTGATCCAATGCTCAATCATTTCAATATTGTCACACTCAAAACCATCATCATCAACAACCTCCGGAAACCTTGTTTCCTCTTCGGATACAAGCCTGAGATTATGATCAAAAAGAAGGAGCTTCTTGTTTGTCTTGCCTACGTCGAATATTGCAATTACTTTTTGCTTCATAAATCTTTACAATGCAATTTTTAGATGCTGAAAATGGAGGATGCTAATCTCTTTTGCTCAGAACTTTCTTTTCATAATCAAGGATCTCATCAATATAATCCTGACCGGCAGGAACTCCTGACCTGAGGCAATAGAAATCCCATACTGCCCCAAACGGTTTGGATTTTAGAAGTTCGAGCCATGATAATCTTTCAAATGTTCTTCCCGATTCCTCAAATTTTACAAGTGTCCCGGTTGGTTCAAGCAATGCAAACAGAAATGCCATTTGTGCTGCTCTGGTGCCAATTACATAAGCTCCTATTCTGTTAAGACTTGCATCGAAGAAGTCGAGTCCTATATTCACGCGCTTCAATGCTTTTGCCCTCACTATTTCCTGTGCAATAAGAACCAGTTCATCATTAAATGTAAGGACATGGTCGCTATCCCACCTGACTCCCCTTGTAAGGTGAAGAAGTAGTTCATCTATGTAAAGCAGGATCGAAGAGATCTTATCGCCAACCTGTTCCGTAGGATGGAAGTGTCCGTTATCAAGTGTGATCAATGTATTGTTCTGAACGGCATAACCCATATAAAAGTCGTGAGAACCAACTACCATTGATTCTGATCCGATTCCGAAAAGCTTGCTTTCAATGGAATCCTTCAGATATTTTTTGGGATACTTTACAGAAAATATCTCGTCGAGTGATTTTTTGAGAAGCTTCCTCAGTCCATACCTGTCGACAGGAGTATCCTTTGATCCGTCGGGTATCCAAAGGTTATGAACCGATGGGGTGCCAAGTTGTTTACCCATCTCCGCAGCTATTGCGCGGCATCGTTTTGTATGCTCAACCCAGAATTTTCTGATTTTCGGGTCTTTGCTCGACAATGTGAATCCGTCATCGGCATAGGGATGGGAGAAGCATGTGCAGTTGAAGTCGAGTCCAATCCCTCTCTTTTTTGCCCAGTCGATCCATCCCTGGAAATGTTTGATCTCGATCTGGTCTCTGTCGACCTTTTTATCTTCAAACTCGCCATATATGGCATGAAGACTTAGTCTTTGCTTCCCCGGGAGGAGGGACATGACCTTATCGAGATCATCGCGCATCTGAGTTATTGTCCTTGCTTTTCCGGGGTAGTTTCCGGTTGCCTGAATGCCGCCTCCGCCAAGTTCCGCTCCTTCTTTTTCAAAACCTCCGACGTCATCTGTCTGCCAGCAGTGAAGACTAATAGCTATGTCATCAAGCTGATTCAGTACAGTCTCAGTATCAACGCCAATTTCAGCATATTGTTCTTTTGCAAGCTGATATGATTTCCTGATAAGATCTTTATTCATTTTAGTAATGTATTAGTAGGTGTAAACGTTTTATTCCATGAAGAAAACCTGTTCGAGAGGAACTGTTACAGGAGAGTAATCGGGATTTGTTTCCATTATGTCCGACATATACTTCCACCATCTTTTTACAACTTCCTGTTCGCCAAGGTCCTGGGAGGAAGTTTCCCCTTTTTGTTCCTGGTAGGCAAAAAGAATATTTGTCTCTTCATCGAAAAAGATTGAATAGTTCCCAACTCCATGTTCTTTAAGCAATTTTACCAGTTCGGGCCATATTTCGCCATGGCGCTTTTTGTACTCATCCCTGAAGCCTGGATTAAGTTTCATTTTAAAGCCAAATCTTTTCATAGCCATTTCAGCTTAATTTAACAACAAAGGTCGAAAGAATAAGCACTAAAATACCAACAATCAGCACAAGGATTGTCTGCCTGCTCGCTCCCTTCCATTCTCTGAGGAGTATCCCCCAGATATTACTTATTGCAATATTGAGGGCCATCAGGATGCTCCATCCGAAAACAGCCATTCCTTCGGGAAGTTTGCTCGATCCCATTCCGAAGAAATGGAACTGGAGGAACCAGAGAAAACCTGCAAGAAAGGTAAATGCAATGTTATTAAATAAAACTCCGGAGGAAACGCTAAGGTAATCCCTGTATGTCTTATTCTTTATATTCAGGTATCCACAATATAACAGATTGGTAATGAATCCTCCAAGAAGGATGAAAATAAGTGAGGGATTCTTCTGGAAAAGTGGATTTGTACCATGTGCAAGCGCAACATTTTCTATCGGTTTTCCGGCTTCGTATCCAAAATTGAAACAGGCGCTCATAATACCGGAGAATATAGCTATCAGTATGCCTTTTTTAAGTGCGAATTCCTTTATTGCGGCTTTTTTCTCAGCTTCGGTAAGGTTTTTGCTTTTCAATGCTCCTGCATAACCTATGATTGCGATGCCGGCAACTGTTATTGCAACACCGGCAAGTGTTAATATGCCTGCACGGGATGAAAACAGGTTTTGTCCTGACACCACTGCAGGTATTATTGTGCCAAAAGCTGCACATAATCCAAGTGCAATACTCTGTCCAAGGGCCACTCCGAGATAACGCATGCTCAATCCGAAAGTAAGTCCTCCGAATCCCCACAAAATTCCAAAAACCATTGACATCAGTTTGGCTGAAGATGGTGACTCTCTTAAGATAGGAATAAGTTCGCCATGAGGAACAAAGATCAAGGCAAACAGCCATGGCGCAATAAGCCAGGCTGCCACTCCCTGGGCTATCCAGTACGACTCCCAAGCCCACTCTTTGACTTTCTTGAATGGAACATAAAAACTGGCAGCGCCAATGCTGCCAAGGGCTATCAAAAGAATTCCTGCAATCGGATTCATTTAATGAATTGGTTTTAGGGTGTAGTTTAAGAGAATAAAAATAGCTATTTTACCTTTTTTGTTTCGATTAAAATTAGATAAATTTCAAATCTTAAATCCATAATCTTAATTATTTGATATGAAATCAGTAAAACTCTTTCTCCTTCTGATGTTTATCCCTGCAATTTTGCATTCGCAGGACCTGAGTGTTTATGATCTTTCCTGTGAACACAGGATAAATCCTGTTGGTATTGATGCCCGGCAGCCACGATTTTCCTGGAAAATAAAGAGCACTGGAAACAATATTTTGCAAACGGCATATTCAATAAGGGTCTCAACCGATCCGAAATTTTCCGGATCCGGAATCGTCTGGAATACAGGTAAAGTTCCTTCGGGTGAATCGGTTCTTGTCGTCTATCAGGGTAATGATCTGAAACCAGGGCAGCGATATTACTGGCAGGTAATGGTCTGGGACAACAGGGGAAAATCCTCGAAATGGAGCTCAACTGCATTCTGGGAGACAGGATTGCTTAAACAGGAAAACTGGAAGGCGAACTGGATTGAAATGGAAAGCGACACAAACAGATATTCTCCCTCACCTCATTTCAGAAAAGAATTTATTATTGACAAAAATATCGCCAGGGCGGTGGTGTATGTGACATCACATGGATTCTACGAACTTCATCTGAATGGAAAAAAAGTTGGAGACCAGGTACTTACACCGGGTTGGACTTCATATGGGAAAAGGCTTCAGTACCAGGTATATGATGTTACAAACCAGGTAGTTAAAGGCAAAAACGCGGTTGGTGCCGTACTGGGCGATGGCTGGTACAGGGGAACACTTGCCTGGGGCAACAACTGGGCTGTGTACGGCAAGAGACTAGGTTTGCTGATGCATATGAAGATAACCTATACTGACGGAACAGAATCGATGGTCGTTACCGATGGTACATGGAAATGCAACAACGACGGAGCCATCAGAATGAATGATATTTATAACGGAGAGACATACGATGCAACACGCAAACTGACAGGGTGGAACCTGCCTGATTATAATGAAGGCAACTGGAAGCCGGTTAAAACCGGAAACTATAAGAATAATATAATCGCTTCACAGGGGGCGCTGATAAGAAAGATTGAGGAGATCAAGCCTGTACGGGTATTCCGTTCGCCGAAGGGGAGTCTTCTTGTCGATATGGGTCAGAATATGGTTGGATGGATAAGGTTAAAAGTTTCAGGCCCGAAAGGATCAATTGTTACAATCAGGCATGCCGAAGTTCTGGATAAATTCGGAGAGTTTTACACAAAGAACCTCAGAAGTGCAAAATGCCAGCTTACCTATACACTTTCGGGAGAGGGGCAGGAAACATATGAACCCAGGTTCACTTTTATGGGATTCAGGTATGTTGAGGTTACCGGATTTCCGGGAGAGCTTACCACTGACAACATTACAGGAGTTGTTGTTCATTCAGACATGCCTGTTACCGGAACATACACAAGTTCCAATCAACTTCTCAATCAGCTTCAGCATAATATTCAGTGGGGGCAGAAGGGCAACTTTGTTGATGTACCGACTGATTGTCCCCAGCGAGATGAAAGGCTTGGCTGGACAGGCGATGCCCAGGCGTTCAGCAATACGGCAGCCTTTAATTTTAATGTGGCAGCATTTTTTACAAAATGGCTGAAGGATGTTGCCCTTGACCAGAAACCGGGAGGAGAAGTACCGGATGTGATACCTGATGTTCTTAACCCGCAGAATGCAAAGAGTGCCCAGCCATCCGCAGGATGGGGCGACGTAGCAGTAATTGTACCATGGAACATTTACCAGGTATACGGTGACAGGCAGCTTCTGGAGAACCAGTATCCAAGCATGAAGGCATGGGTTGAATATATCCGTGCAAAAGCAGGCGATTCATTTATCTGGAAGGGAGGCAGCAAATATGGTGACTGGCTGTTTTACCATCCCCCTGTAAACAATCATTCGGAAGCAGATGGCTTCACAGAACATGATTTTATATCGACTGCCTTTTATGCATATTCTTCCGGTATCCTTGCCAAAGCAGCAAAGGAACTTGGCAGGACAGAAGATGAGCAGCTATATACGGGCATTTACAATAGGATCAAAGAAGTTTTTAACAGGGAATATGTGACTCCGGCCGGTCGTGTTGGAACCAATTCACAAACATCTTATGTACTGGCACTGATGTTTGATCTGCTACCTGAAGATCTGAGGCCGAAAGCTGCAAAATTTCTTGCAGATGATATTAAAAGCAGAAGGAACCATCTTTCGACCGGATTTCTGGGAACACCTTATCTCTGTCATGTACTCACTATGAACGGCTATGCGGATGTAGCATATGACCTTCTCCTGCAGGAAACTTATCCGTCGTGGCTATATCCTGTAAAAATGGGTGCAACGACTATCTGGGAAAGATGGGATGGGCAGAAAACCGACAGCACGTTTCAGGATGCAGGCATGAATTCGTTTAACCATTATGCCTATGGTGCAATCGGAGACTGGATGTATAAAAGCTCGGCAGGGATAAACTATGCAAAACCGGGATATAAGGAAATAATTTTCTATCCTCATGTCACTAAAAAGCTCGACTTCTCCAGGGCAACATTTGAAAGCCCGTATGGACAGATATCATCGGGGTGGGAAAGAAAAGACGGCAAACTGTTTTTAACTGTTAAAATCCCTGTAAATACCACGGCAAAGATACTACTTCCCACCGATGACCTGTCAAATATGAAATATGCAGGAGCGGTGTCAGGGACTAAAACGAACCAGGCAAAAGAACCGTTTACTGTTGTCAGAAATTCCAGGGAAAAACGTATCGAGATATCTGCAGGATCAGGAGAATATGTATTTGAACTGACGGAATAACAACTACTTTGACAGCAGAAGATCTAAAATCGCGTATACCGGAATCCGCGTTCACATTTATTGCTTCAAGAAGCAGTGGTCCGGGCGGACAAAATGTCAACAAGGTCAATACAAAGATCGAATTGAGGTTCAATATATTAGATTCTGATGTTTTTTCTCAATATGAAAAGGAAGTGTTGCTGATGAAGCTTGGGAGAAAAATAAGTCAGTCAGGAGAACTCGTAATAAGGTCGCAGTCGCAACGTACTCAATTGGGAAACAGAGAAAAGGCCATTGAAAAGTTACTCCAGATTCTGGCTGCAGCACTTACCGAAAAACCAGACAGGATCAGAACAATGCCGACAGGAGAATCTGTTGTCAGACGGCTTGATCAAAAGCGGAAACATTCAAGAATTAAACAGAACAGAAGCAAAAAAGACATTTCAGAAGAGATAAAATAGTATAACACAACTTCTTAAAGTTCTGATCCACAATAATTAACATAAGTGATCAGGATTTTTTTTAATATTTATAATTAATCTGAAACATATGCGTTATAATGCATGTCTTTTTCAAATCGGTATACAGTAATTTCTGTTCATAACAATGGCATAATTATTGCAGAACCGGTAGCTTAAAAAAAGTAAAACAGAGGAATGATTGAAGGCATGAATTTATTAGCAGACCGTGGATCAAAAAAGAATACTCTGAAACAAGAAAGTGATGGTGATTTATGCAAATCACGAAATGCTATTTTGGTACTTAAAACATTGTTATGCAATGATATAAGGCCATGTGTATTACAAGGACCTGTCTAAATCTGTTAATAAATTACCAGCCATGTTAATATTTAAAGAGGTCAGAAAGTACAATGTATCATCAGAAATTATATTTTCGTCCAAATTTTTAGTAACCAAAACTTTTAAAAACAAGAAAAATTCAGCAACTGATGATTAATTTCATCAACCGTTATGAACGCTAACAATAATGAGGTTACAACCCTCCACGGTGAGGGTCGCCTCGTGGGTTGCTCTTCTGATGAAGAGCCTGGCGCGAAAACCACGATTTTTTCGCAAGATGTAATCCCCAACCAGTTAGTTAGCAACCGGAGTTCGGAATTTATGCACCGGTACTTCCCCCTAACGACTATCGAATCCTGGAATGATTGGAAGTGGCAGCTTCGCAATGCTTATACAAGTATCGAAGAGCTGAAGAAGATCATGAAACTGTCCGACAAGGAGATAATGGCTATCAACAATCTTAAGGGCCGTCTACCTTTGAGGATTACTCCGTATTTTGCATCACTGATTTATGATTCAAAACCCGGTCATCCGCTTCGGAGGAATGTGGTGCCGGTTGTAGAAGAACTTCTTGTGTCGCCAAGTGAACAATCAGATCCCCTGCATGAGAAATCCTTTTCTCCGGTCAAGGGTATTGTTCACAGGTACCCCGACAGGGTTCTTTTCACCGTGACGCAGGTCTGCTCGAACTATTGCAGGTACTGTACAAGGTCGCATTCGGTGGGAAGGCTTGATAAGCTGGGAAGGCAGGATTTTGAAAAAGCATTCAGTTATATAGCTTCGCATAAAGAAGTAAGGGATGTTCTTATCAGTGGCGGAGATCCGTTGACATTGACTGACGAGACGCTTGATTATATACTTTATAATATCAGGAAAATTGAACATGTTGAGATGATCCGTATTGGAACGAGGACCCCTGTAGTACTACCACAGCGTATTACTGACGGATTGATCAATGTGATGAGAAAATACCATCCAGTATTCCTCAGCCTTCATTTTTCACATCCGTATGAAATAACGGAAGAGTGTGCAAATGCATGCAATAAGCTTGCTGACGGAGGTTTTCCTCTCGGGAGCCAGACAGTTCTTCTTAAAGGCATAAATGACAATGTCGCGGTAATGAAGGAACTGATGCATAAGCTTCTGAAGGTAAGGGTCAGGCCATATTATCTGTACCAGTGTGATCTGATACCGGGTTCGCGTCATTTCAGAACGACAGTAGCCAAAGGGCTTGAGATTATAAAAGGCCTCAGGGGTTATACAAGCGGCTATGCCGTTCCGACATTCGTTGTTGACGCCCCTGGTGGGGGAGGCAAAATTCCTCTTCTTCCCGATTATGTTGTGGAGCACAACAGCGAGCATATTGTGCTGCGTAATTACAAGGGTATTACATGTGAATATCCTGAAAAGTAAGCCATTACAGATGAAAATCGGATTGACTTATGATCTGCGGTCCTGGTACCTCGACCGGGGGTTTTCTATGGAGGATACCGCCGAATTTGACAAGCAGGATACCGTTGATGCAATTGAAGGCGCATTGAAGGCTATGGGTTTCGAAACTGAACCCGTGGGTAACTGCTTCCAGCTTATTGAGGCACTGTCGGCAGGCAAGAGATGGGATCTTGTGTTCAACATAGCGGAAGGATTATATGGTGACGGAAGGGAATCGGTTGTTCCGGCTATTCTTGATCAGTACAGGATTCCCTATGTTTTCAGCGGACCTGTTATAATGGGTATTTCCCTGAACAAGCATCTTACCCGTCTGATTGTTTCTGCGGCCGGTGTTCCGGTCAGCCCTGGAATGTTGATAAGTAACAGGAAAGATTTGGATAAGTGCAACCTTGAATATCCTCTTTTCATAAAACCAGTTTCTGAAGGTACAGGGAAAGGTATCACAGAAAAGAGTCTGGTAAGGAATAAAAAGGAGCTTCGGGAAATGGCAGCATATCTGCTTGGCAGGTTTAATCAGCCTGCACTTGTTGAAGAATACCTTCCGGGACGGGAATTTACTGTCGGTATAGTTGGTTCGGGTGATGGTGCAACAGCAATTGGTGGGATGGAGATAGAATGCAGGGATAACCTCCCCTATTCAGTTGAATTCAAAGAAAACTATCAGATCTATTGCAAGTATACCCCTATGCCCGGTGATTTTGCAGATGAATGCAAACGGGTAGCACTTGATGTATGGAAGGCACTTGGCGGAGTTGATGCAGGCAGGGTTGATGTAAAGGCTGACAGGAATGGCAGGATTTGTTTTATGGAAGTAAATCCTCTTGCAGGCCTTCATCCTGTACATTCTGATCTGCCAATTTTGTCGAGGATGGCGGGCATTGAATACCAGCAACTTATAGCTTTGATAGTGAATTCATCAATCAAACGTCATCATCTCAGCTCATGAAAATGGAAAAATGCTGCATATTATTCAATCAGCCCAGGGAAAACGCCCTGCCTGATGAACTGGATGTACTCGACCAGGTTGAATATATCGAAGAAAACCTCCATCTTATAGGTATTGCAACATACAGAAAAGGCATAACCGCTGATTTTATGAACGAAATCGGGATTCTTGTTTCCGAAAAACCTGATTTTGTATTTAATCTTGTCGAATCTATCAACAACAAGGGGGAGCTCTGCTATTTCATCCCGGCGCTTCTGAACCTTTACTCAATACCTTATACAGGCAATCCGCTTGAGGCTATGTTCATTACGACGAGTAAGGCCCTTACCTACAAAATCCTTAAGGAAAGGAATATAAGCACGCCTGCATCATATTTGCCTTCGGAACGCAATTTGATGAAGCCTGGCAGAAGGTATATCATCAAGCCTGTCTGGGAAGAAGGTTCTCTTGGCATAACAGGGGATTCTGTCTTTACATTTGATGAAAGCCAAAAGGAGAAGCTTGCAGGATATGATGACTCACACTGGATTATTCAGGATTACATTGATGGAAGAGAATTCAATATCAGTGTCTTGCACGATCATACGGGACCAGAGGTAATGCCTCCTGCAGAAATGGTTTTTTACAATTTTGATGATTCACGGCCGCGAATAGTGGACTTCAAAGCAAAATGGATTGAAGGCAGCTTCGAATATGAAAATACCATAAGGGATTTTCCTGGCGATAAGCTTAATCCGGTACTTATCAACAGGATCCGGGAAATTGCAAGGCGGTGCTGGGAGGTTTTCGGGCTAAAGGGTTATGCCAGGGTTGATATGAGAGTTGACAATAATGACAATCCGTATGTGATTGAGGTCAATGCCAATCCGTGTATGTCGCCCGACAGTGGTCTGGTTGCTGCCACTACTCAGGCAGGGATCCCAATCACCGAGGTGCTGAAAAGAATCATTTCGGATTTAAATCATTGAAATAAAATGACAAAGATTTCCGCAGGGATAACAAAGGAAGACCTGAAATATATTGAAGGGATCCTGAGATCGACTGATTTCTTTTATGAATTTGAGATTCAGACTGCTCTTGAAATAGCGGATGAAACTCTTGAAAAGGGTAGCAATGCTAGTGGTTATTACTGGTTGAAAGTCATTGATGAAGATGGTCTTATTGCCTTTGCCAATTATGGTAAAAATTCTTTTTCAGTACATTCATGGGACCTCTATTGGATAGCTGTGCACAATAATTCGAGAAATAAGAAACTCGGAACATTATTACTCAGGGCAGCCGAGGAAGATGTGAGGAAACGCGGAGGCAAGATTCTCTGGATAGAAACATCGGGAAGGCCTCTTTATTCTCCGACAGAAAGCTTTTATAAACGAAACGGTTATGAGCTTGCAGCCAGTCTCAGGGATTTTTACGGACCTGGCGATCCAAAACAGATCTATTCGAAGACACTCTGAAAATTTCATTAATTCAGTTCAAAATTAAATGAAAGGATTATATACAATTCTGCTTCTTATTGCTTCAAACACATTCATGACTTTTGCATGGTACGGGCATCTTAAACTTAAGACTATAAGCAGATTTGAGAACCTGAGCCTTCTTGCGGTAATCCTACTATCGTGGGGAATTGCATTATTTGAATATACTCTACAGGTACCTGCGAACAGAATAGGCTTTAAAGGGAATGACGGACCTTTTTCACTTGTGGAATTAAAAGTGATACAGGAAGTTATCTCACTAATGGTTTTTACGGGTTTTACACTGATCGTTTTCAGGGATGAACATTTCAGACTGAATCATCTTATAGGGTTTTTCTTTCTTGTACTTGCCGTCTATTTTGTATTCAAGAAATAAGATTTATCATATCATATTTGAGTTATAATATTCAGGTCTTCCTGTTACTTCTTCTCCAAGCCAGTCGGGCTTTTCGAACATTTCCTTTTCATTTTCCAGCTCTATTTCCGCAAGAATAAGTCCTTCATGCTTTCCATGGAATTCATCAACTTCGATCGTATGTAAGCCGAATGGAACAATATATCTGGTTTTCTCAATTCGTCCCGGAAGGCAAATCATCAATATCTCCAATGCATCACTCAGTGGTATATCGTATTGCCATTCACTTCTTGTTATTCCTGTCTGACCCGATGATGATTTTATTGTTATATATGATCTGTTATCTGAGATCCTTACACGAACTACCCTTCCTGAATCGACTGAAATATAACCCTGGGTAATATGTTTTTTATCTGATGCAAGATGTCTGAATTCTCCTTTAACCAGAAATTTACGTTCTGTTTCCGTGGCCATGTTTTTATTTCAAATTTAAGAATTCCGGATGAAAACATGTTGATAAATATTATTAACATATTGGTCAAAAAAGTTTATGTTTTGTACTATTGATATATATTTTAATTTAAATTTGATCATATATATGTTGATTATTGATTAGTTTCTTTAGTTTTAGGTAGTGCGGGTAGATAATCGTGTATGGACTGGTGCAAAAACATCAGTCCATTTTGTTTAAAGGTTGTGATTTTAGTAATTTTCAGGCATGGAAGTTAAGATGGAGTCAGGCTGGAAATCGCGGCTGAAGGATGAGTTCGAAAAGGACTATTTCATCAGGCTGATTGATTTTGTAAGGGATGAATACAAAAGGACAACCGTTTATCCGCCGGGATCTCTTATCTTCAATGCCTTCAATATTTGTCCCTTCGACAGGGTCAAAGCAGTCATAATTGGTCAGGATCCTTATCATGGTCCGGGTCAGGCACATGGTCTATGTTTCTCAGTAAGAGATGGTATTGAGTTTCCTCCCAGTCTGATAAATATTTTTAGGGAGATAGAGGATGATCTCGGAATAGCCCGTCCAAAGTCGGGGGATTTGACAAGATGGGCAGAACAGGGTGTTCTTCTCCTTAACGCTACCCTTACAGTAAGGGCTCATCATGCAGGATCGCATCAGAAAAAAGGATGGGAGGAGTTTACTGATTGCGCGATAAGTAAGCTGAACAGTGAAAAGGATCATCTTGTTTTTTTTCTATGGGGAGCCTATGCACAAAAAAAAGGGGAATCGATAGACAGGTCAAGGCATCTTGTTCTTGAATCTGTCCATCCCTCCCCTCTTTCGGCCTCAAAGGGATTTTTTGGGAACAGGCATTTCAGCAGGTGCAATGAATACCTGAAAAAGAATGGGATAGAACCGGTAAACTGGCAGTAGTAATTTTTCAAATAACTGCTGCAGCCTTTAGCCCTTCGGCTATAGTAGTTGCCAGAACGGCAGTCTCTTCAAATCCTGCTGATATTCTCACAATTCCCGGATTGGGGTATTTTGCTCCCCATACTGATTCAACAGGCATGATAATTGTTTTCGGATCCCCCAGAGAAGGGATTATCTTTATTTCGTCCGAAACGGTTTTAATGAAGACGTCGCGCCTGGTTTTTTTCTCTTCATTTGTTTCTCCGGCAAAATCCATTGTCACCATGGCGCCGAATCCTCTTGTACCGAAGAGCTTCAGGGCCTCGGCATGTGTGGGGTGTAATTCCAGCCCGGGATACCAGACTTTGCCTACTGCAGGATGGGATCTCAAAAGTCCGGTTATCATCTCCGCATTTATGCACTGTTGTCTGAATCTCAGCGGTAATGTCTGTATCTGAGTGGTAAGCCTGTAGGCATCATCGGGTGATAACATATGCCCTACAAATTTTCTGTATTCGAGGGCCTGTTTCATAAGTAACTCATCATTTCCGCAGACGACACCTGCGATAATGTTACCATGTCCCGAAAAATACTTTGTCGCGCTGTGAATAACCAGGTCGGCTCCCAGCTCGAGCGGATGGCAAAGCAAGGGAGTTGAGAAGGTATTGTCGACAATGACTTTCGCACCGTTATTATGGGCTTTATCTATAACATATCTGAGATCAGTGACGATAAGCATCGGGTTAGAGATGATCTCCGCATAAACGATCTCAGGGGCTGTTTCGGCCATTATTCTGTCGAAGGCATAGTTGTCATACTTTTCCCCTGACGGGAAGAAAGAATGCACCTGCAGGCCCCTTCTGCCTTTTAAAACGGATTCCGTGTATGATATTGTTCCACCATAGATTTCACTGAAGAACAGCCATGGTCTGGTTTGGTTACCTTTCTGGAAAACGGATAAAGCAGTATCTATTGCCGACATACCTGATTGTGTAAGCAGCGCCCATTTGCATTTTTCAAGCTTTATTATTTCGTCCTCGGCTGCTGTAACGGTAGGGTTCCTGTATCTGGAATAGATATAAAAATCAGGGATTCTTTCATTTTCGGTTTCCTTTGCAAATGCTTCCTTTGTCGTCGCAGCATCATACAGCTCGAACCCGGCATCCCGGTATACGGGCATGCGGCTGCTGTTAATCTGTTTTTTATTCATATTTGCAAAATTCTTTTTCTAAATAATTGTAAGGCTTTCTGAAGGGACCCATCCCTTGTTGCCGTCCGACAGTCTTATCTCATACCAGTCTCCCACCATATCCTCGACCGAAACTGTTGATCCCTCATGGAGAACAAAAAGATCTGTTCCTCCTGAGTCAGGAGAGCTTTTCCCATTGACCACAGGAGAAAAAATAACTGCTCTTTTACTGTCGTAAACCAGTGTCCTGTTTCGCTGTGCAAAGCTGAAGGATGAAGCAGAAACTATGAATAGCAGTATCGCAGCCCAGAAACATAAAACTTTGACACTGTATTTTGAGGAATAAATATATATGGAAAGCAGTATCAAAAATGTAACAAATGTTACAATACTGATAACGGCCCAAAGGTTTGTCGGGGCGAGCAATGCAAGGAAATTATACCATCGGATGAAAAACAGTTCCGGGATGGACTCGAATTTATCAACACACAACGATTTTGCTATCTGGAGGTTGTAGTTTATATTGCTGTCGGCGGGTTTGAGAAGGTGAGCACGTTCATAAAACAATATTGCTCCCGGGACATTATTCAGTTTGAAATATGCATTACCTATATTGTAATTCAATGTGGCGGACCTGTATCCGGTATTATAAAGGTCAGTCCATTCCTTTAGCGCTTCCTGATAATTCGAGGCAGAATAGTATTCGACGCCCTTGCTGAATTTTGCAAGGTGGTCATCCTGTGATTCACCCTTTGAAATAGCAATTATAATCAGCAGGGCGGTCAGAAAATATTTTTTAAATGTCTTCATTTTTTATCCGATTGAGTTTTCAACGAACCTGATAAAGCCTGATGCTCCTTCATATATTTTCTCAGCCTCTTCTGAAGATGATGATGGTGCATATCTTGCATACTCACATTTATCAATAATAGATGCGATAGTATTGATTTCTTCCTGGGGAATTCCTTTAACAGCAAGTGACTGGACAGCATTTGACTTTGTGAGTTCCGAGACAGGTATGTTCAACTTGTCGCTGAGATATCCCCAAACTGCTTTGAGCATTTCCTCATAAAATCTTTCAGTCTGTTTTTCCTTAAGGCATTTTTCCGCTTCTTTCAGTCTCCTTACTGCTATTTTTCCTGCTTTTCGGTTTCTAACGGATATCAGATCGGAGTTTCGACGTATATGTTCTCTTCTCAGGAAAAGAACTGCAAAGAAGAGAAGAAGGGCGAAAGCATAAAAAGTATAGAATGAGCGTTTTGCAGCAATGAGATTTCCTGTTTTCTTAAGTGTTCCCGGATCCGATTTAATAAATCTTATGTCCTTTCCCAGGTATTTGACATCTTCTTTAGATACACCTCCATAGACAGTTATGCCGGTATTCTGATCGTTTACCTTTCGGGCATAGAAGCTGATTTCGGGTATTGTGAGTGTTTCATATTTTCGTGTTGACAGATCAAAATACGAATACTTTGAAGGCGGAATTTTAAATTCACCGTAGTGACGGGGAATCAGGAGATATTCAAAAATCTTCTGTCCTGATGTGCCTCCGGAACTATTTTTCAGGTTATCAGTTACTTTAGGGTCATATACTTCAACATCGGCAGGCATTTTTATTACCGGAGCATTGGCAAGCTTCAGGTTGCCAGAGCCGGAGATAACTATTTTCAAATTGACAGCGTCGTTTACATTTACAGAATCCTTATTAAGGGTTGCTGTTATCGAAGCCTTGCCAACAATACCTGAAAAGTCATCAGGTTTTGTTCCCGGAAGTGGATTTACCTTTATTTTGAGAGCTTTGCTAAAAATAGCTTTTGGGACTGTTGTGTAGGTCTGGAAAAAGTCGCCGAAGAAAGGATCGGACTGACCGGATTTCTGTTGTATGAGAACTGAAATCTGTACGGGATCGATAGTTATCTCACCTGGTTTCTGCGGATAAAGAAGAAACTGCTGGACAATACCAGTGCCATACAACCTGCCGTTTATTTTTTCGCGTCTCAGTGAGGTAAGCTGGGGAGTTTCCAGATCTGTTTTGAGAAATCCTTCAAATCCGGGGTATTTAATTTCATTGATCCCTGAGATATCGACCCTCGAATAGATCTTTACTGTTGCAACAATATGCTGTCCGATGAAAACCTCTTTTTTGTCGAGGATAAGATTCACGAATATATCATCATCTGTGGCAACATCTTCATCCTGGGCACTCTGAGCTGATCTTCCGGCTGCACCCTGCTGGGTTGTTCTGCTTCCTGTCACCTCTATCCTCAATGAATCGGAGTAATATGTCTTATTTTTAATCCTGTAACCTGCAGGAGGAATCACAAATTTTCCAGGAGTCATTGCCTGCAGGTAATAAACATATGTATATGTTGTTTCCCTTGATATTTTACCATTTATTATCTGGGTGCTTGAGCTGTAGGAGGTCTGTGGCCCCATAAGTTTGTAGAAGCCCGTAAAAGATGGTTCCGTGAAATCTCCTCCACCGGCATTTATTGTCCAGGAGACGGCAAACTGCTGGCCGGTGCTTACCACTCCGGGATAATCGGCGACAACCGAAATTTCCTGTGCCACTGTCCTGAAGCAGATCAGAAAAAAAAGAACCGGTGTAAATAGAAATTTTTTCATTGTGCCAAATTACCAGTTTTTGATAGTTTTTACCTTGGCTTTTGCAGCTTTTGCAAGTTTTACTTTTTCCTGCACATTTTTTTCATCATTTGCGATGGCATTCAGCAGACGTTCTGCATCTTCCTTTGATATAGCCTGAGGATCCTGCTGCTGATCCTGCTGATTTTGTTTTTGCTTATCCTGCTGCTGATCCTGCTGATTTTGTTTTTGCTTATCCTGCTGCTGATTATCATTGTTCTGATCCTTCTTCTGATCATCCTTTTTGTCTGTATCTTTATTTTGTTCGTTCTTGTTCTGTTGCTGTTGCTGTTGCTGTTGCTCCTGTTTTCTCAGAAGGTCCTGGGCATATGCCAGGTTATACTTTGCTTCATGATCATCAGGTTTTAACCTGAGTGAACTTTTATAGGCCTCAATGCTTTCCTTAAGCTTGTTTGCCATCAGAAGCGAGTTTCCGAGATTATAAAGGCTTGCCGATTTTTTGTCCTTATCCTCATACATCTTGTTGTTTTCGATGAACTGACGGCTGGCATCCTCATATTTTTTTTGTCTGTAAAGGGCATCGCCTGTGTTGAATACCGCATCGGCCGATCCTTTGTTCCTGTCAGCGGCTTTCCTGTAAAGTATTTCCGATTCGGAATACTTTTCCTTTTCATACTGCCTGTTACCCTGGCGGATGTATTTCCTGTCAGCCTGTGCCGATAATGGCAGGCAGTAAAGGTTCAGCAGGAACAGAATAATTGAGAGCGACAATGTATACGAACTTATTTTAAATGATACGGACCGCATATCTTTATCAATGATAGTCAAATTTTAAATCTGAACAAACGGACATTCTGCAACCTTCTGTTCTTTCTGTCCATTATTATGAACTCAAGGAGAAGAAAGAAGAGTGCGATACCGGAAAACATCTGAAACTGATCATCATATTCTGTATATACTGTACTTTCAATTTCATCTTTCTTCATTCCTTTTATATCGCGGAATATTTCATCAAGGCCGATATTGGAATTACTGGCCCTGATATAACTTCCACCTGATTCGACAGCTATTTTCTTCAGGATATCCTCGTCAAGCTTTGTAATAACCGTTGAACCCTCCCTGTCCTTGAGATAATCCCGTCTGCCGTTTGTAATTACGGGAACCGGAACTCCCTCTGCAGAGCCAATACCGATAGTGTGGATCACAATACCTGCATTTGAGGCTTCGCCGGCTTCTGCAACAGGGTCGTCCTCATGATTTTCGCCATCGGTAATGATTATCAAAGCTTTGCTTTTACTCTCCCCAGGGGTGAACGATTTAGCGGCAAGTTTTATTGCCGCACCGATAGCAGTGCCCTGTTTTGGAACCATTTCAGGATTTATTGTCGACAGGAACATTTTGGCGGAGACATAATCAGTAGTTACCGGGATTTGTGTATATGCATCGCCAGCGAAAACAATAAGTCCAATCTTATCGTCATCGAGGTTGTCGACAAGCCTGGATATTGCCTGTTTTGCCCTGGTAAGCCTGTTTGGCTGAATATCTTCGGCAAGCATTGAATTGCTGACGTCGAGGGCAATAATTACCTCGACACCCTGACGTTTTACTTCCTCAAGCTTTGATCCGTATTGTGGTCGTGCAAGCATTATTATTGCTGCTGAAACTGAGATAAGAATAGAGATAAATTTAACTATGGGACGTGTTCCGGAAGCTTCAGGCATGAGTTTTCCGACAAGCTGGCGATCCCCAAGTCTTTCAATTGCTTTCCTTCTTCTCACTGCATTTATTATAAACAGCAGGATCATCAGTGGCAGCAGGAGCAGCAGATAAAGATATTCCGGATTTGCAAATCTGAAAAGTTGCATGGTTAACCTTAATTAAGTCAGACCCTTCATTACAGTATTCCTTGTGATGATCTCAAGCGCAATGAGGCAGAAAGCAATAAGAGCAGGTATGAGGTATTTTTCCTCTTTCCTTGTGAACTGTTTCACATCGATCTTCGACTTTTCAAGTTTATCTATTTCATTGTAAACCTGAACAAGCTTATCATTATCAGTGGCCCTGAAATAAAGTCCGCCCGTCTTTTGTGCAATATCCTGAAGTATGGCTTCATCAATCTCAACAGGCATATTCTGGTACTGGATGCCGAAGGGAGTCTGGACAGGATACGGTGCCATTCCACGGGTCCCGACACCTATCGTATAAACCCGTATTCCATATGTCTTTGCCAGTTCTGCAGCTGTTGCGGGAGCAATTTCTCCCCTGTTATTGACACCATCAGTAAGTAATATTATTACCTTGCTTTTTGCTTCTGATTCTTTGAGCCTGTTGACTACATTGGCAAGTCCCATTCCTATTGCAGTACCATCCTCTATCATGCCGCTTTCGACCTCACGCATCAGATTTACCAGAACCGCATGGTCGGTTGTTATGGGGCATTGGGTAAAGCTCTCCCCGCTGAACACAACAAGTCCTATCCTGTCATAGGGACGTCCGGAGATAAATTCGGTCGCCACATCTTTTGAAGCTTCGAGCCTGTCGGGTTTAAAGTCGCGTGCCAGCATGCTGCCCGAAATATCAAGTGCCATTACTATATCAATCCCTTCTGTTGAGACATTCTGAAACCTGTCGGTAGACTGGGGACGGGCAAGTACGATTATCAATAATCCGGCAGCGAGCGTCCTTATGCCAAACAAAATATGCCTAAGATAGTTCCTGAATGTCGGAATTGTTTTACCAAACTGCTCAGTTGAATGGATCCTTAGGGATGCAGCCGTTTTTTCCTGCCGGAAGATATAAAATGCGACGAGGGCCGGAATAAGAATCAGGAAATAAAGATAAGCAGGATTAGCAAATGTTATGTTATTCATGTGCCTGTCCCTCCTTCCCTTCTAATGAAGCAGGAACCTCCTTATTGGGTTCAGCAGCTTTTGTTCCTGAAACAAATTCCCATGAATCCGAGAAACATTTTTCATTTTCATCAGGATCCGGTTTATATTTAGCAAATTTTACAAGATCGGCGGCTGTAAGAACCGATTTAAGCCTGTTGTATTGTTCATCTCTTTTGAATCCTGTCATTACGAGAGCCTGAAGAGTTTCAGAGGTTGTCATTTCCATCGAATAAACATTAAACCTGTTCTCAAGGTATTGGCGGACAATCTCTGTAAGACGGGTGTAATATTTTTTAATTTCTCCTCTCTGCCAGAGCTGTTCGCTTTTAAGTTTTTCCAGTTCACGAAATGCAATCACATGTGCAGGTTCTATGAGGACAGGAGCAGTCTTTTCTCCCCTGGATTTTCTGTTGAGTTTTACAAGTCTTATTATAAGCCAGGTGATGGCTGAAATAATCAGGACAACAAGTAACCACGGAAGGATTTCACCGAGAGTCAGGGGAGCTCTGTAGGGTCCTTTTATATCGAATATTTTCGCTGATGTATCCGGAGGAGTCAGTCTGACACGGTGGACCTCAAGGACTGAATAGTCAGAGAAGAATCTTTTTAGTCCGTTATTATCATTCAGTTCGGCATATACCGGTTTGACCCTGTAATAACCCGAGTCAAAAGATGTTATAAGGTATCTTTCAGTTATTTTCAGCCTGTTGCCCTGAATAAGTGAAGTATCTTTAAGAGGTCCTGAAAGGATCTCAATGTTTTTCACAAGAGTATCACTGAAAACAGGAACCGCCAGTTTAATATCAGAGGGCTGTTCAACAGTAACTGAGAAATTTATCTGGTCTCCAATCAGGATACTTGTTGTATCGAAAGTGGCAGTGACTGAGACATCCTGTGATTTCAGGGTGACAGGAACTGAAAGAACGAGCAGCAATATATACAGATATTGTTTTTTCATATGCTATCTGCTCTCAAACAATTTAATGAGTGGTTTAACATAATCTTCACCGGTGCTCAGATCTGTAAAATCCACTCCGCATTTTTTGAATTTGCTGTTAAGCGTTTCATTATGCTGTGACCACCAATCCTGGTAAACTTTCCTGTTATATTTTGAGGAAGTGTCGATCCATCTTTCCAAACCGCTTTCAGCATCAGTAATTTTAATAAAACCTATATCGGGAAGGTTTTTTTCAAGTTTATCAGATATCCTGAGTGCTACAACATCATGTTTATTGGCAGCAATTCTAAGTGCTTCCTCAAATTCAGGAGCGATGAAATCTGATATTATGAATGCCGTGCATCTTTTTTTGATACCATTTGTGAGATATCTCAAAGGTTCGCTCAGATTTGTACACCTGCTTGATGGCTGAAAATCAAGAAGCTCCCTGATAATTCTAAGGATATGGGATCTTCCCTTCTGCGGAGGGATAAATTTCTCCACTTTATCGGAGAAGAAAATAACGCCAGTCTTATCGTTGTTGTAAATTGCTGAAAAAGACAATACGGCGGCAATTTCTGTCATAAGATCCCTTTTGAAGGTGGCTGTGGTTCCGAAATTACCTGATCCGCTGACATCAATAAGAAGCATCACAGTAAGTTCGCGTTCTTCTTCATATACCCTTACATAAGGATGGTTGAACCGTGCAGTCACATTCCAGTCGATGCTTCTGATATCATCACCGAATTGATACTCCCGTACCTCACTAAAGGCAATTCCTCTTCCCTTAAAGGCGCTGTGGTATTCCCCGGCAAAAATATGACGGGTAAGACCACGTGTCTTTATTTCGATCCGCCTAACCTTCTTAATGAGTTCCGTTGCTTCCACTGTTGCTGATTCTCAACTTATTGAACAAAATTAAGTTAGCACCCTTCCTGAGGGTACGATCTGTAAAAGCAGATGTAATTATCATGGCACCTCGACAACATTGAGGATCTCTGCAATTATTTTATCTTGGTTAACATTTTCAGCTTCAGCCTCATATGTAAGGCCGATCCTGTGGCGCATTACATCGGGGCAAACACTGCGGACGTCTTCAGGTATCACATAGCCTCTTCTGCGTATGAAAGCGAATGCCTTTGCAGCAAGGGCAAGGTATATTGAAGCACGTGGTGAAGCGCCATAGGAAATCATGTTACTGAAAGCCGGCAGGCCGAATTTCTCCGGGTTACGGCTGGCAAAAACAATATTCAGAATGTAATTTTCGATCTTTTCGTCCATATATACTTCCCGGACAACATTTCTTGCCCTGATTATATCTTCAGGTTTCAGAACACTGTTTGCCCTGGGGAATTCGCTGGCAAGATTTTCACGTACTATAAGTTTTTCTTCCTCCATTGACGGGTAGTCGATAAGTACTTTCAGCATGAAGCGGTCGACCTGGGCTTCCGGAAGCGGATATGTTCCCTCCTGTTCAATGGGGTTCTGGGTTGCCAGAACTAAAAATGGCTCATCGAGTTTATATGTATGCTCTCCTATTGTGACCTGCCTTTCCTGCATGGCTTCGAGCATTGCGCTCTGCACTTTTGCAGGTGACCTGTTTATTTCGTCAGCAAGAATGAAGTTGGCAAATACCGGGCCTTTTTTAACAATGAATTCTTCTTTCTTCTGACTATATATCATAGTTCCTATCAGGTCGGCAGGCAGAAGATCGGGTGTAAACTGTATTCTGCTGAAGCGTGCATCAATAATGGATGCCAGTGATTTTATTGCCAGAGTTTTCGCAAGACCCGGAACACCTTCCAGAAGGATATGTCCGTTTGCAAGAAGGCCTATCATGAGTGAGTCGGTGAGGTGTTTCTGACCCACGATAACCTTGTTCATTTCCAGTCTTATTATGTCGACAAATGAACTCTCCTTCTCAATCTTCTCATTCAGTATCCTGATATCTGTTGTCTGCTCCATATATGAAAAATTTAAGCTGCAAATATAATAAAATCAGAGTGTCTCACACGCCGGTGATGAGGCTGTGAAAAAGACACACAAAAGAAGTCCTCCAAATTCTAAAACTGAGTTAAGAAGTGTTAAAGTTGTGTTAAATAAGGCAGTGTGAGCGGATTCCACCTGAAACCTGCACGTATTGAACTTCTCAGCATTATAATAAGAATAAGAGGTAATGATGCATTGTTTATATCCTGGGGAAGTATTACGATCAACGCCAAAAATGCCGACGTCAAGATGAAGACCACCCTGAACCAAAGGCTCCAGTCTTTCTTAAGTATAAGGCTGACAAGACAAAGGAAAAGGAAGGGACTGAGCCAGATAATGTTTAGATTCCACTTTGTCTCAACATGGTCGGCAAAGAAATTAAAAAATATCAACAGCAACGCCAGAATTGAAAAAGCAGAAAAGAGAATAATGTCGATAGCCTCATTCAGCTTTCTGGTACGAAGGGAAGCGGTAATTATTATCATGATGATAAGCAGAAGTGAAAGAATAAACAACGGCGAAATAAGTAGCTTTTCTTTTGCTTCCGGTGTTGGAAAGTCAACTACAAGCACAGGATCGGCAAGAAGAGGGATCATTTTTCCTTCTCTTCTTACAAGGCTTTCCGACAGGCCGTCTTTAAGTTCAAGGGGAAGGAACATTGTATTTCTGAATAAAGCTTTTTTATCGGCTGGAGATCCAATGAGCATGTCGGTCCCGAACTGAAGCCATGGGTAACCTTTCTCATATTTACCTATGAGTTCCCTGAAAGTTAAAAGTTCCCTTGTGGGCTTTTCGGGAGGATAAAGCATTTTGTCGCCAAGAGCCTTTTCAATAAGATCTCTTATCCTCGTGGAGCAGTTATCGTAGAAAAAATCATATTTATAAGAAACATTCTCAGGTTTAAGGTTTTCGGAAATAAGATCAAAAATCTTCTGAATCTCATCTTTTTCTATATTTAGTTTCTGGGATACCACCCATCTTTCCTCACTAAAATACTCTTTAAGGAAACGATCGTATGAGGACACACCGAGAGAATATTTCAGTCTTCCTTTGGCAAATTTCCAGGTAAAATTGGATGTGGAAAAATCAAATACACCCCAGTTATACACCGTATCGCTGTTTTTTCCGGGTATAACAACTCTCAGCGCGCTGTGCCCGTAAATTGAGTATGTCTCGGTTCCGGGGCCGCAAGTAAGAAGGTAAAGTTCTGCAGCCGGCGCCTCCTGCGAAACAAGAGCAGGCCTGTATATAAGCAGCAATGAGGCAAAAATCAATATTGTCCTTTTCATATATGATATTGTAATGTAAACCTAATAGTTTTTTTTGAATTACCGTATTGACTGATTTTGTCTGTTCGCTGTTTTTTATTTAGCTTTAGGCCATTCTGAAAAATGCAAAAACAAATATTTCAAACAAATCAAATAACAGGAAATGAAAAAGCACTTACTGGCAGCGCTGGCTCTGATGATAATTTTTACATTGAGCTGCGGGAAAAAAGAGAATTTCAAAATTACCGACCTTCATGTACATTTAAAGGGGAAGCTTACAATTGACGATGCAGCAGCAAAATCCTTAGCAGAGAACATTGATTACGGCATTGCCGTTAATTGCGGAATAGGATTTCCGATTCACAACGACAACCAGATAGATTCTGTTCTTGCAACATTCAGTGGATATCCACAGTTCTATGTGGCAATGCAGGCCGAAGGCAGGGAGTGGGTAAACATATTCTCGAAGGAATCAATTGAGAAATTTGACTATGTATTCACTGACTGCATGACCTTTACCGACGAAAAAGGAAGAAGGAACAGGATATGGATGAAGGACGAAACCTGGATCGATGATGAAGAACAATTTATGGATTATATGGTAAATACCCTGGTAAACATATTAAACACTGAGCCTATAAATATTTATGTCAATTCCACATACCTGCCTGAGCAGATGGCAGGACGATATGATCAGTTCTGGACTACTGAAAGGATGGACAAGGTAATTCAGGCTGCAAAAAGCAACAATATTGCAATAGAGATAAATAACAGATTTAAGATACCCTCTGAAACCTTTATTAAAAGGGCAAAAAAAGCTGGAGTTAAATTTACTGTGGGTACAAACAATGCGGATGAGAATTTCTCCGGAGCGGAGTATGCACTTGAAATGATTAGCAAGTGCGGGTTGAAAGAGAGCGATTTCTGGCTTCCTGTTAAAAAGAACAGGAACTGATATGGAGCAATTCGATCTGGCCCGCATGCTGAAATTCCTCCCGGGAATAGTTCTCGGGCTGACTGTTCATGAATTCAGTCATGCTTATATGGCCAGGCATTGCGGCGATAATACATCTGAGGCCCAGGGCCGGGTGACACTGAATCCTTTCAAACACATCGATCTTCTTGGATTCCTGATGCTTCTGATTGCCGGTTTTGGCTGGGCCAAACCCGTAGAGTTCAATGAGGCAAATCTCAGGAATCCACGGAAGGATGTAATGAAAATTGCGGCAGCCGGCCCTGTTTCAAATGCCCTGTTCGCCATGATCCTTTCAGTGTTGTATGTCATGTACAGCAATATGACTGAAGGAAATTACAATAATACCGTTCAGGTAATAAGGGATATCTTTCTTTACGGAATTTACATCAACTGGGGATTATTTATTTTTAATCTCATACCCCTCCCTCCTCTCGACGGATCACATCTGTTGTTTAATCAATTCAAAAAATTCCCGAATGTATATGATGCACTTTACAAATACGGATCATATATATTTCTGGGTCTCATCCTTGTAACAGTATTTACAGACCTCAATCTTTTCCCTATAGGTCCGGCAATGGAATTCCTTGCCCGGGGATTCCTTTCAATAATAGGGGCCATCTGATCGCGGCTTCGCCATAACAGGTTTTGAAATATCATTGAAATCATGTATCTTGTAGGAAACATGACAGTCGTGAAGTATGTTCCTGTCATATTATTTCTTACAATGGAAAGTTTACTTTCAGGCCAGGACGACAGATTTGCCTCTGCGAGGGAAAGAATGGTAAGGGAACAGATTGAGAGCCGGGGCATTACTGACCCGGCGACACTTAGGGCGATGAGAAAAGTTCCGCGGCATCTCTTTGTCCCTGAACAATACCTTAACGAATCGTATGATGATAATCCCCTGCCAATTGGTTATTCCCAGACTATATCTCAACCCTTCATTGTGGCATATATGACAGAGGCAGTAAAACCCGGCCCGACAAAGAAAGCGCTGGAGATAGGAACAGGTTCGGGTTATCAGGCTGCCATTCTTGCTGAAACAGTCGACAAGGTATATACTATTGAAATAATTCCGGAACTTGCAAGAGAAGCCTCAGAACGGCTGAAAGGCATGGGTTACAAAAACATCTTCTGCAGAACAGGCGATGGCTACAAGGGCTGGGCCGAAAATGCACCCTTCGATATAATTATAGTTACAGCTGCTCCTGAAAAGATTCCGCAGCCTCTCATTGATCAGCTTGCGGAAGGCGGCAGACTTGTAATACCTGTTGGTCCTCCTTCTGCCGTACAGGAACTCATCCTTGTTGAAAAGCTAAATGGTAAAACAACGAAGAGCCGTCTTACCTTTGTAAGGTTTGTGCCATTTAAAAGATTGTAAAATCTATTGATATTCAGGAAATTTTTTATATACTTTGTAATTAAATGCACCAATCCATGGTGCAGGGGAAAACAGCAACAGGCTAAGGAATTTTAATTTTTTACTGAAAACTATTTGAAGCAAATCATGACAAAGGCAATATTCTGTCAGGAATTGCCGTTTCAGATTTAGTAAAGGGAAAAATAATTATCATTTGTATGGTTTGGGGAATTATTGCAAGGCTGACAAGGAGAATGCAAACGGATGTTATCCAGAACAGGATCGGGGCAGGCAAAAAAGTATTTTTCGAAAATCCACTGGAAGAAATGGCCTTCAGGTATATGCCTGGAGACGTCGGGGAAATAGGGAAATACTATGTGAAGTATTATGGAAGGGATGAATATGAGATTAACTTCGATTCGAGCTCCGTTCTTATGGGCATTATGGAAGGCAGGCTTATCAGCAGATCGCGGTATGAAAGATACCATCTTATCGAAGGCACATACGGCAACAGGAAAGTCAGCACAGTACCGGTCCATAATAAAAAAGTAATTAGTCACTATGCTGATCCGGTCTTTTAGTTAATCTGTCCGATTAAAAATATATTTTTCATGAGCTATTACCATCGCGAAATTTTAATAAGGGCAGTAATCTTCACAGCCATTATTTTGGTTATTGCTGCCGCATGCATGATCTGAAAACTGTTCATGTACTCACCCCCTGCCCCCTCTCTGCTGCCGCAAAGATGGGGTGGCTTCAGTAAATGTTATTGAAACACATTATCTGATAAGAAGACTAATTCCGAAATCAAAAATCCGAAATCCGAAATCCTTTTATTTTTAGCCCCTTTCATTTTCCCCCAGGGGGCAATGACGGGCAGATTACAGATTTTTTTCAATCTGACAAACACCCTCCTTGTATAAAAATTTTCTTGTGTGTTGAGAAAAATTATCTTGCCAATAATCCTTCTGCATTCAGTAATATCCTATTATATTTACTTTAACAATAGTTAAGCTATGAAAGGAGGATATATTATCAAGCATTTTGCAGGGACGATAGTGTTTTTCTCAATACTGTTTATCAGTGCAGGAAGATTTGACTACCTGCAGGGAATAATTTATGTTGCACTGGGTTTATTAATGGGTGTACTGAACTATACGGTACTGAAACCTGATCCGGAACTTCTCGCCGAACGATCCAAGCCGGGAGAAGGAGCCGAGAAATGGGATAAGGAGGTATTAGGTATATCGTTCCTTATGACTCTTTTAATGTATGTGGTTGCAGGTCTCGATTCAGGAAGGTTCCACTGGTCGCCTGATTTTCATCCTGTGCTTGTTATAACCGGCATTATTTTAACAGCAGCAGGGCAGCTCCTTTTTCTCATCGCACAGAAGCAGAATAAGTTCTTTTCGAGTATGGTAAGAATTCAAGAGGAAAGAGGACATACAGTATGCGATACAGAACTTTATAAGTTTGTCAGGCACCCTGCTTACTTTGGCACGTTAATCCAGGCGGCAGGCTTTCCGCTTCTTTTCGGATCTCTCTGGAGTATAATACCGTTATCTGTAATCATTCTGCTTCAATTTATAAGAACCTCTTTTGAAGATAAAAAACTAAGAGAAGAGCTGGCTGGTTATGCTGAATACTCCATGAAGACAAGGTACAGGCTGTTGCCTTTTATCTGGTGATCGGAGTTTTGATGAAAAAGCGAGGAAGAATTTGAAAAACAACCTAAAAAAGTACAAGCAAGGGCAATATGAAAATAATCGACCTTACACCTGAATATGAGAAACTTTACTTCTGTTGTCTTGAGGACTGGTCGGATGAGATAAAGGAAGCAGGTGATCACAAAGCCTGCTGGTACAGGCAGATGAAGGACAAGGGACTCAGGGTAAAGCTGGCACAGACCGATAACAATGTGATTGCAGGAATGATCCAGTATCTTCCTGCTGAAGTATCTTTCGTGGAAGGCCGGGATCTTTACATGATTCTCTGTATCTGGGTTCATGGCCACAAAAAGGGCATTGGGAACCATCAGAAAAAAGGCGTTGGGAAAGCCCTGCTCAAGGCAGCAGAGGAAGATGTTAAGAATCTCGGGGCAAAAGGAATTGCTGCATGGGGAATCGTACTTCCGTTTTTCATGAAGGCATCGTGGTTTAAAAAAAATGGTTATAAAGTTGCAGACAGGGACGGAATTATGAGGCTGTTATGGAAGCCATTTGATGAGGCTTCTGCACCACCCTCCTTTATCAAACAAAGGAAAAAGCCGGATCTGAAGCCGGGAAAGGTCAAAATCTCCCTTTTCCTTAACGGCTGGTGTCCTGCGCAGAATATGGTTTATGAAAGGACAAAAAGAGCAGCAAGGGATTTTGAGGATCATATTGAAATCAGTGAATACAGAACCTTAGATAAAGATGTTCAAAGGGAATGGGGTATCACCGATGCAGTTTTTATTGACAATAAAGAAATAAGAACAGGACCGCCGGCATCATATAAAAAGATAAGAAGGATAATTGAAAGAAAAGTCAATACTCTCATGTAGACAGATCCGGTTCCATAATCGATACAATCGAAAATTTTTCATCTGCGACTCAAATCAGAAAACATAAAATATGAAGCTTTTTAGTAAATCATTTCTGTTAATTCTATTTACAACAGTTTTAACAACTCAGGCAAACTCACAGGAAATAGTCTGGGGTAAAATGCTGGGTTCGGATAAGGAAGAATATGTTTTGAATCATCTTGTCGATAATGACGGCAGCATTTACATACCGGGCAAAACTAAAGGTGATATTGGCGGAAGAAATCTGGGTCAGAATGACGGATTTCTGATTAAGCTCGACGGTTCAGGGAATAAACTTTGGTCAGTTCAGTTCGGATCGGAAGGTTTTGATATTCCACTTGTTTTCAAGGCAGATGAAAGGAATGACATATTTGTTGCAGGAACGACATTGGTGATTTTGCAACTTCGCAGGCAGGAGCAGGTGATTGTTTCGTTCTCAGGATGGATCAGAAAGGTGTAATAGTCTGGAAACGACAATTTGGGACTGATCAGAATGACGGGGTAAGAGGGATTGATATTAATGATGCTGTATCAGATAAAGTTTTCATAAGCGGGATAATCAATCTTCCCCCGGAGAAAGCCTTTATCAGGATTTAGAGTAAGGATGGAGACATGTTATGGTAAAAGATCATTGAGGCACAAGGATTTACAGGCGGCACATCCGGGAAAGATATTCATCTGGATAAAAAAGGAAATATTACGCATCCTGGTTTGACAAAAATCCCGCTTTTTGGTCCGGTTATAGGAGGGAACGACGTTTATGCAGTTAAAATAGATGCAAAGAAATTTCTTCTGAAAAAATAGGGTTGAAACCCTGTCAGTTCTGCGAAGTGTATAAAAAGTCATATTTTTTATTGTGATTTTTTTCTAAGTTTTCCTGATTTTGTTTAATTTTCAGATGATAAAAGAAAAGTGAAGTCAGGCAATAAGAAGCAAGGCGAAGGATCAATTGCGAAGACGGGTTATTATTGTGACTGACGGAGCATTGCTGTGCAGGTTCAGTTTAGAATGATCTGAAAAAATCACCTTTCACGTATGAGGAGAATAATTGCATCGAGGGTAATACATAATGGTGAGCAGAGAATCTGTCTGAGATTCCCCTACGATGAAGAGCTAATCAGGATTGTTAAGCAGATCAAGGATATTCGTTGGAGTTCTGAAATGAAAGCATGGCATTTCCCGGATGATGGACATCCTGTTCCCGGTCTTATAGAAAGATTCCGGGGGCATGCTTTTGTTGATATAAGTATGCTGGTTAAAAAGATTTCGGACAAGCCTGTTCGGGAGACTGATGTGGGGAATATCAACAAGGCAATTGTTGCAGATCAGAAATATGATAAAGAAAGCATAATATTGAGTGACACTGCCATAAAGGATATTGAAAAGTTCAGGAAGTGGATGGAAGCAGGAAGGTATCCTGAAACGACAGTAAAGACCTATACAGGAATGGTCACAGTCTTTCTGAAATTTGTAAGTCCAAAGGAAGCTGCAGAGTGCACTTCGGAGGATCTTGTCAGAATTGTTGACGAATACATTATGCCGAGGGGACTGAGCCATTCATATCAAAATCAGATGGTGAGTGCGGTG
>Ga0172375_10002162_pt1 | contig 31012 bp, 23 predicted proteins | sample LakKiv1m_FD_114537 | JGI IMG/M metagenome (GOLD analysis project Ga0172375, IMG submission 114537) | Freshwater microbial communities from Kabuno Bay, South-Kivu, Congo - kab_092012_11.1m | ecosystem: Environmental > Aquatic > Freshwater > Lake | place: Democratic Republic of the Congo... | reverse complement strand
CCCAACTAAAGTCAAAATTATTCACCGCCGAGTAACCCGACGGGTCTGCCGCCACATCTGCTGGGGAGTCTGGGGACGTGCTGTCAAACTTATAAATAAATGGTGACCAAGCGGTCTCACTCACGTTCCCCGCGTCATCTTTACTCACGAGTTTGAGGTAATAGGTATTCCCCGATCCCAGCGAACTGGCGGTAAAGGCACTACTTGTAATGTAGCTCCCGTCCGCTTCCGGATCCGCGCTCGCACTGGTGCCAAAATACACATAGTACCCAACTACCGATGACCCGGTCGAAGTGTCACTCGCCCCTCCTGAAACCTCTGCATCCGGCCAATCAAAGAATGGCGCCGTGTGGTTGTACCAGGTATCGGTTGTCAAAACCGCACTCATCGTCGCCGTCGAATAGGCAACTAAATCACTCGCATTCGTTGGAGGCGTCGTATCCGAGTAGTAATTAACTGTGTAATCACCGACTGCCCCCGAATACATCCCATCGGCGCTCGTCAGCTCAATCTGTACTTGCAAGTATCGGTATACCGCCGAGTTGATCTTATACTCATACTCGGTCCCCACTTGTTTTTCCTCACTCGCCTCAGTCCAACTCCCCCAAACCACGTTATCCGTACTCGCTCTCGTCGAAACCGTCATCCCCGCATTACTGGCGGAAGTGTAATTAACTTTTAAGTTAGCCAAACGATATACCTCTCCCAAATCAATTGATGCCGATTGGTATGTCCCCGACTCTTCAAATGAAGTGGTCTCGGACTGCATCACGTACGTATAAAGCCCGTTATTGAAACTGTTAGTCCCAGATCCTCCAAATAAGACGTACATCTTCCCAGCCCCGTCCGCGACCGCCGAACCTCCAAGATATATCTCTCCCGGCGAGTTCTCAATACTCTCCCAACTATCACCCGTTACCGAGTAGCGGAAACAGCTCGTGGTATTCCCTCCCCGACACGCAAACATATAATCCCCAATCCCCTCCACCAAGAACCCGTCGTTATATATCGGACTCGCAACCGAACTCAAAGTCGCCCATGTTCCGGCATCCGGATCATAACGGTATAAAGGATTGGGATTGACGTTATTCCCCCTCAGGGTATATATATACCCACCCTTACTCACGAGTTCCGCCCCATACGCGACTCCCGCCGGAATCGAAGTAAGCGTACTCCACTTGGCTCCTGCTACTCCTTGTGTGTCGAAGCGGTAGAACTGACTCCCTCCCCCACCCCGCGCATAGTATAGATATTGCGATCCATCGTACTCAATCGAAGCTCCCGAACTTGGATCAATCGGGAGAGGATCATCATCTTCCTTGCTCCAGGTATTGCTGACGACATCATACACATAGAGATTACTGTTATACTGACTCGCTGTCGCGTACACCTTGTTGTTGGTATTGTCATACGCAAGCGATCCTCCTAACTGTTGACCAGAAGGTACTCCTGCCATCTCCGTCAATACCCCACTAGTTGTGTCGTACCGAATAAACAAATTGTCATTATTACCTCTCGTCATATATAGATAGTTCCCGTCTCCCTTGATGATATCGGCTCCATAGTTGATTGACCGGCTGTCCGTTCCTTGCACCATCGTTCCAAACAACCCTCTCGTTGGCACCAACCACTTCTCTTTTTGAATGTCATATACATAGGTGTAGCGGGAATTATTTGCTCGCGTCACATAGAGTTGCCCATCTACATTTCTCATTCCCGTCCCAAGTCCAAATGTATACGGCCCCTCAGTAAGTTGTGACCATGTTCCAGAACTAATCGAATATTTATATAAATATGTTTTTGTCCAACCGGGAATTAGGTATATTGCATTACTCGCCGCGTCATACTCAATTTGCCCACCTTGATAAACCGCCGCCGGAGTTTTTGCGAGCTCTGTCCAAATGTTATTCTCCAAATCATACGCCGCAAACCCGGTTCGCGTATTTCCCTGCACCGCGTAGATCGTGTTACTTCCGTCATAAGCCAAATCCCCACCGTAGCTCACCGTATTATTTACTTGCTCGGCAATCGCACCAAAGTCTACCGACGCCAGTGAGGTCCACTCGTTATTGGTTGTGTCATACCGAAGGAATGCGTCATCATTATTCCCTCTCAACGCATAAATATACTCGGTTCCGTCATACAACAGACTTGATCCGTAATAGATTGTTTGGGGTGAATCTGCGGCCGCCGCGTCGTCCCATGAATCTTGCACGATATCGTACCTCCAAAAACTACTGGTGTTGTTTCCTCTAAACGCAAACAGGTATCCTCCCGGACCCTCCACCACATCTCCACCATAACTGACGGTTGCCGGTGTATTGCTAAGCGCCGACCAAGTCTGAGTTTCCAGGTCCAATCCATAAAACGCGTTTGAGTTACTCCCTCTTGTTGCATACAACCTGCCATTGATCTCGTCATACGCAAGCCCAGATCCGTAATACATGTTCGCCGGGGTTAATCCTGGCGCTTCTTCCATCCAGTATCCCGCCTTCCCCGCCAGTTTCAGTTGATCACCTGTCGTCTCCACATTTACTAAAGTACCAGCCTCAAAATCAGCCGTCGTTGTCTTCGTCACGCCCGTCGACACCACTCCTTGATAGACATAGGTAAACCCAGTCGTCGCGTCCGAGATGTTCCCCGCCACATCCTTCACTTTGACAATCAAGTAGTACGTCCCCGTGCTTAAGCTAGTTGTGACCACAAAATCGGAATTCGTCTGGTAACTTCCATCCGTCTCCGGATCCGCACTCGCATTCGTCCCAAAATATACGTAGTATCCGAGTACTCCACTCTCCGTATCGCTCGCTCCGCTCCAAGAGAAGTAAGGATAATTATTCCGATATGTATTTCCACTCGTCAAAGGCGTTCCTCCGACTTCCGCCGAGCTACCGGCAAATGAACTAGGAATACTTGGATCACTCACATCCCCCTGATACTCAATCGATATCGCACTCAAAGTGGGTGCTGCCGAATATCCCATGCTCGCCGTTAATGTCACTCTCACTTGCATATAACGATTCACCGGACTCGCTATACTCCCCGCTGTCACCGCTTCCCAACTACTCCAAGTGTTTTTGTCCGCGCTTGTTCTCGTTTCGTAGGTAATACTTGAATCGCTCGGCGTACTCTCCGTTCCGCTTAATGAAGTCCAACTCGTAACATATGCCAAATCTTGCGTTGCGCTTGTCCAAGTTCCACTTGTCAAGTAATCGTTGGCCGAAACCTCAAAGGTTGCCATGTTCAAAATGTTCTGTCCCATAATCGAATATAAGATGTTGTTCACCGTATCAACCGCGAGCGACCCTCCGTTATACGGCCCCAAATCATAGCCATAATACTGCTGAAGTGAATCCATATAAGTCCAAGTTTGCGCCGCAATGTTGTACTTCCAAAAATCCTTCTTATAGTATCCTGCCTGAATATAAATATTCCCGTTCAGATAAACCGCATCCGTTCCCCAATTCGGCGCGTAAGGTAAGATCGTCTCCTCGCTCCAGGTATCTGTCCCAATTGTGTACTTAAGAAGTGCTCCCGTTCTCTGCCCTGAAATGTAATATATATCCGTTCCGTTTGAAAGTAGTCTTGCTCCATAACTTGCTTCGCTATTGTTTGGCAAATCAGTCGGCGTGTCACTCCAACTATCTCCCGAGATGGAGTAACTATAATACTTGAGAGTATAACTTCCGGTTGTCGCGTAAATATAGTCACCGGAACCTGGATACGCCAAACTGCCCCCGTAACGCACATTTACCAACGAAGTCGCCAGCGTGCTCCAAGTATCCAATGCCGGATCATAGCGATAAAAATTAGGCGTATTACTGCCCTGGAAAAAGTAGAGATAAGCTCCTGCCACTACCCCAGTCGTATCGTCATTAAACGCCGCCGGCGCCACTGCCCTAGTCTCCCAGGTATTATTTGTCAAGTTATAACGATAGAAGGTGGTGGTATTTGCCCCTCTAGGCTGGTAAACATACCCGTTATAATAAACAAGGTCTGCTCCCGATCCAGGAGTCGCTTGTAAATCAAGCGGCCCCGAATAGGCATCCGCATCCGCATCATACTTCCACATCTCATAAGTCCCATTGCCTCTAAATACATAAATCTGATCATCCCCGGAGTTATACGTCAGGCCAACATACCTCGAAGCTTGTGGTGTCGCTGCCATTGTCCCCCAACTGTTGCCCGCAATGCTGTAACGGTAAACCGTTGTCGTATTATTGTTGAGCATCAGGTAAATAAACGCTCCCCTTATCGTCGTATTTGTATCGTCATTGATTGCACTTGGCATATTCGTCATTCCTGTCCACAATCCCGTGGCAATTTCATACCGGTAGTACAGGTTCGAATTTCCACCTCTTGGGGTATACAAGAAACCGTTGTAATAAGTCAGCGAAGCTCCCTGGTTCATCGTCGCAAGCGTTGAAGACGCGACTGCCCAACTATTAGTCGCAATCGTATACTTCCAAAAATCATTTGTTCCCGATCCTCTCAGCGCATAAATATCACTCCCATCCGTCACAATACTTCCCCCTCGATAAATTAAATCTGGTGTATTGGCTAACTCCTCCCAACTGTCGTTGGCAATATCATATCTCGCGAACAGATTCTGGTAATCCCCAAAAATCACGTAAATATACCCGTCCTTATACAGTAAATCGGCTCCGTAATAGGGTGCAAAGGGCAACGACGCGAGCGTCTTCCACTGATTATCATCCGGATTGTACCTCCCAAACCAGGTATATGTTCCCGAAATCGCGTAAACATACGTTCCATCTGACACTACCGCACTCCCCACCGAAAGAGGTACATCCGGAGTCTGCCAAGCTCGCTGAGTCCAACTCCCAGCTGTCTTCAAATTTAAATCGCCCGCATTACTATCTGCCTCAGTCCCGGAAAACACTCCTGCCCGCCAATCGGTTTGCTCAGTGATGCTGACACTAGTCGCTTTCACCAATCCCGGCGACCACAAGCCCAATAATGCTAGCCCCAACAGTATTCCTATTTTTTTCTTACTTTGCATCCGTTTTTATTTCCTCTAATTGATAATCGACACTCATCGCGTCAACTTGATAAGGTTCACTTTCACTTTGCCCATACTTTTTCTCTCCGACTACCAAATAAAACTCAATCATTTTTTGCGGTTCTACCTCGAGAATTATCTCGTGATCCTTCTTCTTTTCTTCTCCCGAGCTATCTACCTCAAACTGGCTAGGCTCTCCCTTATAATTCCAAACTAAGATTCCTATAGTCTGGTCATAAGTCGTCCACCCAACTCTCACCAAACTATCTCCCAACCTCTCTACTTGCACCTTCTGCGGATACTCGATTTTCAGAATCTTGTAATTAATATAGGCTTGTCCCGCTACCATCCCGACAAACACTAACAAATCAAAAACCGCGTACAAAACCCACCTTCCAATCTGCCATCCACTCCCCTTTTTCATCATCACTACTCCCCTGATTACTTGGAAAATGACGATCATCGCAATAAACATTAACGAAATCCAGATGGTTCGAATATCGCGCGTCCCCAGGGTTGCCCGATAGTCTTGGTCAATCACGGCTTGCACCACCATCGCTGAATCTTGATAGATCTGCGCTCCGAATACTTTTCCCTGCGTAACCAAATTGTCGTTGATCATCTTCTTCTTAATACGTCGACAAAAGTCGTCGTACCTCCTTTTTTGCTTCTATTAAGTTAAGAACTTGCTCGTTTAAACGCCACCGCAAACCACCCCCATCTCTCGCCTTCCCCATTGGTTCGATCAAACTTATACCTCTAAACCGGCTTCGCGACAAAGACGACAAAACCCCTCCCAAAACCTTGCTTTTGAGTGGAGTATCTTCGGAAATTTGCTTGATTGTTAGCACTTTTGTGCTATTCGACAACAAATACTGCAACAATACAAGTTGATTGTAACTTAGCCTAGACAGTCGATTGTTCACCTATCTCCAGTAATACTAGAGTAACTTCTTTACACTATCATAGTATAAATTCTTCTGCAACTATCAAATGTATTTATTCTTTATATTCTCTATCTACTATATATTCTATTATTACTTTAGATACTATATCTTCTTTATTCTCTGAATTCAAACCATTGCGCCAGAGAAATATCCCTGCTATACTAAACTCCACGAATGCGCAAATACCTCCTTCTCATTTTTGTCGCCTCCGCTGCTTTTCTCGGCGGTTTTTTCTTCCCCAAATCTCATTCTTCTTCTTCTCAAGCTCCCACCAACTCGGCCATTCGACAAGCCGGCTATCACTACATCAATCCCCTCCTGGAATGTGAAAGCAACGTCGGAATTGAGGATAATGCTCAACTTACCTCCCTAAAAAAAAACTTGAACAAACAGATTGATAATATTTACTCAGCAGGAAAAGTCACCCGCATCGCTCTCTACTTCCGGGACCTCAATAATGGTCCTTGGTTTGGCATCAACGAAAACGATCAGTTCACTCCCGCTTCTCTCCTCAAAACTCCAATGATGATTGCCTATCTCAAAAATGCCGAGGAAAACCCTCAAATCTTGACCGAACATCTCCTCTACGACCCCACCAACAACCCCCCCGAATCTCCCAGTCCTGGTCTCGCCCCTCTTGTTACCAACGCTCCTTACACGATTGAAGAACTCTTAACCCGCATGATCGCCTACTCCGACAACAACGCCTTTAATCTTCTCACTCTTCACTTGCCCTATGAACAAATCGCCGAGGTTCATGAAGATCTTGGCCTCACCGTTCCGCGTGAAACCACCCCCGACGACTTCATCTCTGTCCAACAATATGCCAGTCTCTTCCGCGTTCTCTTTAACGCAAGTTACCTCAACCGCTCCATGTCTGAAAAAGCCCTCTCAATTCTCGCGACAGCCTCCTATAAGAACGGATTGGTCGCCGGTGTCGACAATAATATCGAGGTTGCTCACAAATACGGCGTCCGCCACGGCAACGACGGGATCGATCAACTCCACGACTGTGGCATCATCTACTACCCCACTCACCCCTATCTCATCTGTATCATGACCAAGGGTAGCGAATTCGTTCCGCTCGCAACCGCAATCAGCGATCTCTCCCGCACGGTGTATCAAGATATTAAAACTCTCTATCCCAACTAACTATCTGGGCCAAATCAAAGGTTGATCCAATCTCTTTCTTTCCGACCCCCTAGAAACCGAGTGTGACCTCGCGCTCACCCCACCGCCAATATCTTCCTTCATCCCCCAAAAATCTAACTCAACTCGTAGCTCTCCATGATCTCTTTCTCGCGCTCATAACCTCCCGACTGAATCTTCCACAACATCGCGTAAACTCCTCTCTTGGCTACCAATTCTTTGTGGGTTCCACTTTCCTGTACCCGTCCTTCGTCGACCACCAAAATCTGGTCGGCCTGTTGCACCGTACTTAGTCGGTGAGCCACCACGACTACCGTCTTACCCTTGAGAAACCCTACCAAGGCTTCCTGCACCGCCATCTCACTCTCACTATCTAGTGCATTCGTCGCCTCGTCTAAGATCACAATCGGTGGGTTCTTCAGAATCATCATCGCGATTGACAACCGTTGCTTCTGCCCTCCCGACAACTTTATTCCCCGCTCCCCAATCTGAGTCTTCAATTTCTTCGGCAACTTCTGCACGAACTCCCAAGCACCTGCTTGTACTAGAGCCGCCTTGATCTCTCCTAGTTTTGCCTTTTCTTTCGCGTAGCGCATGTTATCAATTACCGTCCCCGAAAACACATACGACTCCTGCAACACGAACCCAATCTGTTCTCTCAAGTCTTGGATCCCAACTCGCTTAACGTTCACTCCCCCAATCTTGACTGTTCCCTTCTTCGGATCAAAGAACCGACAAATTAAGTTCGTAATCGTCGTCTTCCCTACCCCACTTTTCCCAACCAATGCCGTCATCTTCCCTCCCGGCATCACCGCGTCAAATTCATGTAACACCGAATCTTTCATTTCCTTATACTTGAAGCTCACCTTCTTAAACTCAATCTCCCCTCCGGGATTCTTTAATTCTACTGGCTTCCGAGGTTCTTTTACCTTAATCTCCGCCTCCATAATCTTCTGGAACTTCTTCGCCCGGTCATACGTAAACTGCATCTCCCACATAAACCAATTGACGACCCACATCGGATCCTGCACAGAGTGGATCATTGAGATAATGAGGACCAAAGTCGGAATCCCGTACACCCCTTGGATTGCCTGCCATGCGGCAAAAAACACCAAGGCAATCGTCGGTAGTGTCACGAGTGGCAACTCTGCCACATTAGCCCAGTTCCACAACCACTCACGGTGCTTTGTGTTCTCGATAAACTTGCCTCGCATCCTCTCCAAATCTGCAATCTCTTTTTCTTCATTAGTAAATATCTTGACGAGCTTTGCTTGCGGCACCACTTCATAAACTCTTGAAAAATCCTCTTCTTCAAGTCGATCTCGCTCTTTCGAAAACGGCCTGTCAGCCCGGAAGCGGAAAAAGTAGATAACTGTATAAAAAACTAAAGTAACCAGTACTCCGAGTCCCAGCTTCCACGACAGAACAAATAAGATCGCGAATGACACTAGTGCTTTAGTCATGTTGCGGAAATATGCCGCCGCACTTTCCGTAAACAGATCAGACAACTTGTAAGCCGCCCTGGTCACCTTATTCAATAGTCCACTCGACCGATCTGCCGATAAATAGGCAAGGTCGTGATAAATCAGCTTTTCAAAACCTCGATTAAATATCCCGTACCAAACCTCGTCCCGTAAAATCGCCGCCAAAAAATAAGATAGTCTGATTAGTAATGCGTGTACTCCCGTTGCCAGCATTGCGACAACTGCCAACCACGTAAATCCCTCTACCACCGATCCATACTTCTCTGAACCCTGAACTATCTCAATCATTGCCCTCTCCACAAACGGCAACACCTGAATTGCGACTCCTTGGGCCAGTAAAATGGCAACGACAAATATCGCAAATCTCTTCTTAAACCTTGGTAGCCCAAAAATGAGCTTTAATATTTCTTTCATCTTTTTCCTTCATTTTTTAGGTACTAAAAAACCCAACCCTGGTCGTTCCTACCAGTGATTGGGTTCCCGAATACCCTCGCTTTTCAGTATAACACACTCTCTTCCGGTAAACTAGCTCTACTGGTTCTTTGGGCCTACAACTACACTCCTCAACTTCTCATCACTCATTAACTCTTGCAGTAATTGTTTAACTTCTACTCTTGTCACCCTCTTGATCGCCGCTTTTACTTCCTCCGGTTGCCGAATCTCGCCCGTCACGACCGCCCTTAGTCCCAAAAACCTCGCGACCTCCATCGATCCCTCAATGGACAACGGTAACTTCCCGAGTAGATAGTCCTTGGCGTTTTTCACCTCTTTCACGGTAATCGTCTCTCCCAGTTCAAGCATCTCTTGTTTAACCACCGCCATTGCTTCAGTTAACTTCTCCAGTTTTACCCCCGCCTTGACCGCCAAATACCCCACGTCATAATTTGTCTCCATCTCCGCCCCGACGTAATAAGCTAAACCCCTTTTCTCCCTAATTTCATTAAACAATCGGCTACTCATGTTTCCCCCCAGCACTACCTGGGCAATCTGTAAAGCATAGCGTCTCGGGTCAAGCATTGAGATCCCTGGCACGCCGATTACAAAATGGGCTTGCTCGGTTTTCTTCCTTAAATGAAACTCTCTCTCCTTCCCATACTCCGCCCCATCAAGGTACTCAAGCTTTGGTCCTTTTTGTAACCCGCCAAAACTCTCCTCGATCTTCTCATCTTCCCCGCTTTTTACCTTCCCGGCAACCACCACCAACACGTTACTTCCCGTATACCACCGTTTCATGTAGTGCCTCAAATCTTCCGTCTCGGTTGCTCTCACCGATTCCTTCGTCCCAATTATCAACTTCCCCATTCTCGACCCTCCATAAACAAGGTTCTCAAACTCCTCTCCCGCTCTCTCCATCAGATGATCTTCGTACATGTTAATTTCCTCTACTATTACTTCTCGCTCCCGCTTCAAATCTTCTGCCGGTATCAATGGACTCGTCAGCATTTCTCCCAGAATCTCGAGCGACTTCGGTAAGTGTTTCCCTGCCGTCGTGATGTAATATCCCGTATACTCTTTGCCGGTAAACGCATTGTTTATCCCCCCCATCGCATCCACCGCCTCCGCCAGCGCAAGCGCTGTTTTATACTTCTTCGTTCCCTTAAAAAGCATGTGTTCAAGCACATGACTAATCCCCGCTTGGTTATCCTGCTCATTTCTCGAACCGGTCTTAACGAGCACCAATACCGTGGCACTCTCCGCTCCCCTAATCGGCACCTTTAAAACTCTTACCCCATTCTTCAGCTTCGCGTCTCTAGTCTCAAACTGCATCGGCTGCGTCCTGCTTTAACATCTCTAATCCCACTATCACCCACGCCGGGAACTCTTCGAGCTCATTTTTGTCTACTTCTCCAATATACGGCGTCACCTGTTTTCCTGGATGTTCTAGTCTAAAATGTCGATAAACTTCCTCGTTGCTTGGAAATACGCGTTCACACCAACAACAGGCTTTCACTTCAACTTTATTGTTCATACTTACCCTTAATCTCTCTTACTAGCTTAATTTAAGACTTCACCCGCCATTGTACCTCACTCCTCTCTCCTTCGTCTACTTGCCTTTTTTGTGGACCGTGGCGGACTCGAACCGCCCTCTCCGCAATGCGAATGCGGTACTCTACCAGATAAGCTAACGGCCCACTAAACAATATTTTACTACACCACCAGCGCTAAACCTATCAAAGTAACTATCGATGCCGACCCCGCCCCTACCAAGACTTGTTCCCAAGTATGGTGCTTTTGATACACTCTTGCCCACATTACGAGTATCAACAGTCCCAACAACCACCAAAACTTCCAATTATAAAAATAGTTTATCGATACAATCAGAACCGCATTCACCCCCGCGTGCAGAGAAATCTTCCAGAAAAGCGTGGTCAGGAAAAACCCTATCGCAATTAGATAATACACACTTAATACTTTTACCAGCTCTGTTTTCCCCAACTCATGTGCAAGCCACAATCCCCCTAAGTGACAAACCAGCGTAAAAAGGTAGAGCGGCACCCTCTGCAAGCGGTTCTGAATATCCCAATCCTTTATTTGTTTATGCATGAGCATCGTCAAGAAAAATACCATCGGCACTACCGCATCGATAAATAACAAAAGTCCGACAAAGCGCCACCTAAACCCCTCAACTACCGCAAATCTGATGGCGATGAGTATCGCCGCCGGAATCTCCCATACCGGATCCATCGCTCTTGACAACAACTCTGCCCCTCTCTCTTTTATTCCTCTTTTCTTTCTCATTCTTCTATTTAAGCATATTTTCTCCCCTTGCACTTTCTCCGCTCGCGCTTAATACTAATTATATGCACCATCAGCTAACGGTGATCGGCCCAATTGCAAGCGGCAAAACCACCACCAGCCAATTTCTCGCGGAAAAACTCTCGCTACCCTTGATTGACGCCGACCTCTACGACACCAACCCCTTTCTTGCCTCTTACATCGAAGACAACTCCCGCTGGTCATTCGCGACCGAACTCTTCTTCACAATTGGCCGTCTCAAAAAACTTCACCCCCTCCGCTCGCTTCTCAAAAAATCTTCCGTCATCGTCGACTCCGGCCTCATCATGAGCCACCAAATCTACACCAAAAACCACTTGGTTCAGGGCACCATGACCGCCTCCGAATGGGACTTCTTCTCAACCATTATCGCCGACTACCAAAACCATCTCCCTACTCCTGACATTGTCATTCAACTCCTCACTTCTCCCCGCACTCAACTCCGCCGCATCAAAGCTCGGGGACGCGCTTTTGAAAAAGGCTACACTCTCGAGTACTTGTCCTCCATCACCGACCGCCTCGACGAGTACGCTCGCTCGCTTGCGAGTAACTCCACCGTTACTCTTCTCCCCTTCTCAACCGAAGAACACAACCTCGCGACCCCCGCTGGCGCGAGAGTCCTCCTCTCTCTTCTCAAACCCTTTCTGAAATAGCTCGCCTACTTACATCTCTTCCGGTGCTTCGATCCCCAAGATTTCTAAACCACTCTTCACCACGTTCGCAACCGCCCTCGTTAATCCCACTCGCTGCTCACTCCCCACGATCTGATGCTTGTTATAAAAACTGTTAAACCGGCTGGCCAGTTCATTAATATAGGTAGCGATCAAACTTGGTTTCATCTTTTCTCCCGCCTCTTCCACCACCTCCGGATAACGATATACCCATCTCAAAATCGCTTTTTCCTCCAGATTCAACTCCCACTGATTTGTTTTCCCTTTCATCTTCCCTGCTTTCTTCAAAACACTCATTGCCCGCGCATACGTGTACTGTAAATATGACCCCGTATTCCCCTCAAGGTTCGTCATCTTTTCCGGTTCATAGATGATGTCCCCTCCAATATCTTGTTTCAGTACCAAATACTTGAGAGATCCTACCGCAATCTTATCTGCCACTTGCTCTTTTCCAATAATCTCCCGCTCGCCCATCTTCTTGATCACTACCGCTTGCAGTTCATTCAAGAGCCCCTCACCCGTCACTACTTTCCCACTTCGGCTGCTCATTTTTCCACTAATCAGCTTCATTATCCCGTGGGAAAGATGGGTTGTTTTAGCTCTTAGCTCCGGATATAACTGCTCCATTACCTTGAGAACGACCTTGAAATACTCATCGATCTCGTTGGCTGTGATGATATCTGACTTGTCATACGGATACCGTTCATACTTAGTTTTTGCGAGTCCCAAATCTTTAGCCTCATATGTCGGCAGTCCTAACTTGTTCCTGAATACCCGGGTATGGAGTCCATCTTTCTCTCCCCGATAGATTACCGCCCCCTCTTCCCCTATTTCTAACACTTTCTTTGTTAATCCCTCCTCCACGACCCTTAGCCCAACCGGTCCCGCCTCGCTCTCGAAGAAATACTCGTCAAACTTTGTCCCCAATCTTTGATATATGGTTTCAAAATACTCAAGACTCCACTTCCTCCCCACTCTGTATAACTCCATCACCTCGTTCTTTCCCTCTTTTTGCAAACCTTCGTAAATTACTTGGTTTAGCGCCTCCATTTCTTTTTTCGCACCTTCCTCTTCCTCATACTTCCCCGCCCCGTATACATAGGCTTCTCCCATCAACTTCTGTCGCTCCTTCAGTGACCAGCTCTGTATAGTCGCTAGCTCTAACTTTCTCTCTCCCATCAACTTCTGCCAACCCCAAATTGACTTCGCAACGTGCAGTCCTACGTCTCCTTGGTAACACGCCCGCTTTACTTCGGCTCCGTTAGCCTCTAAGATCCTCGCCAAACTCTCCCCAATCGCATTACTCATCAAATGCCCAATGTGCATTTCTTTGAAGGGGTTCGGGTCCGTATACTCGACATAGGTTTTCTGTCCTTTTAACTTCTCGCTCTTGCCGTACTCCGCGTCTTGCGCCCTCTCCATTTCGCCGATTAAAAACGACTCTTTAAGCCAAAAATTAATGAATCCTGGTCCCGCCACCTCCTGTTTTTCAATCACTTCCCCCAATTCTTGCTCTTTTTGAATTTCTCCCACCAACTGCTCTGCTACCTCTCGAGGTTTCTTCCCCTCTCTCTTTGCCATAATTATGGCTATGTTGTTCGCATAATCTCCGTGAGTTTCGTCATTTGGGTGCTCCACTCCAAACTCAACCTCACTTAACCCCAAGTTTTTTGCTGCTTTTTGCATTGCTTGATAGATCCTTTTCATCTTGCTTTTCCTTTGCTTTTTGTTATACTCGTCTTATCACGATGACTGGATAGGCCTAAGGTTTTTGACCGACCGCTGATGCCAGTCTTCATTTTTAACTCCAAACTGTGTTTGAGCCCATCCACTCTCACCACGTAACTTGAATATTTCCTCAATAAACTAGAATAATGCTTGTTTGGCGCCATGATGTACAGTAACTTCCCTTTCTGCACAAGGTGCTCAATTAAACAGTGGAAATCCCCGTCTCCCGACACAATCATGGCTTTGTCATAATGCGGGTACTGAATCATGGCATGAAGCACCAGTTCTGCGTCGACATTCCCCTTCACCGTCCCATCTTTTAACTCCAAAGTGGGTTTAAAAATTAGCAAGTATCCGTTCTTTTGCAGTTTTGCGTACAAAGACTCGTTTCCTGCTTTGTAACCGATAAACAAATATGCTTCTAATACCCCGTATTTATCTCTCAAATACTGTCTGAATTTGTACCAATCCAGCTTCCACCCCAAACTATTCACCCCCAAGTTCAGGTTCTGACTATCAATAAAGGCATATACTTTTTGTTTTGCTTTCATCTTTCTCCAATGTATCATTATTGCTATAAAAAAACCTCCGTTCATTCCTTATTCTCAAGGAACTCACGAAGGGGTCGCTATTGCGACGGTACCACCCTTACTTTTCACTTCCTTATTGTCTTTTCGCTAGACTCTGCGGGTTATTTAGACCGTTGAAAGATTGTTCGCGACACAATCTCTATCTTCCTCAGTATACCACAACTTCCTCTTCATCTCCCTTACATCGTTCCTTCTGCCATTATTGTCCAATTTCGATTGTTCCCTCCTTATCAGTTCTCTGCACCACTGCTCCCACCTCTCGCAATCTTGCCAATGTCTCCTCCGTCGGGTGGCCATACCTGTTCCCCTCTCCCACCGAAATGATCGCGACTTCCGGTTTAACTACTTGCAAAAACTCCAGACTGCTTGCGTATTTTGATCCGTGATGACCTACTTTGAGATAGTCTATATCGGGTAGCTCTCCTAGCTTCAGAAGCTCTTTCTCTGTCTGGTCACCAGCGTCACCCATTAGGAGTGTCTTATAACCATCCTCTTCTAACAATAGTACTACCGACCTTTCGTTCAAATCTCCCTGTTTGGCACTCGCCCCTAGTATCTGCTCACGTTTCGACTTTTCTATTTGATTGCTAAACACTGCCAAATATTCTTTGTTTACTTCTGTTGGCCAAAGTACCTCAAGCCTTAATGCTTCACTCTCCCTTCCGGCCGATACTTGGATTTCGTCACCTCTCCCTACCGCCTCCACTTTTACCTCATGTTTCGTAAGTTGATCGGCAAAACGACTGAGCGCCGCGCTCTCATGTACCCCATCAGCCGTTACAAACTGTATCACTTCGTATCTTTCTAGTACCGAGCTCAATCCGTTCATGTGGTCAAAATCGGTATTGGTCAGAACTATAAGTTCGATAGTCCGGTCATAAAATGGTACTTTCTCGGCTAAACAACTCAAAATCTTCTCTCCACTTGGTCCCCCATCAATTAGCACTTGTGTTTTCCCTTTCAAGATCAAAATCCCGTCCCCCTGCCCCACATCGCACATCACCAGTCTCATCTTCTCGGTAGGAAGCTGGCTAATCAAGAGGACCAAAAATCCTAAGACTAGTCCTACACCATAGTATCCCCAATTCCGCTTCACTCCTTTACTTTACCTCATCCAAACCTCTTTATCACCTCGACCATTACCCACAACGGCACATACAAAATCAAGGCTAGTATCCGTCCGAGGGAAAAACTCACCATCCCGCCTGCTACAACGATCGCTGACAAGAACATAATGAGCGGCGTTAGCGGCAAAACCAACATGTTGACGACCGGCGAAATCCACGAGATTCTCCCAAACGTCAAGAGTATGATTGGCAGTGTCACGATGTTAGCCGATAGCGTAGGGGTCAGGTAATCTGATAAGTATCTCTGGAATCAATATACTTCGCCTTTTTTCCTTATCATCACCCTTCGTATTACCGGCTCCACGTACAAAAGACCTGTTGTTGCAGCCACCGACAACTGAAACCCCACATCGACCAGCATCAAGGGGTTAACCAGTAACATTGCGCCTGCCGTGACCCATAAAAGTCTTCTCGCCTCCGTTGGTCTCCCAAAGTAGTAAGCCATGAGTGTCAAACTCGCCATGATCGCCGCTCTCACGACCGCCGCCGAACCCCCGGCTATCAGCACGTACAAAATAATTGCCCCCACCCCTGCCGGCACCGCCCAGACGCGTCCGAGTAACTTGAGGAGTGGGACCATCACGACTCTTGCGACAATCGTCACGTTATATCCTGAAGCGGCCACGATGTGAACCGTCCCGGTCGTGATCAAGGCTTGATAAAACTCCCAGGGCATCTGCCTCCTCACCCCAAGCAGTATTCCCGCCGCCAAACTCGCCTCCGGCTCCGGCAACCAGCGATTAAATCTCTCAACCATCTTTTCTCTCGCCTCCCCAACCTTCAAAATTACCCACTCACTTGCCCTCAATTTCCCTCCAGCTACTTCCTCTATCTCCGGCTCACTCATCTTGATTATGACTACCTTCCCGGCTCGCTCCATCACCTCTACCTTACCCACAAAACTATACGTCATCCCTAGGATATACTCCCGGTATTCCTTGCTCTCAATCCTCCACTTTCCTTTAGTTATGATCGTCTTTGAGTCAGTTTGTGCTGGTTTTTCCAAGATCTTCATCCTCATCCTCACCTGGTCACCTGATTCCCAATCTGGTGGCAACCCCGTGTCTATCATCAACCACCTCCCCCAAAAACAACCACAAAATAGTACAAAAGGTATCAGTTTGCCAGTTCTCTCAGTAAATCGCCACTTCGTCTTTGATCTTCGCATACACGCTCTCCGGAATTCCCGCTTTACTCATGATTTCCTCAAGCGTCCCGTACGGCCGGTTCTCAATGATGGCTTGTGCCCTCACTTCCCCAATCCCCCACAAACTCTCGAGTTCACTTCTGCTCGCCGTGTTGACGTTAACTAACCCGCTGCTCTTCTCCTCTCCTCCCGTGATCTGTTCGCTCGAGTTTTCCGAGTTCTCAGGAATATATATCTTCGCCCCATCTTCTAGCTTACTCGCAAGGTTAATATACCGCGCGACCCACCCCCGATCCGCTAACGCGTCTAGCCCCCCGGCAATAACCAATGCGTCACCAATCCTCGCCCCCTTTGGGAGTTCATACAGTCCCGGCTTCTCAACCGCCCCGGCAACATCAACCATGATCTGCCCTTCTCCCTCCGTTTCTTGTCCCAACACCTCACTCTTCACAATCTCTACCGTCGGCCTCTCCGGCCTAATCGCACTATATACTCCGTAACCAACTAAAAATAATCCCACCAATCCGCTTATTAATAACACTCCATACCGACGAACAAACTCTCCTCCGTCACCTTTCAAACTCTCCCAATCAATTAATGATGTCACACCTCTAAACTACCAACTTTCTCCGCCCTTCGTCAACTCCCTAACGATTCACCCACATCACGATTAGAAACGCGACTGCCGCCATTATCAAACTCACCCGTGCTCGCTTACCCATCCCCTTACTTCCCTTATACAACAAGAGTCCCGACCCGCTCGTCACCGCCACAATCGCAATCCGCCTGACTAAACTGGAGAGCGACAACGGATATTGCACAAGTGAATATAAATAGATGACTAGCCCCATCACGGCGAGCCACCCTTGTACTACCCCTACCCCTACCCTTTTCCATCCAACCCTCATTCCTTGTTTTCTAACCCACAAGATTACCGCTCCCGCTCCCGTGATTCCCACTTGCTGCGCCAAAAAATAGCTCCACACATCAACTTCACCCGCGAGCAGATACTTCGCGAGCAAACTGCCTCCGGCGTTAACTGCCGCCGAAACCATCAAGAGCCAAATCCACTTCCCTCCAAATTTCAAACTCTTCACATAGCTCAGCATCGCCGCGATCGTTAGTCCCAATACCAGCAAATTCCCAAGCCCTCTTCCGGTGAGCGGATTAAAATACACCCACTCCGCAAACACCACCGCGGAGCAAACCACAATCATCACTTGTGATACCAAATAGCCAAACACTGTCGACCCTGACAAACTCGTTCTCACCGCTTTGTAGTAAAGCGCCACTCCCACCGCCAGTATCACCCCGTTGAGTAGTGCGACCAGCGACCACCAACCTTGCCATCCCTTCCCCAGTGCTTGAGCAATCGGCAAAACCAGCAACAGTCCACTGACGTCCCGAATAAATCCTAGCTGCAACGCCGAGATTTTATGAATCTGTCGCTTGCCAATAATCTGCGCGAGCCCGGTTAATACCCCACTAACGAGCACCCACACTTGCCACGGAACCGTCTGCCAACCATTCATTTGCCTTGCTCCTTTTCGGTAACTAGACCACCAAGCTTATTAACCTCCCCGGCACAAAAATCGTTTTCTTGATCCCCCCCGTCACCCACTTCTTCACTTGCTCGTCTTTCATGACTATCTCTTCTACCAACTTTTGATCTTTACTCTTTGAAGATAAGACCTCGACCGTCCCGCGCAACTTTCCGTTGACTTGTACCGCAATCGTCACTGGCAAATCATTCTCCTCTCTCGTTTCCTCAACTCTTGGCCACGTTTGCTCTTCCACCTTCCCGACCCCTCCAACTTCTTCCCAGATTTTCTGCGCCGTCTTTGGTGCAAACAAAGATAAGACCTTGGCAAATGTTTTGACTTCGCCCGCTTGCAAAGTTACATCCTGCGTTCTCCAAGCATTCACAAACTCCATACAACCGGCAATACAAGTGTTAAACTTCTGCTCCACTACTCCTTTCTCGACTTGGTCTACTAACTTCTTCAGCTCCCTCATTAGTTCCGGACTACTCTTCTCACTCTTTCCTTTGGCTTTTTCCTTCACCGTCTCCTCGACTCTTTTGGAAAACCTCGTGAGTCCGATTAAGGCCCTCGTGTCCCACGCAATCGCCTGTTCCCACGGTCCCATAAACATTTCGTATAGTCTCACGGCGTCACTCCCAAACTTCTTCACCATCTCGTCCGGATTAATCACGTTCCCCCAACTCTTACTCATCTTCCGCCCGTCTTCCGCGAGTACCATCCCCACACTCCGCAGTCTTAGATATGGCTCCGCAAATTCGAGGTGTCCCAAATCATGCAAAACTTTGTTCCAGAACCTCGCGTAGAGTAGGTGTAAAACCGCGTGTTCCGCTCCCCCCAAATACCAATCAACCGGGAGCCATTCTTTGATTTTAGGACCGACCACCTCTTGCCAAAACTCACTGTAAGGTTTCTCACTCTTCTTTCGATAAACTTCTATTTGTTGTTCCGTTTCTTTACTCCAGAATGCAAAAGCCAAGTGATACCAACAACTTCCTGCCCAGTTTGGCATCGTGTCGGTCTCGCGCCTGGCTTCGCCTCCGCACTTCGGACAAGTTGTCTTCACCCATTCTTCCACTCTCGATAATGGGCTCTCCCCCGTTTCGGTTGGTTCATAACTCGCAAGGTCTGGCAAAGTTAACGGCAACTCTTTTTCTGTCATAGGCACTACCCCATTCGCGTCCCCACATTTTTGGCAGTATACCAAGGGGATCGGCTCTCCCCAATACCGCTGGCGGCTAAATACCCAGTCCCTCAAATGCCAACTCACGCTCCGCTTCCCCCATCCCTGTTGCTCCATATAATCAGTTATTTTCTCGGTTGCCTCCTCGATCTTCATTCCGTCCAAACTTCCCGAATTCACCATTCTCCCCTCATCTTCTTGTACTTGCTCGGGTTTGGTAATCTCCGACTCGTCTCCGTCTGCTCCTACCACCACCCGCTTAATCGGCAGCTTAAAAGCTCTGGCAAACTCAAAGTCCCGCTTATCGTGTCCCGGCACCCCCACAACCGCCCCCGTTCCAAAACTTGCCAAAACAAAGTCGGCTACCCAAATCGGCATCTTTTCGTGCGTTAAGTGGTTAATCGCATAAAGCCCGGTAAATACCCCCGTCTTTTTCCTGCCCTCGACCTGCCGCTCAACCTCGCTCTTTCCCGCCACCTCCCCACAATACTTCTTCACCTCACTGTTTGTCTCCCTTACCTCTTTTGCCAACTCGTGCTCTGGCGCGATCACGACAAACGTCGCGCCGTAGTTGGTGTCGGGCCGGGTAGTAAAACAACTAATCGTTTTCTTGCTTCCTGCAATTTCATAGGTGATCTCAATCCCCTCTTTCTTTCCGATCCAGTTTTTCTGCATCTCAAGTATTCCCCGGGGCCAATCCAAGTGTTCTTTTTCTAAATCCGCGAGTAACTGCTCCGCATACTTCGTGATTCTCATTACCCACTGAGGCAAATTCTTCTTTCCTGTCACCGTCCCACACCGTTCATGTGTTCCATCCGCCATCACTTCTTCGTTAGCAAGCCCCGTCTTACACTTAGGACACCAGTTAATCGGCACTTCCTCTCGGTATACTAACCCCTTCTTATATAACTCGAGAAACAACCACTGAGTCAGACCATAATAGGTCGGATCGGTGGTCGCCAGTTCGTGTTCCCAATCAAAGTTCAATGACAAATCCTCCATCTGTCGCCTGAAGTTGTGATAATTCTTGGGTACCATCTCTTTCGGATTCTTCTTGCCCTTAATTGCCGCGTTCTCCGCCGGCAACCCAAACGCATCCCACCCCATCGGACACATTACTTTCTCCCCTTTCATCCGGAAATACCTCGCCATCACGTCAACCGCCGTATAAATCCTTACGTGCCCCACGTGGAGCCCTTCCCCGGAAGGATAAGGAAACATTCCTAAGATGTAATTCTTCTTCTTTTCTTCCATCCCTTTATTCTACCATCCTTCCACTCCTACCAAATTACATATCCCATAGTACTTGACTCACCTTCCCCACCTCTGTATACTCCAATAGTATTTTGAGCTCAAGCTTTGGACACTTGCGTCCAACTCCTCGACTCATTTGCTCTTTAACAGTTTGAGAGTAATAGGCTTCGCCCTGAACACCTTTCAGGGTTTAGAGTGAAGTCTATTATATAAAAAAGGAGATAGCCATAGATGACACCACCTTTGTTATTGACGACCAACTAACTAACTCTCTACATCCATTCATAGATTAAGGAGGAAAAGATCTATCTGTCTGAAGGAAGGATTGACGACCTCATTCGCCTAAATCAAACTGCCATATGCCGGCCAAATTATTGGTTACTCTGTCCGGTTTGGCAACCACGACTACCCTAAAAAAGGTAGCTGTCACCAAAGTCACACAAAAGGAGCTCTGATAATGACCAAAATCTTCCAAGCTTTTGCTCTCTGGGCAAACCGCACCTGCTCTCACCGCTGCGACCACGCAGGATGTCATAGCAAATGCTGTCGTAGAGAAGGGCATGGTGGCTCTCATTATTGTTGCACTAAGCATCAATGAGGTTAAACATGCTAACCAAACTCCTTTATTTTTGGAAACGCTGCACCGGCAGGTGTCTAAAACACTCTCGCCAGTGTAACCTCGGCAAAGATCACCCTGGTCCGTGTCGTTGCCCAATCTGCGTCCTCATCTCAAACTGACCATGTTAGTCGAACCCGTGGTGGTTACCACAATTATCATCACGGGTTCAGTTTTCCCCATAAACCTGCCAGGATTTCGTCCAAATATACTTGGTCCAACTCGCTCTCCGGTATTCTACCGTTTATCAAACTCGCTATTGTTCGACTCGGTCGTCCCAACTCTCTCATCTTCTGCGAATCTTTGGAGTTCGAATCCAACTTTGGTTCAACTACCAACATTCTCTTTTCATTCAAAATCGTCTTTGATGGTGATTCCGTTACCTTCAAACTCCCATTCACCGCGCGCCGAATTCCCGCATTTAGCAATTGATATACTTGTTCAAACAGCTCCGGCTCAGTTTCAAACAACTCCCAAATCCAACCAAACCTTGTTTCATCTTCCATCTCACTCCCGTCGGGCAGTATCACCAATTCTCCCTTAATCCTATCACACCTTTTCTCTTTCTTCTCATTCTAAATTCTGTATACTATCTATATGCCTGCTCGCTTCCTTTTTCATACTCTCCTCCTGCTTGCCGCCGTCTTTGGCGTCTATCTTTTTATTTCCCTTCCTTCTTCCTCTGCCTATACCCTTCAACTCGTCGGCCTCCTAATCCTTGCCTACGCCGCCTCGCACTGGCTGAAAAAACCTATTTTCGCTCGCACTCCCCGTCAAAGCATTCCTCTTGACATCACCCTCCTAACGACCATGATCCTACTCCTGATCACCTCAACCGGCGCTCTCACCTCCCCTTTCTTCTTTACGCTCTACTTTCTTCTCTTTGCCGTTGCCCTCTTTTTTGAGATTGAAGCTACCCTCGTTCTCACCGGTACCCTTATCCTCTTTTTTCTCCTCCTCCCCACCACCGACCTCACTGATCTCTCACACTTGTCCGAGCTCTTCGCTCTTCTCGCCGTTACCCCCCTCACTATTTTTACCGGCCACCAATACGAAAAAGTTCTGGTTGAAAAAAAGGCCTCGGCCGCCCTTAAGCAAACCGTTGGCATTGAAGAAACCGACACCCTTCTCTTTCTCTCTCTCAATCTCAAACGCACCCTCCTTTCTTCCCTCGACTCACTCTCACTCCTCATCCCCCAAACCACCTCCTCTCAACCTGGTAAACTGAAATCTCTCCGTTCTAACCTTGAACTCCTCTACCAAGATCTCCGCAATCTCTACCGCTCCGCCGACGAACTTCAAGAGCTCATCGATCGTGAGAGCGATGATCCCAAATAATCTTCCCTCACTCCCTGCTATACTAACTCTATGCACCGTCTTTTTCTTTTCTTTCTCATCCTTTACCTCTTTTTTTCTCCCGTCACCCTCATTTTCGCCGAAACCATGGAGAGTGACTCCTATCGTCTCCGCTTCGGCAACTTCAACATGACTAGCGGTACCAAAACTAGCGCCTCCTACAACCTCACCGATACCGTAGGCCAAACCGCCGCTGGCCTCTTTACCAGTCTAGGCTACTCGGTTAAAGCTGGCTTTCAATACCTTTATACGCTTTATGACTTCTCCTTTTCGCTCTCTAGTCTGGCGATCGATTTTGGCCCCCTTACCCCCGATTTCTTCCAAACTGCCTTTCACACACTGACTGTCTCGGCCCCGGGCCAAGGTTATAGCGTCAGTGCTCTCGCGTCCTCACGCTTAAAAAACTTCGCCACCTCTGATTTCATCCCCGCCACAACATGTAATTCTGGCACTTGCACCGCAACGACTGCTGGCATTTGGGATGATACAAGTGATTATGGCTTTGGTTACAACCTTGTTGGCGATGATATTTCTGGAGATTTTGTCGACGACACCTACTTCCGTCCCTTTGCGGATGCTTCTCTGGGAGACAGTCCTGCCGTCATTATGTCAACCACGGCTGCCGGCCAAAACCGCTCGGCCACCATCACCTATCAACTCAATCCCTCCGCCTCCCAGGCAGCCGGTAACTACTCAGCCCTTATTACTTACATCGCCACCCCCACCTACTAACTAATATGAAAGCTCGCTTTAAATCACTTATTTACTGTCTCATCATTCCCTTCCTTTTGGCGTGGGCACCCCCCGTTTCCGCGCAATCGACCGCCCTCTCCATCACTCCCCCCGTGGTGGAAATTTTACTCTCTCCGAACAAAAAAATTATTCAGGCCTTTACCATCAAAAACCAGGCAGAAAGTGGACAGTTTGTCGCCAATCTACACGCAGTCATGCCAATCGACTCTGTTGGCCACGTTGTCGTCTCTCCTACCCCTCTCGACCCCACTTCCACCCCGCTCCTTTTGTCTCTCCAAAATATTAATCTTACCTTCAACACTCCCTTTGAACTCCGTGCGGGTGAATCCCAACAATTAGTCTTAAGCATTGCTGGTTCTAACACCGACGTTCCGATCGATACCTATTTTGCTCTCGTTGTCTCTACCTATTCACCCACCAACACCTCCCTTTCTTCGACCGTCCCTGGCATCTCTGCCCTCATCCTCATTACCCTCACTCCCGACGGCAACCTCCCAATTTCTCTTTCTCTCACCGACTTTAACCCTCCCGTCATCCACGATTCTTTCACCCCCCTCGCGCTCCAACCCGTCCTTCACAACCAAACTACCACCATGCTTCGCCCTGAGGGCAAACTGGAAGTTATCTCCCCCCGTGGCCAAACCCTGGTCTCTCTTCCTCTCTATCCCAATCTCATCCTTGGTTCATCCACCCGAACCATTACTGCTCAACTCGGAGAACCTGGCTCACCCAACCTCCGGGAGTCACCCCTCACTTGGTCTCCTTCTCCCTTTACCCTTGGGCCCTATCGACTTCGACTCACGATTTCCACTCTTGGCGGCACTACCATCTCCGAAACCGAACGCACCGTCTGGCTCCTCCCTCTCCGACTGCTTCTCTTCTTTCTCATTCTATTGCTCTCCTTTTTGGCAATTTTTCTCGCTCGTCGTCATCAAAAATCGTCTCGTCCAACCCCTACTTGAGTAAATTAACCCATTGACATCTGTCCTAATTAATCCTACATTTATCATAGTATGCGAAATATCCTTTTTTCCCCCACTAAAATCTTGGTTGTTTTGGGAACTTTCTCTCTCGTTCTCGCCTTTAGCTTTGCTCGACCATCAAAACTTGACTCCGCCAACCTTATCCAAGTCAAAGACACTCTCCAGTCCTCCCGCCTCTCGATTAACGCCCGTGTCGACGCCACCGGGACTACCGCCGGTGGTTCCAAAGTTAAGCTGAAAACCAGCGCTTCCGCTCCTGCCAACACCATTAGCACCGCCAACCTTGGCATCGGCACTTCTCTCACGATCGGCACCGGCGCTTACGTCGTCTCCGGTATTATCGACGCTGATGAATTCTCGGTCACCCCGGTTCTCGCCGCCGGTGACGCTGACGACGACGACGTTATTTACTTCAAATCCAAACCCCGTCACGTCGTGACTTTTATTACCACTACCGCCATTCCTGACGGTTACTTCCGTGTTCTGCTTCCCGCCGACGCCACTAACCCCAATGACCAAGCTCCGGACGACGAAGGTTTCGACTTTAACTCTGGCGTCGACGTGCTCTCTTCCGACATCGGCAACTATGATTTTGTGACCGGTGTTGCGACCGCCTCCGGTGGCTCCGGTTGTACCAGCCCCGCCAACTACCACTGTTTCGAAGTCCACTACTCCGGCAACGGCGGCATCGGCACCACTATCACGATTACGATCGGCAACACCAGCGGCACCAATACTCCAATCGCTCCCGCGACCGGCACCGCTCACACCGAAGCGACTGCCGACACCTATAACTTCCAAGTTAAAAACTACAACTCCTCTGATACTGCGATCGACTCCTCGACCGGCAAAATTGCCCTCATTGAAAACGTCCGCGTTACCGCCACCGTCGAACCTTCGATCTCTTTCTCAATCGCCGGCATCGGCACCGGCACTTCTGTTTGTGGCGTTTCTCCGAGTATCGACACTTCTTCTGGCACCAACGCCCCCCTCGCCGTTCCCTTTGGTTCCCTCACTTTAAATACCTTCAAAACCGCCGGCCACAACCTCATCGTTTCCACCAACGCTGCCAATGGCTATGTCGTGACCGCCGCTGAAAACGATCAACTTGGCAAAGACGGCGCAACTACCCCCAACATCGTCGACACTCCTTGTGACTCCGGTCCCTGTACTCATCTCGCCGCTCAAGACTGGACCACCGCCACCAACAACGGCTTTGGTTACTCTCTCCAAAATATTGACGCCGCCTCAATTGCTTTCCAGTATAGCGACGGCTCTTGGAACGCCAAGCAATTTGCCGATCTCTCTGCGTCAGAAGCTCCCCAAACCCTCTTTAACTCCTCGACGGTTGCCAACGCCGAAAATGCTTACGTCTGCTACCGCATCTCAGTCGGCGCCACCCAACAAGCTGGTGATTATGAAAACCAAATTACTTATACCGCAACAGGAACCTTCTAATGAAAAAACTGCCCGCCATTTTTTACCTCTTCACCTTCTTCTCTTTTCTTTTCCTCTTTTCTCTCCCCGCTTCGGCCCAAGAAGTCTCGCTCGTCGTCTCCCCTCCTCGCTACGACCTCGAAGCTCAACCCGGTGAAACTCTCCAAAAAACCATTAAAATCACCAACAATTCTGATAAAGAGCTGATCCTTCAAGCCTTCGTCATCGACTTTATCGTCACTGATAATGCCGGTACCCCCGTCAAAGTTGACGTCAATAGTTCCGGTCGCTATCTTGCCTCTCCTTGGTTTACCCTCGACAAACAGGAGTTAGTCATTCCCCCTCTTGGTCAAGATCAAATTATTGTTCTTGTTGACGTCCCGACCGATGCCCTTCCTGGTGGTCACTACGCCGGTGTTTTCTTTCAACCCCAACTCACCCGCGGTCTCAAAGATACCGTCTCCTATACTACTGCTCAAGTAGGCACCCTCTTCTCCACTACCGTCGCCGGTGACATTAACTTCGACGCACTCGTTAAAGAATTCACTACCTTCAAAAACACCTACGAATTTGGTCCCGTGATGTTCACCGCCACCATCGAAAATCAATCCGACACCCACATCACCACCGCCCCCACAATCACCATCAAAAATATGTTTGGTCGCGCTCTTGAAACTCTTCCCCTCGCCTCCACCAACATCTTCCCCTTCACTTCTCGTAGCTTCAGTACTGAATGGGAACAAATCTGGGGTTTGGGTCGCTATAGCGCCACCCTCTCCGCTCCCTACGGTCCTGGCCAAACACTTTCTCGCACCATCTTCTTCTGGATTCTCCCCTACCGCCTAATTGCCGCCGTTCTCATCGTCCTGCTTGTTCTACTTGCAACCTTCATCGTCACTCGCCGTCACTTTGTAGCCAGAAATGACCAACGCGACTCCGAGATTGATGAACTGAAACGCAAGATCTCTGACCTCGAAAACAAGCAGTCCTAAACCCTTGATTCTTTCTGCTCTTTCCCTGCTATACTAATGGTATGCGTCGTCTGCTGCCCTTACTTTTTACTATTCTTTTCCTTCTCTCTTTCCCTTCTCTTCTCCTCGCCGACGATCCCACCACTGATCCCCAACTTGAAAACCCCACCGTCAGCGCCTCTGTCCCCTCGCAAACCCCTGAAACTACTCCACCTGGTGACACCACCCCTCCGACCTCTCCCATCCTTTTGCGCCCGGCTGACGGCTCCGCGACCGGCGACTCAACTCCCGAGTTTGTTTGGCGACAATCAACCGACGCAAGCAGCAACACCATTCACTACACCTTCTACCTTGATGGGGTTGCCACATATCTTGGCGTCTCCAACGACAACAGTTCTAGTGGCGCCGGCTATACCGCCACAATCGACGGCACCGAAGTTCGCTTAATCCCCTCCTCCTCTCTTCCCGACGGCACTTATACATGGCGCATTGTCGCGTCCGACCCTTCCGGCAACCAAGCTTCCTCAACTACTTGGACTCTCACGATCGACACCCAAGCCCCCTTTTTACTACTCTCTCAACTCGACGCCTATGAATACCCCCTGCTCACCGAAGAATCAAGCTTTGAGATTGCCGGGCCTAAAGCCGTTGACTTTACCATTCTCACCGAACCCTACGCTTCGGTTCGCCTAACACTCACCCCCCTCAACTCGGACTCTGACTCCCTCTCCTTGACCGCGACCACCGACCACACTGGGACTGCTTCTTTCGCTCCTCACCTCGCAACCGGCCTCTACTCGGTGAGTATCTCCGCGACCGACCACGTCAACTTAGTCTCAGTTCTCCCGACCTTCCTCCTGACGCTTACCACCCCTCAAGTCTCGCTCACCCTTCCCCCTCTCCCTGGTCTTCCCCCCACTCTCTCTTTTCCAACCCCCGCCTACCTCTTTCCGGCCACTATTCAAGAACTCCAAGCCCGCCCCACCTACCTCCCTACCGTCGTCGGACTCTTATCCTTCCTTCTCTTCCTCCTTCTCCTTTACGTCCGGCGCCGCCGCCCCAACCTCATTCTTCTAGACTCGCTTGGCCACCCTCTTCACGACGTCTTAATCACCCACTCTAACCCCCACTCTCCTGGCCGCTCAGCCTTCTCCACCCTCCACACCACCTCCTTCAAATCCTATCTCCCTCACTTGACTCGCTTCTCCACCCTCACCCTCAGAACTCAAAGCCACTCCGCTTGCTTAATTACCGTCCTCTCCCTCTCCGTCAAACGTTCTGTCTACACCATCGTTCTCTAAACCTTTTCTCCTTCCTACTTCGTCCAACTCCTGCCTGCCCTTACTCGTCTGTAAACCGCAAAGCGTCTTCCTCTCTGTGTATGTTTGAGTAGTTTTCTGTCGTTCATCCACTTCCTCCATTCATAAGTTGTTTACAGTATTTCGCTCTACTTTTACTCAATTTTCTGAAAACCAACTTAAATAACAAACCAATTTCCTCATTTTCCTTTCAGTCGCTCAGTGACTCCCAAAGCTCCACAAATATCTATTTCCCCGCTTTTTCCCCGACAAGTAAATGTATGAAAATATTACCGCATTTACTGCGGTATTATTCCTTGTTACCAGGCTATTGACAGCGCTTTACTTTTCCTATTATAGTAGATAAGAAAGTATAATTTCGTATAACAACCAGAGATGAATCACACTCCTGCCAAATCCCTTCTTTCTCTTATTTCCGCCTGTGAACGTTCCTTGCTTGCAAAAAAACTCTCCCCCACTTCCGTCAAACTTTACCTCTTTGACATTCGTAAGTTCCTTCGTTGGTTGTCGAAAACCGATCCCGCCCTCTCCCTAACCTCACTTGCCTCTTCCTCAAGTTACACTCGCTATCTCACCCATTTACAGCAAACTGGCCTTGCCGCCTCTTCTCTCACTCGCACCCTTTTTGCGCTCAAACAATTCGGCTCTTTCATCTCTAACTCTTCCTCCCTCCCTTCTCCCACCACCTCTCTCACCCTTACTCCGGTACTGTCTTCTCAAAATCACCCCTCCTCCCCTCATTACATCTATATCAAATACTTCCTTAACTACCTCAGAAAGGATCACCTCTCTGAACTAACTATCAAGTCCTATAAATCCGACATCATGCGGTATATAGGCTGGGCCACTACTCATCTTACTAGCACTAAACTCTCCACACTGCTAGAAAACAAAAATACCAAAAAATACCTGAATCATCTTGCTAAAAACCGTTCACTTGCCCCTTCGACTTTAGACCGCAAACAAGCTTCGCTCGCTCGTTTTGCAGTTTGGTACACCAATAGCTACCCACCTAACCATGAAACCGATAGTAATCAAGTCTCGCTTAGGGAGCTTCCTCCCACTGCTCCTCTCGCCACTCCTCCCTCTGGCACTCCCTCCTTTCTCTCCCGCTTTCACTCCATTTCGCTCCCCTCCTTCCTCTCCCTCTCCCTCCTTCTACTCCTGCTTGCCGGCCTCGCTTTCTTCGGCTACCGCGCCTTTACCCGTGACCAGGTGCGCTTGACTCAAGCCTTCCCCGCTGATCTCGTCACCCCCAACCGTCAACTTTCCTTCCAAGGTCGCCTGGAAGACTCTGGCGGCACCCCAATTTTCTCCTCCACCTACCTTACATTCAAACTCTTTGACGCCGACTCCGGCGGCAGCGAGCTCTACTCAACCGGTGCCTGTGCCATCACTCCCGACCCTGACGGCATCTTCTCCACTCAAATCGGTGCCGACTGCGGCTCCCCAATCGGTTCCGACGTCTTCACCGAAAATGCCTCCGTCTACCTCGAAGTTACCGTTGGTACCGGCCCCTCGGCCGAAGTCCTCGACCCCCGCCAACAAATCGCCACCGTCGCCTACGCTCTCAACTCCGAAACCTTGCAAGGCTACCCCATCTCCTCGACCGTCTCCGCTCTCCGCAGCACCGTCGTCGCAATGAATAAATATGGTGAAATCTTGGTTGGGGAACAATCCCCTCGCCTAACTGGTGTCTCTGGCACCTTTCAAATCTCTGCCCCCGTCCTCTCCCTTACTACCGCTTCTGGCACCAGTGGTAACATTGCGATCGCTCCCGACGGCACCGGCCAAGTCAACGTCACCGGCAACACCACTTCTACCAACTTCTTCAATGTTGCTAACGCTCAACTTAGTACCGGATCCTTGATTACCGGCACCGTTGCCAATCCCAACACCGGCTTCAAACTCATCAACCTCTTGTCCGGTACTGCCCCAGAAAGCAAGTTCTTCGTCACCGATTCCGGCGAAACCTATATTGCCGACAACCTTGGAATCGGCATCACCTCCCCCACTTCCAAACTCCATGTTGTTGGTGACGGATATATCTCTACCCACTTAAATGTCGGTGTCGGTATAACTACTCCCGCCTTTACTATGCCAACCGGAGCCGGGTCGAACAAACTCTTTGTCTCTGATTCTTCCGGTAACGCATCTTGGAGTGATATCTCTTCTGTCGGGGTAGGTGGATCAGGGACAACCAACTACCTCCCTAAATGGACAGCCGGAACTACTCTAGGTAACTCCCAGCTCTTTGATAACTCCACCTTTGTTGGGATCGGTGGTACCGCTGTTTCCACCAATCCCAACCTCTATGTTGCTGCAACTGGTAATGTGGGGATAGGCACCACCAACCCTGGGTATAAATTAGATTTATCTGGGTCCGGAACCTTGAGAGTTGGTGGTAATGCATCAACAGGACTATTTGCATATTCATCTACACCTAATCACATTTGGTCTATTACAAGACAAGATGCGGCAATTAATACTGCCCTCTCAACATATGCTGGTTTTGGGATATCTGTTGGTAAAACCGCCCCAGAAACTACCGGTTCATACAATTTCTTTATCAGTACCGCCGGTAATGTTGGTGTCGGAATTACAGCGCCAGCTAATAATCTAGATGTTAATGGCGGTATTAAATCTTCTGCAATTACCGCCACAGGCTCTGACTATAATGATTCATTAATTCTTGGCCAAGCTAATCTTTCTCTATATATCTTATCTGGAACAACCGCCCGCATTCTCCCCTTTGATGGCTCCTCATACTACGACCTCGCTATTGGTGATTGGAATAGCGGTAATCCTAACATCATGTTGAAAACCGGCGGTAAAGTCGGTATTGGCGCCGGAACTCCTGCCGCCCTACTTGATGTTGGTGGCGGAGCCGCCACCACTATTGATGGAACAAATGATTTACTTGTTAAAGATGATGCAGAAATAGACGGAGAACTATTT
>Ga0172375_10002161_pt1 | contig 31021 bp, 24 predicted proteins | sample LakKiv1m_FD_114537 | JGI IMG/M metagenome (GOLD analysis project Ga0172375, IMG submission 114537) | Freshwater microbial communities from Kabuno Bay, South-Kivu, Congo - kab_092012_11.1m | ecosystem: Environmental > Aquatic > Freshwater > Lake | place: Democratic Republic of the Congo... | reverse complement strand
GAACCGGGACCAGTATGAACAGGAACCGCAAGTATTCGGGTTGATGAAGCGTGACGTTACTGTGACGGATCCTTTCTACTCGAATTACTTTACTGATACTGTGTTCGTTAAACTCCGTTCTCTAATGATCGCTGAACGGTATGACGAATTAGCAAAGTGGATAAAGCTTAATAAGATCGACGAAAAGACCTTTGTCAGGGCGTACCTTTTGAATAATCAGAACTTTATAGTGTCGCAAACCAGTGATCTTATCTTGGGATATGCCGGAACGAAAGGGATCTTGGAAGGGTACCGGCCTGTGTCTGACGCATATGAATACAAGGAAGTAACGATAGATGATCTAAAGGAGGCTACCCGCAGGTTTTACGGTGATGGCGACGATAGAACTCTTGAAAATTACCTGGTTGACCAGGGCTTTAGGACTTTTAACAATGATGGAAGACGACTGATAATCCCTGAAACTTTAGACCTAATGTTAAGCGCTTATAGAGGAAGCGCTGAGATAGACCACGCAGAGGCTGAATATCTTACCCATGCGATCACAACGGCTATTGTGCATTACGCGAATATCGGAGGAGAGGCTATGGGAGAAGACGGCATAAAGCCTGAAGGACCGTACGCGTTCCATGAATTTGATATGGGCTTTATGGAGGTTGAGGGAAGGAACGAACGCGAAGTAGACCATTCGGTCACGTTAGCGTTCCATTATAAGGGTGTTCCTGTGCCTGAATACGCGCGTAAAAGGACAGTTATCCTGAAAGAGGATACGGTTGCTGGCCATATATCCAAGCTTATGAAGTTGCAGCACAATGAGCGCTTAGCTAAGCAGAATTTGCATAAGATATTCGGTTGGATAGCAAGTGGCGTCGTGCAAGACAAGGCTCTTAAAGTGACGCTTGATGTGGCCCGCGCGCAGCTTAGAGAGCTTGATCCGGAGAGCGGAAATTGCGGTTTGAAGCAAGAATACTATAACGCTGTTTTCGGATATCTTGATAATGCTTTTTTTGATGCGGTTTCGTTAGGCTACAGACAGGGCATTGAAAATAGGAGCATGTTGATAAAAGCGCTTACGGATGCGATGAAAAGAATGGATAAGGACCAGAGGCCTTTAATAGCGCTTAAAAGGAAGAACAGACCTGAAAAACGGGCTCAGGAGCATCCATGGTTGGCCAACGGAAAGACTTTGCTGGATTATCTGGATAACGAAAAGGCTATCAGGGGAACACGTTATGAGCCCGGAGAAGAGACCGCTAGCACATTCGACGATGCCGACGTTAGCACGGTTAGGCTTCATGACGGAACGGTCGTATTGCCGGATGAGCCCGGCGTTCCCGAACGGGAGACTTCAGGATCTGGAGATGCCGAAAGGATTTGCGAGTCTATTGTAAAAAGGTCGGGATTAGATATAAAGGATCGTTTGCTTGATAAGTTAAAGAGGAGTCCGAAGATCATGGGGCTATTCGGAGCCTTGCCGACAGATGTCTATAAGACAATGACAGACCGGGGGACGGTATTGGATCATACTTTGACGGTGATGTTCAATGTTTATAATGACGGGCATCTGGATCAATTTTCTTTTAGAGACGAGAACGGTAATACGGTCAATGGCAAAGAAGTAATGCTTATCGCTGCGCTATTCCACGATATAGGAAAACTTAAAGGCCACGCAGACCATGAAGCCGGATCTCTGGATTTCATTAAAAGTAACCTTTCAGGAAAACTTTCTAAATTCGAAATAGGCCTGGTCTCTTACCTGATCGGAAATGATATTGTCGGCAAGCTGTTACAAGACTATATCAACCCCGGAGAGGCTGATGCTTTGCTTGACAAGGGCGTTAGGGCTTTGCCCGGCGTCTCTAAGGCACAACTATTTGAGCTTGCTGTCTCATTCTATTGCGCCGACGTAGGGCAGAGGACTTTTGGAAGACATATATTTGAACTTAATCCCGACAATACGGTCAAATTAGATCATGAGCGCAGGCCTGTTATCCCCGTTGACAAGTATCCCCAGTTTGAAGAGTTGACCAAGTTAGTCAGGTCGGGGGCCGCCGGCGCGCGGAAGAATATCGTTGACAACGATGCTCCTCTTACTCAGAAAGAGGTAAAAGACTTACTTGATAAGGCTAGAGCCGTAGGGAGTAATGATAAAACGCCGGAAGGGAATACGCTTGTCAGATACGATAGTACGGACCAATTCGGAAAGTTCTTCGCGACTAAAAACGTCGCCGGCGCCTTCCATGTTATTAATCCTGAGAAACTGAGCGAACGATATGTGTTCGTCGAAAAGGGGCTTCCTGACGAGAAAATAGCGATCCAGCACGAAGATCTTGAAATAGATTGGAAAATAAAATTAACGGGTGAAAAGGCGGACTTAAGCCAATTCAAGGACATGACCATCGAGCGTGCATCGCACATACTCGCGTGGTATGAACAGGTAGTTAGGAATGAATGGAAACGGATCGAAGACTGCCCGTTCCTGGTAGCGCAGATCGATCGTATAACGTTCCCTGGAGGCTTTGATACGCTTATCGCCGAATTTAAAAACGGCGACAGGGACCCTCACCACTTGCTGGCAGCAAACTTTTTGCCCACCGTTACAGACCTGACAGAAGCTGCCGTTATGTCTACGATCAACGACTTTGAACGATCAGTCGTTGATAAGGCAGAAGCGCGAAAGCCTTCTGTCAGGAGGGACACCGCGGAGTTCCTGGAGGGGCTGAAGGGCGAGATCAAAAACTTTAGGGACAGAACAGGCTGCGAGGACGCCGTGGCCCGGTCCGTTATCGATGGATTTTTGCAGTCACTGGAAGTCCCGGTATGGGGGCATCACGACCTTAACTTAAGCGTTTTATTATTCCTGGAACAAAGCAGTTCGATCGAAGAATTGCGGTCGGACCTTGGTATGATAGCGCGTTTCCTGAATGATATGTCGCGTCGATACAATGTCGTTTCGTTTGAGTTCATAAAGATCCTTTTCAATGTTAAATCAACAGAGCTTTTTAGAGCGATCCTTCAGGCTAGCATGGATTTTGAGCGGGCTTTTGCGGATGAATTTCAGGAAATGCGCGATCCTGATCTTGATATCCCTCCGGCCATGCATGAGGTACATGTTGTCGTATGGTCTATGTTGAAATGGGAGATAGATGAGAAGACCAAGATCCAGTACGTAAGGAATTTTCTATCGTTGAACCTCAAGACCATAAGAGAGATGAAGTCCGAGCTTTTGCAGAAGTCCGCTAACCCAGAGGATGAGAAGGATTTCATTCTTATATTGACCATGAACGCGATAAAGGGACTTGCAGGGCTTTCTAAACATATTTTAGGCGTCTATTTTAAGAACGAAGACCCGAGCGTACTATATCCATCATTAGCCAGTGTTGTTAAGGGATTTGTCTTACGCAAACGTTCGACGTTCTTTAGTAATCAGGAGATGTTTTCATGGGGAATGGCGCCGTCACTTAACTCAGGGAAAGGATCCGCAAGCGCGTTAAAAGATCAACTGGCGCTTTTGGACAGGTTCTACCGTATCTTTGAATCACGTTTTGGAGATGAAGTGAAAGAATACTATGTGAGCAGATTAACTCGCGCTCTTTATGACCGCGATCCTAAAGGTTATTCTGTCAACTTCGAGAATCTGATAGATCTTATCGAGTTGATATTTACGCAGCAGGCAGGGATCCCCAGAAATTTTGAATACATAGGACAGGGGTTGTACGCCCTGGCTGACAGCGGGAAGATACGGCCGTTCGTGGAAGCTATTAAGCAGGAGACCGCAAAGCGCGCTTCTGGACATTATTGCGCTTACGTGATGGGGCTTTTCGGCAACAATAGTAACGAGCTTAAGGCCGTCCTCAAACTCTCAGATGAAGGAGCGATGCGGGCGGCCCTCAGCAGGCTTTTCGATATGATCGACGATTCTCTGGCAAGGGCCGAGGCATGGATGGGCCCGGATGCTGTCAGTAACGAACTCGCAGGCTATAATGGGCCGCTTTTCGGGAACTGGATGAAAACGTTATCGGACGTTTCTATACGCGAGGACCTTAATTCCCACATGACCGGTACTCTTCCGGAGATGCGTATGAGTTATTGGGCTATCCTTAGCAGCGCGGAGCCATTATTCCAAAAGGTATTATTGAAATGTCCGATCGTTGGGGTGAAGGATAACTGGCATGGGAACATGAACACCTTGCGAAGATTTTCGAGTGTTATCAGCGCTTTAAAGAAAATAATGGGCGAACGCGGCGATAGTCTCTTGAGCTATTTGTCCGGAGCGGTCCTGAATAACGGCTCCCGTCATTTAGTCAAAGAGATCGAGACCTTTTATAGTGGGCTTACGAAAAATGGAACTATGACTTCTCTCACTGATGCCTTTCTGATATATTTGAAAAATTTCAAGGATGTGATGGAGCGGGCCCAGGGTAAAAAAGCTGTCAAAAGGGCCATGTCGGACCAGCTATCAATTCTTGGTATAGCAGGCCAGCTTTTAGAAACTAAAGCGGGGATAGAGGAGATCACTGAGCTCTCAGGGATAGGGAAAAAAATAACCGCTGTAGTTTTTTGGGCGCTTGAAGGAGCCGGATCTATCAATGCAAAGGCATTAGTTAGCGACCTCTCCCCAGATGAGATGGCGGCCTTGGAAAATGAACCTACAAGAGCGCTTTTGAGGGATCAGTTTAGGAGAATCATAGGAGAGCTGCTCTATTCGATAACCGGGTCAAACGAATTCCCGACGATCATGCTGGATGATGTGCTTCTGGCCAAGAATGTTATAGCCATAACATCGCTTTATTTTTTACTTACTGAAAAACAAGCATCTCTGAAGGATAACATAAAGAAAGTGCTTTCCGAGTTTGTCAGTTCGGGTAATGTTGATGGTTTGCGGGGCCTGGTTTATTCTATTAAAGAAAACCAGGAAGAGAAGGCTCGTCTGGAAGCTGCGGGATGCGACGCGCGGCTTTTTGATAGAGGCATTCTGGTAGACTCTATTCTGGTCCCGGCAAATGCCAGGGCGGTCAGGCAGATGATATTAGCTAAAGCGACGAACCTTATCGAGATCGTCGTTGAGCATGGTGTTCTTACAAAAGAAGAGGGCGCAGCAACAAAGATCGTTGATTCAAAGGCCGCGCGCAAGTTCCTTCATTCAATACAGCGTAAGTTACCAGATCTGTTAGTAAAGCGCGCAGAAGAGATAATCAAGGAGATCGAACAGGCGGAAAAAGCCGCTGATGAGCTATCCGGGCGTACGAAAGAGAAAGTGAGCATCGTTATCAGTAAGGATCCTATCGACGAAGCTTCGATCGGCTGCATGGACGGATCGGGCTGCTATGCCATAAACGATATACACAAGGAAATGCCGCCTTCTATTGCTTTTACGGCCAACAGGATGTTCGCGCGCGCCTACGATGAAGCAGGGCGTCTTATAGGCGCATGCGAACTGGCTCTTACGGATAAAGGGATCGTGGTTTACTCTGGCGCCTATTTGAACAGACCTGACCTGGACCTGGAGACGGCTTGGGTTGCGGCATGGCGCTCACTCGCCCAATGGGCTCCGAATGGAACGGTCGTGGTCCCTGAAGAGATGGCAGGATGGTCGCTTTTGGCAAGCACGGGCCAGGGAATGGTCATGACAGAAACCTTTAAGGCGGAAAACCGTAAGGTATTATGGAGACTATACGAGGATTTTAAACTCGAAGATCGGGATCTGACAGAGCGTGATGAGGACGATGGGACTTTCTACGCGATAAAAAAAGGTATCATATTGACAAAGGTTCCGGACCTGGAGGTTACTCCGTATCATGACGTGATCAATGCAACTACCGAAGCACCTAAAGCGTCTCAGGAAGAAGCGGCCGGTGCCTCTACGGGATGGCTGCCGGATCGGGCCGTAAGTTTTAATCGGGACAGGATGGTAAAGAACCTGATCGCAGGCGAGTTCCCGAAGCCGTACCTCTTTTTGATCAAAGATATGAAGGAGAATTCTATAGATCCGAATACGGTCACCCCTGAGCAGATAGCGCCATTTTTTGCCAAACGTAATATCACGGTTACTCCGGATGAACTTTCAAAGTTCTGCGCATTGATCATGGCTGCCGCATCCGGAACTGAGTTGGGCGATAGACGTGTTTTTAGCCTTGCCGCAGCCGGCGACGAGAACCCCATGGACAAGAGCGTTGAGGTTATCTCGGTATCGGCGCTTCCGGTCTGCCTTAAGCCTGCGGAAGGGGAACGATCAGGAACGGCAGAATTCGAGATGGAACTCGGGAAGATATTGAAGAATAAGGATTACGGACAACGGGATACAAAGCAAAAAACCAGGACCTTTTATATTGGACAAGGCCAGGGCTTTGTCGGGCCGAACAAGGATGGCCTCAGACATATCGTGGATGACTTTAAACAGCATTTGCTAAAAATGGAAGCAGCAGGCCAGGATATAACGAAACAGCAGATGGTACTCTACGTGCCGTCGCTTTCGTCCGGATCTCTCGGGACTGACAAGGACGGATATGAAAAGTTTATCGCTGAACTTGTTGCCGGACGGGAAACGAACATAACCGTAATCCAGGATGCTTACTCAGATACCGATTTTGGTGTGACCGAGATGGCAAAAGTCAAGAACCTGCCCGATCCGACTGCCAGATACATCATAGCGCGGAAGATAGTTGCTTGCAGGTCTGCCGCATCCGATCTGGACAGGGACGACATATGGCGGCAATTAGTTGATTATCTGATGAAAATAAGCGACGAAAAGGATTTTCGCCGACCGAAGGCTGCTGACTCATGGAAGAGCTGGTTCGATGATTTCAAGATGCTGAAGTTACGGCCTATCGATTATAAGGACTTGGCGGATTATATGGAGGCCCATTTAGCGATAGCTACAGCACTATAAAGGATTTCAGGCCCATCCTGGCGGTGTCCCTCACCGCTTAACGGGCCTTTAGGTGTCTATAGGGGGAGGTGGTTTCTCTATAGACAATAACCGGACTTCCAATCGGGAGGCGCTTACTGGCGTTGGCGTGATTTCCGACCGGGAGCCCGGTCTTTATTTTTCCCTTGAGTGGACAATAATATTATGTTAATATCATTAACTACTTCAGGACCAAGGTACCAAAAAGATAAAACCATAGAGGGAAAGATCATGTTAGGATTATCAAAAACCATCAAAAAAATCAGTCCGTCATCAACCCTTCTAATAACATCTCTTGCAAAAAAAATGAGGCAGGAAGGCAAGGATGTGATCAGTTTTGGGGCAGGCGAGCCTGACTTCGATACTCCGGCAGTGATCAGGGAAGCGGCAAAGAAGGCGATCGATACCGGCTGCACCAAGTATACGCCTGCTGACGGAACCGTCGAACTTAAAAAGGCTGTTATCGACAAATTTCAGCGTGATAACGGGCTCAATTATGCCCTGAACCAGGTTGTTGTTTCTTGCGGGGCAAAACACAGCCTATATAACGTATTCCAGGCGCTTTTGAACCCAGGGGATGAAGTCATCATAATCGAGCCATATTGGGTAAGTTACCCGGAAATGGTGAAATTGGCGCAGGGTAAGCCCAAATTCATAAAGACAAAGGCAAAAGACGGGTTTAAGGCGACTGTCAGCGAGATAAAAAAAGCAGTTACAAAAAAAACCAAGGCTTTAATAGTGAACAGCCCTTCGAACCCAGCAGGCATTATTTATTCGCGCAAAGAGCTTGAGGAAATAGCGGATGCGGCTGTATCGAAGAAATTCTATGTGATAAGCGATGAGATATATGAGAAGTTGATCTATGACGGTAATGAACATACCTCTATCGGTTCGTTCGGTAAGGATATTTATGACCTGACAGTTACAGTTAACGGGGTCTCAAAGGCATACTCAATGACCGGGTGGCGCATAGGGTATTTGGGCGCTCCGGAGGATGTCGCTTATGCGGTCTCGAACATCCAGAGCCACTCCACATCGAACCCGACCTCGATAAGCCAGAAGGCTGCTCTTGCTGCGCTTCTTATGGACGGGTCCGAGATCGAGAACATGCGGGCCGAATACCAGAAAAGGCGCGACCTCATGACCGGACTTCTTGACGGGATACCGCCGCTTTCTTACATACGGCCTGAAGGCGCATTTTATGTTTATACCGATATATCTAAGACCGGGATGAAAGCAAGGGATTTCGCGAAAAAACTGCTGGAAGAAAAACTGGTCGCCGTCATACCCGGGGAGGAATTCGGGTCAGACAAGTATATAAGGTTCAGTTTCGCGATGGCTCCTGAAAAAATAAAAGAAGGGATGGACAGGATAAAATCATGGGTAAAACCTTAGCTGAAAAGATACTTGGCGCTCACGCCGGACGCGAAGTGCGGGCCGGTGATATTGTGATCTGTAACGTTGATTTTTGTTTCGGACAGGACGGTACATCCAGCCTGATCATGGAGAGCTTTAAAAAACTTGGAGCGAATGTCTTTGACAAGAACAAGTTCGCGATGGTGATCGACCACTCGAGCCCAAGTCCCAGCATAGGGGTCTCGACGATACATAAGACGATGCGTGATTTCGCGAACGAAAAAGAGGTCAAGCTATTTGACGTCGGCGAAGGCGTATGCCACCAGCTTATTCCTGAGCGGGGGTACGTCACCTGCGGCGACCTTGTGCTTGGAGCTGATTCCCATACATGTACTTACGGCGCGCTTAATGTACTGTCTACCGGCGTAGGTTCGACGGACCTTGCCATAACCGTTGCCAGCGGAAAGAACTGGTTCAAAGTGCCTGAGTCGATCAAAGTGGTCGTATCAGGGAAACTTCCTGTCGCGTCATATTCAAAAGATATCATCCTTTATATTATTGGAAAAATGGGAGCTAAAGCAGCGACCTACAAGTCCGTTGAATTCACAGGCAGCGGGATCAAAGACTTGACGGTAGACGCGCGTTTTACCATATCTAACATGGCTGTTGAAATGGGCGCCAAATTCGGCGTCATGGAACCTGACCCTAAGGTCGTTAAATGGGTTAAGACTCATTCTATCCGCCAGCCCAGCCCCGTTTTTCCTGACTCTGACGCTGTATACGCTGATGTTAAAGAATTCGACGTAAGTAAGCTTCCTCCGCAGGTCGCAAAACCGCATGCTGTGGATAACGTAGCAAGCGTTGAGGAACTCGGAAATGTCAAGATCGACCAAGGCGTTATAGGTACTTGCACTAACGGCCGGCTGGAGGACCTTGATGTTGCGGCAAAGATACTTAAGAACAAGAAAATACACAGGAAAGTAAAATTGATTATCGCTCCGGCTTCAAAAGGAATTTTTCTGGAGGCTGTGAAGCGGGGCCTTATAGAGACATTTGTAGAAGCCGGCGCCACGGTGGTCGGACCGGGGTGTGGTCCCTGCGTCGGTACTCATAACGGCATATTGGCCGATGCCGAGAACGCGATATCTACGGCTAACAGGAATTTTAAAGGCAGGATGGGCAACCCCAACGCGAATATCTACCTGGCAAGCCCGGCCACGGTTGCCGCTTCGTGCCTTACGGGGAAAATATCAGACCCGCGCGAACACAAAAAGCGGTTAGGGAGGAAATGATGAAGGAGAAGAAGACGGATTTTGTGCTGCAACATGAGATCCATGAGGAAAGCCTGGCCACGGCGCACCGCATAAAGATAAAAGACGATATTAATACGGATTATATAATCTCGGGGCGGTATAAATTCAGCACAACCGATCCGAAAGAACTCGCGAAGTATGTTTTTAACGATATAGAGCCTGATTTTTACAAACGCGTAAAACCGGGAGACTTTCTAATCGCCGGTGAGAATTTCGGCTCAGGCTCGTCAAGGGAACAGGCTCCGCTTGCGCTTAAGACCCTTGGGTTGCGCGCGGTCATCGCGAAAAGTTTCGCGCGCATATTCTACAGGAACGCGTTCAACCTCGGGCTGTTGCTTCTGGAGTGCAATACGAACTATATTGATGACGGCGATAAGATAAAGTATGTTCCTGACAGGAACGTCATATACAACCAGAGCAAGGGCATCAACATAGATATTAAACCTATCCCATACTTGATGAAACGCATCATTGAAGACGGCGGAGTTATCGAACATTTGCAAAAACACGGAGGGTTCAGACTTGAAATATAACGTCAGCCTTATTCCCGGAGACGGCATCGGGCCGGAGATCAGCGAAGCGATGGTGGCATGCGTGAACGCGACGGGCGTGGATATCGCCTGGGAACGTCAGGATGCCGGAAGTGACGTGATCGAGAAATATGGGACGCCGCTGCCTGAGGGTGTCATTAGATCCGTTAAAAAAAATAAGATAGCGATAAAGGGTCCTATCGTGACGCCGGTTGGAAAAGGGTTCAGGAGCGTTAACGTGGCTCTTAGAAAAGAACTGGACCTTTATGCGTGCGTGCGTCCGTGCAAACTTTATGAAGGGGTCAGGTCCAGATATGAGAAGGTGGATCTTGTCATAGTCAGGGAAAATACAGAAGACCTCTACGCCGGCATAGAATTCGAAAAAGGGAAAAAAGAGACTGCCGAGATCCAGTCGGCTATCGAAAGATTATCGTCCAAGAAGATCACCGAAGGCAGCGCGATAAGCATAAAGCCTATATCAGAGAAGGCTACAAGGCGTATCGTGACATACGCGTTCGAATACGCGCTTAGGCATAACCGTAAAAAGGTCACGGCCGTACACAAGGCCAATATCATGAAATTCTCTGACGGTCTTTTCCTTGAGACGGCCCGGGCTGTCGCTAAAAAGTATGAGGGCAAGGTCGAGTTCGAAGACCGGATAGTCGATAATATGTGCATGCAGCTGGTGCAGAAACCAGAGCTTTACGATGTGCTGGTATTGCCGAACCTGTACGGTGATATCATCTCAGACCTTTGCGCCGGACTTATAGGCGGTTTGGGTATTGCTCCTGGAGCCAATATAGGCGATGAGATAGCTCTGTTCGAGCCGACACACGGAAGCGCGCCAAAATATAAAGGCCTTAACAAGGTGAATCCAACGGCTATTATACTGTCAGCCGTTCTTATGCTCGAACATATGGGCGAGACAGAGGCAGCATTAAGATTGGAATCGGCCGTAAAAGCCGTTATCAAAGAGGGCAAATGCGTGACCTACGATCTTAAAGAAGACCGTAATGACCCTTCGGCTTGCGGAACAAAAGAGATGGCGGAAGCGATCATCAAAAAGCTTAAGAGACCGGTTTCTTAAAATAAAGGGTGGACCGTACATTATGAAGATATCGATCATTGGGGCGGGGAATGTGGGGGCAACTCTTGCTATGCGCGTAGTAGAGAGCGATATAGCAGATGTTACCCTTATCGACATCGTTCCCGGACTTGCTGCAGGCAAGGCCATAGATATATCTGATTCCAGCCCTATAATCGGTCATGAAAAAAAGATCGCCGGCTCAGAGGATTTTGACGCGATGAGCGGCTCGGATGCAGTTGTTATTACTGCGGGGCTGGCCAGGAAACCCGGTATGTCCAGGGACGATTTGGTCCATAAGAACGCAGAGATCATAAAAACTGTTGCCCTTAAGATAAAGTCCTTGTGCAAAGATGCCATAGTCATCGTTGTGACGAACCCTCTGGATGTCATGGCTTATCATGCCTACAGGATACTCGGAAGCGACCGGTCCAGGGTAATGGGCATGGCCGGCACGTTGGACGCGGCCCGTTTTAAGAACATCATCGCGGAAGAACTCAATGTTCCGCGTTCGTCTATAGAGACGCTCGTCCTGGGATGTCACGGCGACACGATGGTGCCTCTTATATCAAAAACCCTCGTCGATAAAAAACCACTTCAGTCGGTAGTAAAACCTGAAGTCATAGAGCGTATAGTCCAAAGGACTAAGGACCGGGGCGCTGAAGTGGTCGCATTGCTTAAAACCGGAAGCGCGTACTATTCTCCGAGCGCCGGAGTCCTTGAGATACTTCGAGCTGTAAAGAACGATTCCGGAGCGGTCCTTACTGTTTCAGCCCTTCTTTCTGGTGAATACGGCCTCCGCGATTGTTTCCTGGGAGTTCCTGCCTGTATAGGCAGACACGGCATCAGGAAGATCGTGGAAGTGGATATGAATGAGCGTGAAAAAAAAGAATTCGCCGTATCAGCCGAAAAAACCCGGGAACTGCTAAAAATATTACCTTCATGAAAAAGTACAATTTAACGATCATTGGTGCCGGACCTGGCGGTTATGTTGCGGCGCTTTATGCGTCTCAGCGCGGCATGAGCGTATGTCTTATCGAGAAGGACCAGGTCGGCGGGGTTTGTCTGAACTGGGGGTGTATCCCGACAAAGACCTTGGTCGCCAGCGCAAAGGCCCTGTCGGCGGCCAGGAGCGCGGCGGCATTTGGCGTTAAGACAGGCCAGATAGAGCTGGACTTTTCCGTTGCCAGGAAACGCATGTGGGATATTGCCGCAAAATTGCGGGCCGGAGTGGAATATCTGCTGAAAGCGCGCAAGGTCGACGTCATAAAAGGGGCCGGCGTAATACTTGATGCGCATACGGTCCAGGCCGGCCCGGTATCGGTTTCGACCGATAACATACTTATAGCCTCCGGCTCGGTCAATATTGATATATCCGCAGCGCCCGTAGATGAGAAGTCTGTGCTTTCGAGCACGGGCCTTTTAAATCTCGATACGGTCCCTCAAGAACTGTTAATAATAGGCGGAGGGGTGATCGGCTGCGAGTTCGCCAGCCTATTCCATCAGTTCGGCTCGCGTGTCACCATTATAGAGATGATGGACCGGTTGATGCCTGCCTCGGATGATGAGATAGCAAAGCGGCTTGAAGCGTTATTCAGGAAGAACGGGATCTCTGTTAAAACAGGATCTAAGGTCATAGGCACCAGCTCCGGCAATAACGGAAAGATTAACGTGGCGCTTTCTGACGGTGAAACAATATCGGCCGATAAGGTACTTGTCAGCGTTGGACGAAAACCTGTAGTTGAAGGATTGGGGCTTGAAAAAACAGGCGTGATATTTGACAGGCAAGGTATAAAAACAGATGAGGGCATGAGGACCAGCGTTCCGAACATTTACGCCATAGGCGATTGTACCGGCGGTGCAATGCTGGCGCATGTGGCTTCTTTCCAGGCGATTATGGCCTGTGATATAATGGCCGGTGAAAAGAGGAGCATGATGTCGGTCCCGATACCTTCGGCCATTTTCACTGATCCTGAGATCGCTTCCGCCGGGCTCACAGAATCCGCCGCAAGAAAGAGCGGACGTAATGTGAAAACCGCCAAGTTCCCGTTCAGGGCGCTCGGTAAGGCATTTGCCGAAGGCAAAACAGAAGGTTTCGTTAAAGTCGTGTTTGATCCCGATACGAAAAAAATATTAGGCGCCGACATAATGGGCGAAGACGCAAGCGATCTGATCGCTGAAATGACTCTGGCGATAGGCAAAGGTCTGACAGTTGGCGATATAGGCCATACGATACATGTGCACCCGTCTCTGGCGGAAGCCGTGATGGAGGCCTGCCACGGGGCATGCGGGACACCGATCCACGCGTTGTGAAAGATACATAAATGGAATTTATTGACTGCGGGCGCCTTTCGTATGATGAAGGGGACCGGCTTCAGCGGGAATACCTCCAAAAGAGGATATCAGGGATCATCCCTGATACCGTGCTTATGCTTGAGCATGAGCCTGTTGTAACGGTCGGGCGCTTAGGATCAGCGGAGAGCATCCTAAGTTCGGGCGCGTTGAAAGAACGCGAGATAGACGTTTTATCGGTCGATCGCGGAGGAGATGCTACATATCATGCGCCGGGGCAGCTCGTGGTCTACCCGATAGTGGACCTGAAAGGGATCGGCCAGGATATACACCTTTACCTTTCGCGTCTGGAACATTGTTTGGCAGGACTTTTTCTTGATTTTGGGCTGGTTACCGGGACTATGCACGGTAAACGCGGCGCCTGGATCGGCGGCAAAAAAATAGCTTCGATAGGTATCGCCGTAAAAAAGTGGATAGCTTACCATGGCGTAAGCATAAATGTAGATCTGGATCTTAAGCCGTTCTCGTATATTAAAATGTGCGGCGACAGTAATTCTCAGGCAACGTCTATGTCAGTTGAATTGGGACGGAGCATTACTGTTTCAGAGGTCAAGCCCAGGGCAGCGTTAGTATTCGATGATTTGATGTGCGGCAAAATGGAGGTGCCATGAAAATAATAGTTCCGACCTTGGCAAAAGATGTGACAGAGGCGACGATCACTCTATGGCTGGTAAAAGAGGGCGATGTTGTCGCTGTAGGGCAGGATATAGTAGAGATGGCGACCGACAAGGCCACATTTACGATGCCTTCTCCGGGCGCAGGCACATTGAAAAAGATCGAGAGACCGGAAGGCGAGACAGTGAAAGTAGGGGAGACAATCGGCGAATTATCATGAAGAAAAGAATACTTCTGCTTTATATATCTAATGATTCAGGTCATCACCGGGCCAGCCAAGCTATCGAAAAGGCATGTAAGATGATAGATCCGGATGCCGAGACCATGAACGTCAATTCTTTTAATTACACTAACCCTATCTTGGAAAAAGTCATCAATAGAACCTATATGAGCGTAATACGTAAGAAGCCGGAATTCTGGGGGTATCTTTACGACAATCCGAAGATCGTCAAAAAGGCCCAGAAGTTGCGGGATGTGATCCACCGGCGCAATACCGGTAAATTACGTAAGCTTATAGACGGATTTAAGCCGGATGCGGTGATCTGCACTCAGGCTTTTCCGTGCGGCATGATAGCTGATTACAAGAAGCACTTCGGCCTGGATATAGGGCTGTTCGGGGTCCTGACAGATTTTGCGCCGCATTCTTATTGGGTATTCGATAAGGTCGACGCGTATTTCGTTCCGTCAAAGGAAACCGGCGATCGATTGGTCCAGAACGGTATCAGCAGTGACCGCATTATTTCCAGCGGTATCCCGATAGACCCGCTTTTTAAGATCCCTAAAGATAAGAACGCGATCATGTCGAAGCTTGGTCTGGACCCTGATAAACCGGTCATACTGATCATGGGCGGCAGCCAGGGTGTATGTCCGTTCAAAGAGGTCTTGCTCTCGATCGTAAGTGATAACGGGGATCTGCAGATCGTAACTGTCAGCGGTAAAAATAAAGGAGTGTTGCGCTGGTCCAGGGGCCGGGAAAAATGGGCTGCTAAGCATGGCGTTAAACTTTTAAGTTTCGGTTTTGTGGATAATACGGATGAATTGATGGATATAGCGAACATACTGGTTTCTAAACCCGGTGGTATTACCACGGCAGAGGCGTGCGTGAAAGGTTTGCCGCTTCTTATCGTAAACCCCATCCCGGGCCAGGAGGAGATGAACACGCAGCACCTTTTGAACAACAAAGTCGCCATAAGGGTTGATAAGCCGGAAAATGTCGGTTCAGTTGTCAAAGATCTATTGCGCAATCGCGCGAAACTTACAGAGCTGGGCGTGCAGTCTATAGCGTTTTCCAAGCCGGACAGCGCGATGACGGTAGCGCGTTTTGTCATTGGCCATATCGCGCGTAAACGGATGAAATAAACCATGTATTATATTTATAAAGTGGGGCAATTCCTTGCTTTAAATCTCCCTCTCAGGGTGTTATACGCCCTTGCTACCGGGATAGCTTATATATACTATCTTATGGCGCCGAACGATCGCCGCGAGCTGGGCGACAATATAAGGACCGTGCTTAAGGGGAAGGCTACTCCGCGGCTCGTCCGTATTTATACTCAACGCACGTTCATTAATTTCGCAAAATACCTGGTCGATTTTTTCCGGTTCTCGGCTATGGACAAAGACTATATAAATGAGTATGTGACCGTAACGGGACAGCGGCATATTGACAAAGCGTTCAAGCACAAAAAAGGGGTTATATTCCTTTCGTCGCATATCGGCAACTGGGAGCTTGGCGGGGCCATTATATCTAACCTCGGGTACGAAGTTTTTGTTTTGGCTCTGGACCATGAGGATAAAAAGGTGAATAAAGTTTTTATTCGTCAGAGGAATGCGCTGGGTGTCGGCGTGATACGGTTCAACGCCGCGCTTAAAGGCTCCATAAAGATCCTCCGCGACAACAAGGGACTTGGGATACTTGGCGACCGCGATTTTACCAATAACGGCGAGAAGATCGAATTTTTTGGAAGGGAAGCGGTCCTGCCCAAAGGTCCAGCGTTCTTTTCTCTCAGGACCGGCGCGCCTATCGTCCTTACTAGAATGGTCCGTCAAAAAAATGACAAGTACCGCCTGATCCTTGAAGAACCCATTAAGTTTACCCGCAGCGGAGATGTGAATAAGGACATGAAAGCCCTTATGGGGCAGTACGCTAAACTGCTGGAAAAATATATCCGTCGTTATCCTGACCAATGGTTCGTGTTCAGACGTATATGGAGCAAAAAATGAAGGTTTGCATTGTAATACCGGCCTATGAAGAATCTCAGACCATAGGCTCCATAGTGAAAGCGCTAAAGGTAAAAGGATTCGACGTCTTAGTCATAGACGACGGATCAAGCGATGATACCGGGCTTATTGCCGTGCACCAGGGCGCATTTCTGATTAAACATAAAAAGAACATGGGCAAAGGAGCTTCTTTAAAACAGGCGTTCAAGCACATATGCGAAAACACGTCATATGAATATGTCATGATCATGGACGGCGACGGTCAGCATAAGGTCGACGATGTTGATAAATTTTTGAAGAAAGCAGAGGCCGAGTGCGAAGATATCATTATCGGTAACCGTATGCATGCGACCAAGAACATGCCTAAGGTGAGGCTCTATACGAACAGGATCATGTCGTCTCTTTTATCTTTTATCTGTAAACAGTATATCCCTGATACGCAGTGCGGTTTCAGGCTTATGAAACGCGCCGTTATTGAGAATATAAGCCTTCACTCATCTAAGTACGATACCGAATCAGAGATCCTGGTCAAGGCGTCACGCCGGGGTTATAAGATCGCGTCCGTTGCCATTGAGACGATATACGGCAACGAGGAGAGCGATATTCACCCGATCAAGGACACCCTTAGATTCTTGCGTATGATCATTAAAGTATATTTTTCCCGGTCGTAACAATGGATCTTTCCGTCTATAGAAAACGAATGGTCGAGTATCAGCTTATGCCGCGCGGAATACGGGATAAAAGGGTGCTCGAAGCATTCCTGAAAGTTCCCCGGCATGCATTCGTTCCGGATGATTATCAAAACGAAGCCTATGATGACCATCCTCTGCCTATAGGCGACGGGCAGACCATCTCTCAGCCTTACATCGTCGCGCTAATGACCCAGGAGCTGAAACTTACTGGTTCGGAAAAGGTCCTTGAGGTCGGCACAGGGAGCGGATACCAGGCAGCGATACTGGCTGAACTAGCGCGTGAGGTCTATACGATAGACAGGATAGACTCTCTTGCAAAAAAGGCAGATTCAAAATTGTCCGGCCTTGGATATAAGAACGTGCATGCGGTGACCGGCGACGGCTCACTTGGATATGAAAAAGAAAAACCTTACGACGGTATAATCGTGACGTGCGCGGCTCCTTCTTTACCGTCAGGGCTGGCGGACCAGTTAAATGATAACGGCCGCATAGTTATACCGGTAGGTCCCAGGTTCACGCAGGTGCTTATGGTCTATCAAAAAAAAGGCGACTCGATGATCCAGCATGAGGTTTGCGGATGCGTATTTGTTCCTCTTATCGGAGAGAGGGGATGGCGGCAGTGACAGGGTTTACGCATATCTATACCGGCAACGGGAAAGGTAAGACGACCGCTGCGATGGGGTTGGCCCTGCGCGCTCTTGGCGCTGGGTTTACGGTATATATAGCGCAGTTCCTGAAAAAAGGCGAATACAGTGAGATCAAAGCCTTGAAAAGATTCGGAAAAAAAGATCTGGTAGAACAATTCGGGACCGGACAGTTTATCAGGCAACGCCCTAAGCCGCGCGATATTCTATATGCTCAAAAAGGTTTCGACCGCGTTAAGAAGGCCGTTCTTTCCGGTCAGTTCGATATTATTATCCTAGATGAATTGAATTTGGCGGTCCATTATGGTCTAGTGACATTGGAAGCGGTCCTTCAGGTGATCTGCGATCGGACCCGATGCTCCGAGATCGTTATAACCGGCAGGAACGCGCCAAAGAAGCTATTGGCTGCGGCTGATCTGGTGACCGAGATGAAGGAAAGAAAACACTACTTCAGTAAAGGAATACATGCCAGGGCGGGAATCGAAAGATGAGATCTTGCTGAAACGGGCTTTTTTTGCTTCGCTCTTGCTTCATATATCTGCGGTCATTGCATGCGGGGCCGTTACTTCAATACAGTATTTTACTCCAAACATCTCGAAAGGTTCGGCGTTTGACGTAAAGGTTTCGTTCGTAGGGCCGAAACGTTTTGCTCCGAAGCCTAAGCATGAAGCCCCACCGTCAAGATCTGTTGTGGCCAAGCCTGTAGTTGTGCAAAAACCGGTTTCTGTGCCGCCCCGTAACAAAGCTGTTCCCGACCAGTACAAAGGGCCGCCGAAGATAGAGCATGTTCCCAGCGCTAAAGGCGCCGCGCTTAAACAGGATCCTGTAAAGCAGGATATTTCCGGGTCTGTGAACGGGGAAATAGTTGCGTTGATCTCGAACAGGCCTCCATCTTATCCTATGAAAGCCAGGGTAATGGGGTGGGAGGGTATGGTCGTGCTGCTTGCCGACGTTGACTCGAACGGACGTGTTACCAATGTTGAAGTGCTCGCCAGCTCGGGTTATGATGTCCTGGACTCGGCTGCCGTAAAAGCCGTTGAAAAATGGCGGTTCAAAAGCATACGTTCAGTTCTGCAAATAAGGGTACCGATCAAATTTGTTTTGACATCATCATCGTAAGCTATTGTGCAGGATACTATTGACAGTATATATTTTTATGGTATAATCTGATAAAAATTTAACCTGAAAGGTTGTGAGATTAATGTCGCGGATAGAAGTTGGGCACAATGAGCCTCTCGAACGTGCGCTAAGGCGTTTCAAGAGAAAGATCGAAAAAGAAGGCATCCTGAAGACTCTCAAGGCGCGTAAGCATTACGAAAAGCCTAGTGAAGTCAAAAGGCGGAAACGAAGATCCACCCCACGCAGTTTTTTGTAATATGATACTTTAGCCGGCATGTCCCTCCGATAAGTCATGCCGGATGAGGGGCAATGAAATTTCTCCCAAAGTTTTTTGCATGCCTTATCATTTTAGCCTTTATTCCTTTATCGGCCGTCATTGGAAGCGACGAGCCGCCCATCAGGAAATATGTCCTCGATAACGGCCTATCGGTCGTTTTGAAACCATTTGCGGATAACGGTTTGTCCGCTATCTATCTTAAAGTGCGGTCAGGAGCTATAACCGAACAGGAATACGCCGGGACAGGTATAACGCACTTCATAGAGCATATGATCTTTAAGGGTGATCCGTCTGTAGGTATAGGCAGACTTGCCGAATCGATCAGGGCGCTAGGCGGACATATAAACGCAACCACAAGTTTTGATGCCACCACTTTTTTTATTACGGTCCAAAGCCGGTATACCGATGAGGCGCTAACGGCGCTTTCAGACGCGGTCATGCGTCCTGGTTTTCCTCCAGATGAAGTTGAGAAGGAGCGGTCAGTTATAATAAACGAGATACGCCTCCATGATGACGATCCTTCCAGAAAAATCACAGATGTTCTTTTTGAAACATGCTATCAGGTTCATCCCTACCGTTTTCCTCTTATAGGATATGAGTCTTTACTTAAGGGACTTAGAACCGAGGACCTGGTCTCTTACCACGGGCGTTATTATGTTCCGAACAACATGGTGCTGTCTATCGCGGGCGATATCGATCCTGAGAAGACATCGGCAGCGATAAAAAAAATATTTTTAAAATACGACCGGAAAAGATATCCCGTTATAGTGAACCCGGCTGAGCCCGAACAGATCAGCCCGCGCAAAGAGGTGCGCGCCCGGTCGCTGAATCTGGGCTATTTTGCCTTGGGCTATCACAGCGTCAGCGTTCTAGACAGCGATCTCTTTGCTTTGGATACTCTTTCCAGCGTTCTGGGAGGAGGAGAAGGCTCGCGGCTTTATACTTCTTTGGTAAAAGATAAAGAACTCCTCTATTCGATAGACGCCTCTGATTTTACGCCTGTTGATCCCGGCCTTTTTATCATAAGCGGGGTAGGCGATCCCGAAAAGTTGGACCGGGCTGTTGCCGTTATAAGGCAGGAAATTGAGAAAGTGATAAAAGAAGGCGTCCGGCCTGAAGAGTGCCAGAAAGCGAAGCAGGGGGCGCGGACCGGATACCTTAAGACGCTGGAAACCGTTGACGGTACTGCTTCATCAGCCGCCGAGGGTATGATGTTCGCAGGCGATGCGAATTTTGACAAGCATTATCTTGAAGGGCTGGAAAAGGTCACACCTGCTGATGTTGGGCGAGCAGCAAAAAAATACCTCCTTGATACGAATTCCTCTCTGGTATATCTGGTGCCTGAAAAGGTAAAAAAGACCGAGGAAGTTGTCAGCGCACAGGATGTGGCTCAGAAAACCGCATCTTTTGAGGTGCTGGGCAATGGGATACGTGTGATCGTAAAGGAAGACCACAGAGTGCCTCTGGTCACTATAGTGGTTGGGTGCCAGGGCGGACTTCGAGCCGAGCCCCAAGGCAAGAATGGTATATCAGGGCTGACAGTTACGATGCTGGTAAAAGGCACCACTGCCAGAAAAGAGCAGGATATAGTACCGGCGATGGAAGACAAAGGCGCCAGTTTAAGTACGTTCTCAGGCATGAATAACTTTGGTTTGTCTGCGGAATGCCAGAAACAGGACCTTCTTTTTACGCTCGATATCTTGGAGGACGTCATAAAAGATCCGGTCTTTCCGGAAGGCGAGCTGAAAAAAGAAAAAGACAAGATCGTGGCGTCCATAAAATCCGAATATGACGATGTTTTTGATCACGGTCTTTATCTTCTTAAAAAAGGAATATTCAAAGAACACCCATATGGGAACCGCACATCCGGTGAGATACAGGCCGTCACTGATCTGAACGTAGGAGATGTCAGGGCGTTCTATAAAGAGGTCCTTAACCCGGAACACATGGTCATCTCTGTCGTAGGGGATGTAGACGCAGGTGCGGTCTTAGCGGAGATCAAGAAGAGATTCTCAAGTATCCCTAAGAACGGGTTTGTTCTAAAGACGCCCGCGGAGATCCCTCTCAAGAAGAGCTTTGAAGAGAAGGCCGTCATGCCCAGGGAAGAGGCGGTGTTCATGACCGGTTTTAACGGCCCGGATTTCAAGGATCCGGACAGATACCCCCTGGAAGTCTTTTTTTCGGTGATGTCAGGGGCCGAGGGGCGGCTATTTAAATCGATACGGGATACTTTCGGGCTTTCGTATGTGCAGGGCGGCGGTGTGGTGCCCGGGGTAGATCCCGGGTTTTGTTATTTTTTTGTGGCATCCAGCGGTGAAAATATCGACGCTGCAAAAAAAGTCCTGATCGATCAGATACGGCAGTTTAAAGCGAACCCTCCTTCGGATGATGAACTGGCCGCAGCCAAGAATACTTTGATCAGCCGCTCAAAGATGTCGCTCCAGTCTGCCAGCGGCCAGGCTGTTACTATGGCTATGGATGAACTCTCGGGATCAGGGTATAATTCTTATTTAGAGTACGAAAAAAATATCATGGACTGCACCAGGGCGGATGTGCTTAGGGTGGCGGCAAAGTATCTTTTGTTGGACAGATCATACAGCGTGAAGATCCTGCCTGGATCAGGAGGCGAAGGTGCCGGTTCGTAAGCCTGTTTTTGCCGGTATGTTCTATGAGCGCGACCCGCGTATTCTCGAGAAAGAGGCTCTGGGTTTTATCGGATCGCGTAAGAACAAGAGGGATGTTATAGGCTGCATTTCGCCGCACGCCGGATATATGTATTCAGGGGCGGTTTCCGGTGCTGTCATCGCTAGCATGGGGCCAAAGCAAAGTTATATAATCCTTGGTCCGAACCATACAGGCCTTGGATTGCCTTTTGGGGTCGACCGCAGAGATTGGCTTACTCCGTTAGGCGAGGTTAAGGCAGATCAGGAATTGGCGGACCTGATACTCGCGGGATCCGATCTTTTTGAAGATGACGTTCTCTGTCACAGCAGGGAACATTCCATCGAGGTCCAGCTTCCGATATTACAATCCCTTGGTAAAGAATTTACTTTTGTTCCTATAGTTATAGGAGGGGGCGGTCTGGCGGAATATGAAAAGCTCGGCTTGGCGTTGGCGCGTGCGGTCAAGGCATCCAAAAAGAGCGTTTCTATCATAGCCTCCAGCGATATGACGCATTATCAACCCCACGAATTTGCAAAGGAACAGGATAGAGCGGTAATAGGCAAAATATTGGAGTTGGATATAAGAGGATTCCTGCAGATCATAGAAGAGCGGGATGTAAGCATGTGCGGGTATGCCCCGTCTGCGATCATGCTTGTTGCGGCAAAAGAGCTTGGAGCCAAAAGGGCCGAACTGATAGATTACAGGACCAGCGCAGAGGCCTCAGGCGATTATTCAAGCGTTGTAGGTTATGCCGGTATCGTGGTATACTAGAAATGTTCCATAAAATAGAAAGGTCCTCATGCATTTATTTTTTAAGAAACGAAAAGTCGCATTGGCATTAGGCGGAGGGGCCGCGCGGGGGTTTGCGAACATAGGTGTTTTAAAGGTCCTTGAACGCGAACACATCCCTGTAGATCTTATAATAGGTTCAAGCATGGGCGCGCTGGTTGGCGCGGTATATAGTCTGGGAAGGCCTGTCCAATGGCTTCAGGACGAAGCTGAAAAGTTCACATGGCGGCAGGTAACTGACATGGCGTTTCCCAGGGTCGCAGTAACAAAGGGCGAGAAACTCGCAAAGATCGTAAAAAAACTTACCGAGGATAAACAATTTCCCGATTGCAGGATACAGACAGCCATTACCGCTACTGACATCCGGACAGGGCAGGAGCTTATCTATACTTCAGGGAATCTTCAGGAAGTGATCACTGCCAGCTGCTCGTGGCCCGGTTTTTTCCCTCCGATACGCATGGACGGAAGGCTTTTGGCTGACGGAGGCCTGCGCCATAGTGTGCCGGTAAAATGGGCCAGGGAGCTCGGGGCTACTTTTGTAATAGCTGTCAGAGTTGGTTTTGAACCGCAGAATATAGCCGCCAACAATATATTCCAGTTGATGGTCCAATCGATCCAGATCATGGGTGAAGAGCTGGATAAACACCAGTCTATGCAGGCAGATGTTATAGTCGAGCCTAAGTTAGCCGGCGTTACCCAATTGGATTTCCACAAAGCCCACGAGATCATAGAGGGCGGTGAAAAGGCCGCTGAAAAAGTGATCGACATAATTAAGCGCAAACTTTCGGTTTTTTCTTAAGCCAAATATTTACTGGTTTAACAAAACTGTTAAGGTTTAAAAAAGTTATGTCTGAATCCTTGATTTTGCTTTTCCCCCATGGCATAATTTATCGAAGACAATGACTAGCAAATATCGCTAGAAAACTATAGGAGGAATTACCCATGTACGCTTCCAGATCTAGTCAAAAGCATAGCTTTGTGTTCAAAACGGTCAATGTTTTCGTTTCTTTGATTTTCCTATTGCAGTTCAACACAGGATTGGCCCGGGCAGAAGGAGTGACGAGTTCCCTATTTCCTGGAAGCGATAGGGGAGGTGGTGTCCGTCCGGGCCTTTCGTCTTCCAATATGACGAGTGTGGAACTTCCTTTGTCGCTCGGATATATAAGGGAATTTCATAAGGCCGAGACCGATAAACCTGTTATTGTTTATATACAGGATGCCCACTGTAATTATTCCTGCCAAAAGAACATACAGTCCATAGTGAATTTTTTCAATGAAAAATATGATGTGAACTTAGCCGCGCTTGAAGGAGGGGCAGGCAACTACAACTTTTCTATTTTTACCAGTATCCCTGACCTTGATACCCGTGAAAAGATAGCGGATTATTTTGTGCGTGAAGGCCGCGTAACAGGCGTAGAACTGTTCGCTATCATGAACCCCGAAAAGATCACGGTCAAAGGACTTGAGAGACAGGAGCTTTACGAGAAGAATTTAAGCGTCTACCGCGAAAGCCTGTCATACAAGGAGTACGTCGAAAAATATCTCCAGACACTCAGGCACTATGTGGATAATCTGAAGCCTCCGATGTATTCGGACCTCATAAAGGATTTTTCTACCCACAAGGCTTCGTATGACGAGAATAAAAGCCATTTAAAGGATTATGTCCAATACCTTAATGCCGTATCCGAGTCGAATAACATAAACGTCGCCAATTTTAAGAATTTCGCGCAGCTGATGAAACTTATAGCTGACGAAAAGAATATAGATTTTAAAAAGGCGGAGATCGAGCGCGAAGATTTTATCGAGAATCTCACCAAGAAACTCTCCAAGATAGAGATCGCGGCACTGGTGCAGAAATCGATAGATTTCAAGAACGGCAACCTGCCGGCGGCTGATTTTTATGAGTACCTTTTCATGAAGGGCAAGTCCTGCGATATGGATATAAAACCATATCCTGAACTCATAAAATATAAGGCTTACCTTGAGCAATATGACAACGTCGAGAAGGACGTCTTTTTTTCAGAGATATTCAATATAGAACGATATATCGTCGATAATCTTACCAAAAAAGACGATGAGAGAAAACTTTATTATCTGGCTGATGATCTGGGGATCATGAATAAGCTTTTTGCCGTCTCGCTCACGCGACAGCAATACGACTATTACAACCAGCATAAGGACGATCTGAGCGCCAGGAACTATATCGATTTTATAACACAGAAAGCTTCTTGGTATAAGATGCAGGCGAATATAAATCCTGACGTTGCGAATCTTGACGGGTATAAGGATAAGATCTCTAACTTTTATGCCTGCTCGTTCGAACGTGACAACGCGTTCATGGATAACATAAACACCTACGCGCAGGAGAAGAAGCCGTTCTTTATGGTTACCGGTGGTTTCCATACTGACAACATGAAAGACCTTCTTAAAAAAGCGGGATATTCCTATATATTGATCACTCCGAAACTCGATCAGGAAAAGGGTAACCCGTACTTTAAACTTTTATCAGGCAACCTAAGTCCGATAGAGTCGATGATGACAGCGGCCAACGCAGCGTTAGCGCTCAGGAGCCCGTTCTCGGAGATGGGTATTCCTGCTCCGATGGAACAGGCCGTTGCTGAATTGAGCGCGTACATTAATTCGTCTGAGACCGAACCTGCGTTGCCGGTTGTTGTCAGCACTCCGCTTAGTGTGCAGCTCCTGACCGCAGATCAAACGCAGTTCGCCAATCTCCCGGGAAGCACAGTGCCGTGCGGTATATTGGATGGCAAGCAGATCTACGGTCATGTTATTCCTGTAAGCGACCGTGGCAGCGAAGCATCTATTCGCGCCGCACTTGAAGGGCTTGGCGTCAAACAAGCGCGTATTTATATTGCTGACAGAGTAGATCACACAAAATTAACATTAGCGGGTCATGATCTTGGCGATGCTGTCAGACACTGGGCTATGAATGATCAGGAGAATTTCAGGCATGAATTTATGACAGGGGACAGGCTTGACGCCATTCTTAAAACAGTTGATGCCGGTTTGCGGCAGCCTCTTGGATCGCTTTTGAGGCAATTGATCGCCCGACAGAATACTTTATTAAGCGATGGAAAGACGACCTTTAACGGCATTGCAGTCGTAGGACAGGCAACGGGAACGGGATGGTCAACGGCGCAAACATATAGTCTGGACCATGCGAGCTGGCGCGGGTTGTACATAACACAAGGGACTGATGAAAACATGGCCAGGTCTCTTGTACATGAGCTGTTGGCATATTACGGAATGGCGCCTGACGACGTGGAAACAGCCGTCACTAACTTGTTTTCGGCGACTCCTGATGCGGCGATCCTGGCTTCTTTACAGGATGCGAATGTACTGAACGCCCCGGAAACACCCGAGAATCCGATCAAGAATAGAGATAGGGCGAATGCCGGCGATCAGGGTCAGGGCGGGCAGGGCGGCGAAGGAGCTGCTAACGGGGAAGGTATGGGTGGCAAGATCGTGATAGAGAATATAACTCCCGAAGAGATCGCGGCTAACCCGTGGATCACTCCCTTGTTCAATACACTTCTCGAATTCTATCGTGGGAAGAGAACGAATACATATGACATATGTCTTGTTCCGCACGGTAAAGAAGCTGATTCGGCCCAGGAAGTCGCGCAGGGGTTTGAAAAGAAATATGATCAGAGGACAGGAGACTATGAAGGAGGCATTGATATCGCGACCTATGATGCCAAAGATGGCGAGTCCTTCAAGGCTCTGTTTTCTGAGAAAATGAAAACTATTAAAAACCGGTGGGCAGAAGGGCTGCGGGATGACCATTATACTATCCAAGTGCCGGAAGGAGAGCTTTCAAAGTGGGCGAGAGCTGAACTGGAAATATTGGCCCGTGACGCCGCTTACAAAGGTATAGAGAACAATGTCCATATCGTTATAATGGTTATGCCAAAGCTGGATGCCGATTATAATGTCGCCGGTTTTATCGGGCTTGCTTTAAGTGAGCATATGGCTATACGATTGGAACATCAGAGAGATACTTTGGCAGCGCAGGGTGGGGAGGAAGATGCGGTGAACGCCTTAGACAAATCCATAATAGACACAAGAAAGCGTGAGGCCGATCTTGTCAGGCAGATCGCGGACCTCGGCGTTGAACTAACTACGGATGAACAGGTAATAGGCTTCTTGCAGAACCTATTTAAGAATTCGCCGGGATTTACGATAAAACCGCTCGATATATCCGGCAATATACAGCGGCATTTTAAGATGCAGCGTCAGGTTGCTATCGCGGCATAAATTTCCTCTATACCGCAGGGGCGTACCCTGCAAATCAACCCGGGCCCCGGTCTTTTCGGGGCCCGATTTTTTTAAAACCTCCCTTTACACACTATTATAATTATGTTATTATAACCATCTGTATGAACCATAGATTATCCTCGATATTAAAGGTAGTCATCAGTATCGGACTGCTTTTTGGGCTTTTTTATGTGATGCGCGACGAATACGGCACCATCGTGTCCGCGTTAAAAAAGACCAATCTCAGCTTGTTCCTGGCGGCTATACTTATCTATATCATAAATATCACTATTACAACAGCGCGCCTTGAGGCCCTGCTGATCTCTGAAGGTATAAAAATGCCATTTTTCAGGCTTATCGAACTCAGCCTGATCGGATTTTTCTTTAATAATTTCATGCCGTCCTCTATAGGCGGGGATATAGTAAAAGCTTACTACACGGGTGTTGTTACAAAACAAAAGGCTAAGTCTTACGTTGCTGTATTCATGGACCGTCTTACCGGACTGTTCTCATTCGCCGGCATAGGGTTTTTGGCGCTCGTGGTCGGATGGAACGCTGTAACTCAACCGGCCGTGCGAAAATCGGTCCTTGTCTTTGTTATCTTGTCAGCTATAATAGCCTTCATTGCGCTGAACCGGACAGCCGCTAATTTGATCTCAAAGGTATTGATCCGCGTGCGTTTCAAGAATATAGGCGAAAAACTTAATAAAGTATATGAGATGCTCCACAGCTATCGTGACCGCAGGAAGGTCCTTTTAAAGACTATCGCCTTGTCTATAATATCGCAGGCGGCTTATTTTTTTGTTGTTCAGATACTTTTCAGCTCGCTTAATGTTCCGGTATCTACCAAAGTAATATTTCTGATAATGCCTATCATATGTGTTGTGACCCTTTTACCGTCACTGGGAGGGCTTGGATTGCGCGAGGGGTCGATAGTGGCTCTTTTTGGCCCGATAGTTGGCGGGGATAAAGCATTCGGGGTGAGCATTCTTCTTCTGGCAGTTTTGTTCATTATAAGCGTTGTCGGTGGTATAATATATCTCACTAGTCCGCAGTTCAGAACCGTAAAGATCGCCCAAGAGGAGGAGAACTTGTTATGATCGATAAGGAACTCCTGAGCATACTGGCCTGCCCTTCGTGTAAAGGGGACGTGAAATACGAGAGCGAAAAGATCATCTGCCTTAGATGCGGGCTACGGTATCCTGTAAGAGATGATATTCCGGTCATGTTGATAAGCGAGGCCGAGAAGCCGGAGGCAAAACGTGACTAAAGTACTTGTTATCCACGGACCTAACCTGAATCTCCTTGGACAGCGCGAGGTCTCTATTTACGGTAAGACCACCATCGAAGACATAAACAAGTCTCTTATCTCAGCAGGCAAGGAAAAGGGGATGGATGTCGTTACTTTTCAGTCTAACCACGAGGGCGAGATAGTCGATAAGATCGGTAACGCGAAAAAGGACAAGGTAGAAGCTATTATAATAAACCCGGCAGCATATACGCACACAAGCGTCGCGATAAGGGACGCCATAAGCGCAGCCGCTCTGCCCGCGATAGAGGTGCATCTGTCAAATATTTACAGCCGTGAGGAATTCAGGCATACGTCTTTGATCGCTCCTGTCGCTTGCGGGCAGATATCAGGATTCGGGAAGACAAGTTATCTCTTGGCCCTGGATGCGGTTAAAGAGATCATTAAAAAATGAAAATAAAACGGCGTGATATACAGATAAAGACAAAACAAGAGCTTGAATATTTGCGCAAGGCCGCAAAGATAACAGTGCGGATCTTTGATGAAATAAAACCGATGGTAAGGCCAGGGGTATCGGAAGCGGATATCGCGCAGGCGATCGCAAAAAAAACCCGGGAACAGGGGCTGACAAAGGCTTTTAAAACGATAGTTGCCGGCGGTCCCAACGCCGCGCATCCGCATGCGCCTATCACTGACAGGAAGATCAGTAAGAACGATTGCGTGGTGATAGATTTCGGCGTCAGGTACAGACGGCAGCGTTCGGATATGACCAGGACGGTCATTGTAGGCCGGCCCGGACCGGGAATAAAAAAGATCTATAACGCGGTCAGGGACGCACAGCGCATGGGCATTAATAACATCAGGCCCGGTTTAAAGATCAATGATTATGTCAAAGAGGTACACAATTCTTTAAGGGATCTGTCCCTTGGTAAATATATCCGGCATACGCTTGGTCACGGGATAGGGACCCGCATACACGAAGGCCCGAAATTGTCGGAACGGAATAAGCGGAGATTGAAAGAAGGTATGGTGGTCACCATCGAGCCGGGATTGTACGTGGACGGCCTCGGCGGGGTACGTATAGAGGATATGGTCGTAATAAATAAGAAAGGCTGCGAGGTTTTGACCCGTTCGACTTCGCTCAGGGTCAATCCCGAGCAAGTGAGCGGAGCGAACGCGCCGAGAGGATTGACAAAATGATAACCCCAAGACAATTCAATAACGGACAATGTATCATCAAGGACGGCGAGATATGGGTCGTCCTCTACACTCAGCACAAAAGAACGGCGCAGCGCCGGGCAGAGGTCAGGACTAAGATGCGCAACATAAAAACGGGCGCGGTCTTAGAGACTAACCTTCAGCCCGATGAACTATTTGAAGAGGCTTTTATAGAAAAGAAGCCCATGACATACCTTTATAGTGACGGCGATTCTTTCGTGTTTATGGACCAGGCATCATACGAGCAATTCCAGGTCACCAAGGCATTGATCGGAGAACCCGCCGGATTCATGAAAGAAAATATGGAAGTCACTCTGGAGTTTTTTGAGGGCAAGGTCATCGGCGTGCTTTTGCCGATATTTATAGACCTTAAAGTGACGTATACCGAGCCGGGTCTAAAAGGAGATACCGCGCGAGGCGGATCAAAGCCCGCGACACTCGAGACAGGGGCTACGGTCAAAGTGCCGTTGTTCATCGACCAGGATGACATCATCCGCATCGATACAAGGACCGGCGAATACGAAGGAAGAGTATAAGGGGGGATCATGAATAAAAAACGTATCGAAGAACTTATTGAGCTTATGGAAAAATTCGGGCTTACAGAGATCGACGTCGAAGAAGAAGGCGTAAAGATCCACCTGAAAAAAGGTAATAGCGGGACTCACACTATCCTTCAACAGCCGATGATGCAGCAGCCGGTCATGGTCCAGGCGCCAGCTCAGCCTGCCAAGGCAGAGGGGGCTGCCGAACCTAAGGCAGAAGCAAAGAAACGCATAGAGATAAAGTCTCCGATGGTCGGCACGTTCTACAGGGCGCCAGCCCCTGACGCTGACCCATATGTAGAGGTCGGCAGCGTGATCAAAGAAGGCACGGTGCTTTGTATCATTGAAGCCATGAAGCTAATGAACGAGATCAAGTCCGAAGTAAGCGGAAAGATCGTAGAGATACCTGTTGATAACGGTCATCCGATCGAATTCGGGCAGGTATTATATTATGTAGAGCCGGTGTAATCATGTTCGGAAAAATACTTATAGCCAATAGAGGCGAGGTCGCCTTACGTATAATTCGCGCGTGCAAAGAGATGGGCGTAAAGACCGTGGCCATATATTCGACGGTTGACGCCAACAGCGCTCATGTCAGATACGCGGATACGGCGATATGCGTTGGGAACGCGCCTGCCAGCAGCAGTTACCTCAATATCCCGAATATCATAAGCGCTGCCGAGATAACGGATGTAGAGGCGATCCATCCGGGATACGGTTTCCTGGCAGAGGACGCGCACTTCGCGGAGATCTGTGAATCCTGTCAGATAAAGTTCATCGGCCCGACCCCTGAGAACATCAGGATGATGGGCGATAAAATGCTTGCCAAGGAAACCATGCGTAAAGCCGGGCTCCCTGTCATACCGGGATCGCGGACATGCGTTAAAAATAAGGACGAAGCGCTGAAGGTGGCGAAAACATTGAAATATCCGGTCATCCTCAAGGCGTGCGCAGGCGGAGGCGGCAAAGGCATGCGCGTCTGCCATAACGATGTCAGGCTGGTCAGCGCATTCCTTACAGCGCAGCGCGAGGCAGAGGCTGCGTTCGGCAACTCGGCTATTTATGTGGAAAAATATATTGAAGAGCCCAGGCATATAGAGATCCAGCTTATGGGCGATAAATACGGGCACATTCTTCATCTTGGCGAGCGCGATTGTACTATCCAGCGCAGGCACCAG